>Ga0194126_10001305_pt1 | contig 41879 bp, 38 predicted proteins | sample TA2KigC150mmetaG_FD_148641 | JGI IMG/M metagenome (GOLD analysis project Ga0194126, IMG submission 148641) | Freshwater microbial communities from Lake Tanganyika, Tanzania - TA2015035 Kigoma Deep Cast 150m | ecosystem: Environmental > Aquatic > Freshwater > Lake | place: Tanzania: Lake... | reverse complement strand
CCCGTGTGAACCGGTTTCAAGAGCTGGAGATTGCGGGCGCCTCTCAAGCCGCGCAGCGTCGGTTTCCGATCGATTGTTCGCCATATGGACCGAAAGAGAGGAATGGCTTCTGGAGCCAAATAGGGTGGTGATCGTTGACAGAAAGTAGCGTTGGTCTTAGAATTGGAAATCGAACTTTATTGCGCCGGTCAAGAAACCTGCCTACTGGGGTGGGGTGAGCAGCGATTTGCCAGGCAGAAAGTGGGGGTGAATTGAAAGGATGAGCAGCGCTCTGTAGCGATCTTGGAGCGCGAGCTGCAAGAAGGGCTTGCACGCCCTTCGGACCGTCTTTCTGGAACTTCTGCCGCGGTGGTCATCACGAATTCAAGGATGGTTGACAACGCCGTGAGTCTTGACTCCGTACTAGTGATTGACGATGAGGACGTGCCCAGGGAGCTCTTGAAGGAACTCCTGGAGATGAGCGGGCACAGGGTTCTTACCGCGAAGAGCGGAGAGGAAGGCTTGCTGTCGTTTGATCCGGAGCGTCAGAGCCTGGTAATCACTGATTTGCGGATGCCGGGCGCAGACGGATTGGAGGTCTTGCGGCGCGTTCGGGAAATCGATCCACTGATACCGGTTGTGGTTGTGACAGGTCATGGAGATCTGGAAACCGCGATCAGGGCGCTTCGGCAAGGCGCATTCGATCTCATCCAAAAACCGATCAATCCCGAGCTTCTGCTCAAGGCGGCGCGCCGGGCGATGGAACACGTTAGGCTTCGGCGGTTCGAAAAGGAACATACGCGCTTGTTGGAAAGCGAGATCGAGGCGCGCACTCGAGAACTGGCCCAAACCAACGACTTTCTGAGAGGCATTCTTAATAGCTCGGCCGGCGTTTCGATCATTCTGACAGACTTCGACCAAAACGTGCTCTTCTGGAATTCCGGCGCGGAGAAGCTGTTCGGGTATTCCGCGGAGGAAATGATAGGCTCTTCCATAACCCAGCTCTATGTTGCGGACAGTCCTAACTTAGCTTTGGTGGAGCGCCTCCGTTCGATGATGAGGGACAAGGCGGGCGCGGTGCAGGCCAAGGTGCGCCAACGGGCCAAGGATGGCCGCGTGCTCACGATTTCGCTGCACATTTCCCCCATGCTGGATGCCACTGGTGAAGTGAGGGGCATCCTGGGTCTGGGGCAGGACGTGACCGCCGAAGAGCAATTGCTGGAGCAATTGAGCGAATCCTATCGTCGCATCAAGAGGATGCAGGAATCGTCCATCTTTGCATTGGCCAAGCTGGCCGAGTCCCGTGACGGGGAGACCGCGTTCCATCTCCACCGCCTCAAGCAGTACTGCCTTTCTCTGTGTCGACACCTTCGGTCGCGTCAGGAGTTCCGCGAGGTCATGACCGACCGGTTCATCGAAGATCTTGCGCAATCCTCCATTCTCCACGACATCGGAAAGGTCGGCCTTCCCGACACCATACTGTTTAATAGCGGACGATTCGGCAGCGAAGAATACGAGGTTATGAAAAGCCACACTACCCTGGGAGGCCGATCCCTTGAGGAAGCGACAAGGGAAACCGGGGAAGAAGGCTTCCTTTCTATGGCCCGAGACATCGCGTATTATCATCATGAGCACTGGGATGGAGGAGGGTACCCGGAAGGGCGCACGCGGGACAACATTCCCCTGCCGGCCCGTATCGTGGCCGTCGCGGACGTGTACGACGCGCTCACGAGCGAGAGGCGCTACAAAAGAGCCTTCTCCCATGAGGAAGCGTGTGCTTTGATCATTGAGAAACGAGGCAAGCAATTCGACCCCGATCTCGTGGATGCTTTTGTCAGCGTGAGTGAAGAATTTCGGAAGATCCGTCAGATGCCGGACGAGTCTCCAGTCGATTCTCGTTCTCAGTTAGAGATGAGCCTTTGGGACATGCTGCCACCCAGCCCTTCTCGCCGCCGTTGAACGCGGCGCGTATCGAGATCAGCCGCATTTGGCGCGATCCCCCCTCTGAGAATCATCGCCCTCGTTGGGATTGTTTCCGCGTTCCAGGGGCGGAGAAGGGCTTCGCTGGTTTGGCGCCCTGCACACGAATTCCGCGGTCAAAACCATAGATCGAATAATTAACGTGTTCTCCGCCAATAGGCGGAATCAGATACGAACCATGCTCAGCGATAGCGTTAAAGCCATTCTCTCCCAGCAACTGCTCGAAACGGCCGATGGAAAAGGGAGATGCGCGGCAGTGGAGATACTGCTGTGTTCGCCGGCTGTAGGGAACATGATCAGGCAGTCGAAATTGGCTCAGGTCCACTCTATCATTCAAACCGGAAGCGCCGAAGGCATGCAGACAATGGACTAGGCGCTCCAAAAACTGGTCAATCAAGGACGGATCACGCCTGAAGCAGCGTACTTCAAGGCGATGGACAAGTCGCTTTTTGCCGATCAGTGCGCGGACCCGATCTTGGAATAAAAGAACCGCCGCCGGTCTTATCCCGCGCGCAACGCTTGCGCCCGGTGAAAAAATCATTGTTGAATCAAGCCATCGCAGAGCGCGCCCGCACCGCGGTCAAAACGGAGCCCGCGGGACTTGGCCGCGCGCCGGTATCGATCTCAACGCGCTTAATGATGACACCTTGTCTGTAGATGAATATGTTTATGGCATGAGCAAGGTGATCCCCATATTGGTCGTCGCGCTTCTCTGGGTGTCCGTGTTTCCCGCTTGGGCGGATTTCTTTGGTGACTACGCTCTGAAATCTTGCTTAGATCAATGCAACGCGAACTTCAGCAGGCTCTTTGAGCCGAGCCTGAACGCGCAATGCGCCGTCGCGTGCAAAACAAAGCACCAGCCCGATCGGTCTCGGGATCTGTCCGGCCCGTGGAACAACAAGGACAAACGCAAGGGGAACTGACGGTCGATCACCCGTGAGCGGGCATAACCGAGTTGCGAGCTTGGCTGGAATCACGAGTCGCTGTTGAGCTGTTCCAGGAGGTTCTTGCCGGCCTTGAAGAAGGGGAGTCTCTTGGCTTCAACGTGAATCTGTGCGCCGGTCTTGGGGTTTCGCCCCGTATAACCATCGTATTTCTTTACGGTGAAGGAACCGAACCCCCGAATCTCTATACGGTCGCCGTACTTAAGGGCATCGTACATGGTGTCGAATACTTTGGCCACTATTTCTTCCGCTTTTCGCAGCGGGAGACTGTATTCCGCCGCCAGTGACTTGATCAGGTCAGATTTGTTCATGAGTCCGTGCCCCCAAGTCGTGCGCATCCTTACGCGAGCCCCCTCAGCCAAGGATGTCACGGGAAAGAAAAAGCTTGCGTAAATCATGAGCCTATCCTCCACTGCTTCGTAAGTCAAGGGACTAGCGAAACCAGAGGGTTCTTGCAACCTGGATTCAATGGCGCCACAACAATGGGGCTGGAACGAACGGGAATGCCGTTGGGCGGTATGGCATGAAATTCAGAGGCAGAGTATGGAAATTCGGTGACGACGTCAATACGGACGAGATCATCCCTGCACGGTACCTGAGCCTGGCGGACCTGTCCGAACTTGGCCGGCACGTGATGGAAGGCATTGATCCTACGTTTCCCTCAAAGGTTAAGCCTGGAGATATCATTGTGGCTGGGAAGAACTTTGGCTGCGGCTCGTCCCGCGAGCACGCTCCGGTAGCCATTCGAACCGCGGGAGTGGCCTGCGTCATAGCCAGGAGCTTTGCCAGGATCTTCTTTCGGAATGCCTTCAACATGGGGCTTCTCATCCTGGAAGCGCCCGAAGCGGCTGCCGCTGTGTTAGAGGGTGAAGCGCTCGATGTGGACACAGACCAAGGTCTCATCAGAAACATCGCGACCGGTCAGGAGTTTCGGGTATCGCCTGTCCCGCCCTTCATGGCCGAGCTGCTGCGCAACGGAGGCTTGATTGCGCATCTCCAGAAGAGAAGCGTGGCATGTGGCCCCTTAGACCCCTCGAACAAAGAGCCTGGGAAGGGCAGTCGGTGACGTGTTTTGATCGTTGTTCGTTATTTCAGGGTATCGGAAAGCGCCATAATTTGCGATAATTGAATGAGCGACGCGCGTTGGCGCCGCCGACTTCCGGTATCTTCCCCTGAGGCGTGTGTCGGCTGGGAGACGGGGAATCAGTCGTTTTGCGGATGACCCTTGCAGCGTGTGGGGCTGGGAGATCGGGATGACTTTTCCTCGCCGGATGTCGCGTAGGCGGCTCCGTGGGCGCGCGAGGGCAGACTTTGATTGCTCAGCGATACGGCCGGTTGTCTTTGGGGGGCTTCCCCTGAGCAAGCGCTCGCAATTGTGGAGGTCATGACGCGTGAAAGTCCTCATGATTACATCAGAGGCAACGCCTTTCGCTCAGACAGGGGGGCTTGGGGAGGTGCTCTCCGCGCTCCCCGCGGAACTGGTGCGTCAAGGAATCGAAGTCGACGTGGCGCTCCCGAAATACCGGCATATCACACCCGATAGATGGCCCATTACCCGAATGGGCTCGCAGGTTTCCGTGCACTTAAACGCCACCAGCGTGGCTGCTCCGATCTGGGAGCTGCGTGACGACCGGGGAGTGCGCTACCTGTTTGTCGAGAATGACGCTTACTTTAACAGAGAGGGTCTCTATGGAGGTCCGGGAGGCGATTACGAGGACAATTCGGAGCGGTTTGTTTTCCTCACGCGCGCCGCGTTCGAAATGGCCCTCACCGGCAAGATCAAGTACGACCTGTTTCACTCGCATGACTGGCAAGCAGCTCTAGCGCCTGTGTACCTGCGCACACTCTACGCGGGAGAGGAACTCTTCGAAGAAAGCGCATCTGTGCTGACCATTCACAATCTGGGATTCCAAGGGATCTTCGGTCAGGGGAATATGCCTATGGTCGGGCTCGGCTGGGAGCTGTTCAACCCGGACCAGATGGAGTTCTACGGCCAGCTCAACTTCCTTAAGAGCGGAATAGTCTTCGTGGACGAAGTGAATACCGTTTCCCCCGGATACCGAAACGAAATACTGACCGGCGAGTTCGGATTCGGGCTGGAGGGTGTGCTCCAGGACAAGGCTTCCCATCTCACAGGCATTCTCAATGGAGTGGACTATTCCGTATGGAATCCCGCAACCGATCCTCTCATTCCAGCTAACTTCAACCACGAGGATCTTTCGGGAAAGACTGCGTGTAAGGCGCAATTCCAGAAGTTTGCGAACTTGCCTGTCAATCCGCACGTACCGCTGATCGGCACCGTGAGCCGGCTTTCAAACCAGAAGGGAATCGACCTCTTGGAAGCCGCGATTCCGGGTCTTGTGGACCAGAACGTGCAACTAGCCCTGCTGGGCGCCGGAGATGAGCGCTACCATCGCGTCTTTCAGGAATTAGCCAAACAGTATCCCCATCACGTAAGGGTTTTCCTCACGTACGACATGGATCTGGCTCACAGAATATTCGCGGCCGCTGACATCGTGGTCGTGCCCTCCAGGTACGAGCCTTGCGGCTTGAATCAGCTCTACGGCCTCAAGTACGGCGCGATCCCTGTGGTGAGGGCCACCGGAGGGCTCAACGACACCGTTGAGGAATACAACCGCCATGAAGACCGAGGCACCGGATTCAAGTTTTATCCGCCGGAGGTCGCGGCCTTCGAACATGCTCTCTTAAAGGCAATCACGCTGTATCGGCAGGACCAAGACGCGTGGAAGAGACTTGTCGCGCGGGCGATCGAAAAAGATTTCTCGTGGAGTCGCTCCGCCGCAGAATACAAGAAACTCTACGAGAAAGCTCTGGCGAATCGAAGAGCCATGCTCGCCGCCCGTTAGCGCGGCCGCGCCGATCTTCGGTCAGCGATCGGACTCGATCCGTCACGTAAGCCTAGAGACCACCTCAGCCCCGAGTTCTCGACCGACCAGTTCTTCTTCACTCATAGAGACTTCAGCTCCTGCGTGCTTGAGTGTGTCAACGTAACGGTTCCAACGGGCCCGAGCGAACACCCGTGTTTTCGGCGCGAGGGACCGAACCTGGCCGATAACGTCGTGGGCCGCGTGAGGATCCGGCAGGGTAACAACCACGGCCAACGCACGCTCCACGTTCGCGTGAGTGAGTGTAGCCTCAAGAGACGCGTCACCAACCTCGGCAAACAGGCCCAACTCTTTAGCCTGAGCCACGAGGCGCGGATTCAAATCCAACACCAGCACAAGGAATCCCTCTTCCTTCAGCGCGTCGGCGACCTTCTCTCCCGCGGGCCCAAAACCCACGACGATCAAGTGCCCTTCGGCAGGGCGCTCACCGAGTTCGGCACGGCCTCCTGTCGGCAGTGGTTCGCGCGCTTCCGAGAGCGTCCGGTCAAGGAATCGCCCCAGCCTTGGCGCATACATGACCAGCGCAGGCGTGATGAATAGAGAAAGGACAGTGGCGGACAGCAAGAGCCGAAGCGTAGTCTGATCGATCAGCCCGTGTGCGGCGCCAACGCCTGAGAGAACAAACGAGAACTCTCCCACTTGCGCCAGAGTCACGCCGGTCGCCAAGGCATTGCCGACCGTGGAACGCAAGCCGATCAGGACTGCCCACACGATGGCGGCCTTCCCTGCGATGAGAGCTGCCGTAAGCGCTAGCACGGGAAGTAGGTTGTATCCTATCCATTGCAGGTCGGCCAGCATACCGACCGAAGCAAAGAAGACCGTGACAAACAGAGTCCGAAAGCTTGTTACGTCAGCTCGAATCTGCGTCGCGAAAGGCGATTCAGCCAGAATCATACCTGCGAAAAAAGCTCCGAGCGCGGGAGATAGATTCACGGCATGAGCCGCCCAAGCTGCGCCTAGACTCGTGGTCGCGGCGATGAGGACAAAAAGCTCTCGATTGCGGGTCGCGACTACCGCCGAGAGCAGTCTAGGAAACGCATAATTGATGAGCGCATAGAACAGGGCGACAAGCCCTATGGCCGATCCTGCAACCACCGCAAAATCGAAAATGATCGTGACCGGCGTACCCTTACCGCCCAGCAGAACCATAAGAAGGACAAGCGGCGCCAATGCGGCATCCTGAAGCAGCAATATTCCCAGAGCGTGCCGCCCGTGAATGCCGTCTAGCATACTCCGGTCACGCAGCACGCGCAAAACACACGCGGTGCTGCTTGGGCCGATCATAAGCCCCACGGCCAGGGATACGTCCCATCGCATTCCCAAGGCCGATCCCATAGCGGCGGCCGCCAAAGTCGTGAGGGTCAATTGGAGCGCGCCTCCGCCAACCCCGACCGCCCCAAAACTCTTCAAGCGCTGCCAGGAGAATTCCAATCCTATGGTGAAGAGAAGAAGAGCCACTCCGAGCTCTGCGAGGCCGTCCACCACTTGTTGGTTCTGGACCACATTGAGGAACCCCGGCCCCAGGAGCGTCCCGGCTATCAGATATCCTGAAATGGAACTCTGGCCGAGCCGCTCGAATATGATTCCCAGAACCATTGCTGCGGACAGCAGTTCCAATATTTCCAGCAGGATGGTCCATGTTTCCATGACAAAACCGTGATCGGCCCATACGGCTCAGCCACCATTTCCATCTCTTATCCGAAGGGTCTCCCCGGCTCGTTCCCCGACGGACCAGCCGCGGCGCTAATCCGGCACACGAACTATGGTCTTGTTGGAAAGCATCTCCTGGAGTTGCTTGAGCAAATTTCGCTCCTGCGCGTCGATATGAAGATCCGCGTCCGCGAGCGCCATGATCCGATCATATTCCGAATTCGACAGCTTGCCGTCTTCGATAGCTTTCTTGATCATTTCCGCCAGCCGACCTCCACTCTCACCGGATTTCGCCATGTGCAACCTCCTCAGATTCCAAGATTCACAGTGATGCTCGCAACAAACATCGCAGTATAAGCTAATGCAGCGAAAATCACCATATCATAGCAGTTTGCTTTCTCACAAACGGTTTAGGGTTGCAGCCGAAGCCCCTGAGCGACTAATGCGAGTCTCCGGCCTGATCTTTCTTTCATTCACGGAGAAGCCCGCAATTGAACGCGGTCGGTGGGGAAAAACGCCGATCACCTGCCCAGGGTCGCGGGCTGCGAACGCATAAGCGTTCTTGGTCGGGCGCTCCGAATCGCACGGCATAGGGCCGGCGAAGTGCGGATGGTAATGGAAAATCGAGATCACGAAGTATGCGAACAAAGCGCCAATTATGAAGAGCAGAGCGCTTTTCATAGCCGAACCGGTGAGCGCCGGAGAGGCTCATCGGACCCGGAGGCCATCCGGAAGCTCTAATGCTTTACAAGATAGCACAGTGACGAGTACAATTCGTCCGCTAGATAACGGGGAACTGTAACCCGAGAGAGGGCTGAGGAGCAACTCCCCAGTGACTGTCATACTCGGCGTGAACGACAATATCAACAGCGCGGCGGCAATCCTGTCTGACGGCGTGCTCCTCGGCGCGGTCCAGGAAGAGCGACTGACTCGCGTGAAGAATCAGGGCGGCGTTCCCGGGATGGCGATTGACGATGTGTTGAAGGCTCACGGTCTGACCCTGAAAGAGATTGATCAGGTGGCGCTGGCAGGGGCTTATACCTCATTCGGTCGGTGGAGTAGAGAAGCGGTGACTCGGCAATATCAGCACGCGTCCAGTCCGTGGGGCCATATCAAACAGAAGCTGAAGAACAGCGTTGTTGACGACCTTTATCGCAAGTATCGCAGGACCGGCCGGCTGGCGGAGTACGAACAACTGAAGTTCCGCTCTGAGCGCCTCACGAGCCTTGATCACCACATGTGTCACGCGTCCGCGGCGTACTATGGCAGCCCCATGAGCGGACGACAGTTGGCGCTCACCTGTGACGGGAGTGGGGACCGCCTCTCCGCCACGGTGTGCATCGGCGAGAATGGGCGACTGGATCGTATAGCGGAGGTTCACGAGAGCGACTCTTTGGGAAGGTTGTACGCGGTGGTCACGTTCCTCATGGGAATGCTTCCCCACGAACACGAGTACAAGGTGATGGGTCTCGCTCCTTATGTGCCTGACGACGAGAGGGTCGCGGATATGGCCCGAGTCTTCTCGGATCTCTTCGAGTTTGACTCTCGCAATCCGCTGATCTGGCGACGCAAACGGGGAGTGCCGTCCCTGTACAGCGCCACGGGCCTTATCCAGAGTTTGATCTATCGACGGCGTTTTGATCTCGTGGCCGCGGGCTTGCAGAAATTCACCGAAGATCTCCTTGTACAGTGGGTGAGCAACGCTGTCCGTGAAACCGGAATTCATCAGGTGGCCCTCAGCGGCGGCGTCTTCATGAATGTGAAGGCCAACAAGAGGATCCTTGAATTGCCGGAGGTTCAGAGCCTCTTCATATTTCCGTCATGCGGAGATGAGACGAACAGCATCGGCGCCGCTTATCTCCTCCATGCGCAATCCCGCCTGGCGCAAAGTAAACCCGTAAACATCGACCCGCTCGGTCCGTTTTACTTGGGAGGGGGCTTTACGGACGAAGAAGTGGAACAGGCCATCCGCGACTTCCGGCCCGCGCCCAAATTTCGGTCTTGGCACGCGCCGGACATTGAGAAACTCACCGCGGAAACCATCGCGGCGGGCCATGTGGTCGCGCGCGCCAAAGGACCCATGGAATTCGGGGCCCGCGCATTGGGGAATCGTTCCATTCTTGCCCGCCCGGAAAGCTCGCACGTGGTCCAGATCATCAACCGAATGGTCAAGAACCGGGACTTCTGGATGCCCTTTGCGCCGTCAGTCCTCGCGGAGCGCGCGGAGGAGTACTACATCAAGCCGAAACCGTTCTTTTCGCCGTACATGATCATCGCGTTCGACACGAGGCCCGAGTCGAGAGACAAGTTCCCCGCCGCGCAGCACCCCTACGACCGCACCGCGAGACCCCAAGAAGTCACTGAGAACTGGAATCCCGAATACTACCGGCTGCTCAAATATTATGAAGAGTTCACAGGGGAGGGCATCATCTTGAACACCTCCTTCAATCTGCATGGGCATCCGATTGTTTATCGCCCAATGGAGGCGCTGGAAGTCTTCCACAATTCCGGCCTGCCTTTCCTGGCGCTGGGTAATTGGTGGCTGTGGAAAGATGACTAGCCGGGGGAAGCGCTCATGATTCGAGTGAGCATCCAGGTTCCTCATCCGTACAGATCCCGGGCTGAGTACGTATTCCGAACATTTGCGCTCCGATGGGGTATCCCGGTGCTCTTCACATCTGACGAGCCCGATCTAAGATACGGTGGGTCGGATTCCGCCGCGGCCGCGGGCGCTGCGCTGCGCTTACCGTTCGACGAATCCGCGTATCGGCCTCAGACCGTATGCGCGTTCCGTCGGAAAGATGGAAGCGCAAATTGGGTGGTCGCAGGTGACGATAGGGATTGGCCCGATCTGGTGGGGACTACCTACCGCCTGCTCACTCACCTGGATGAGTCTCAGGTGCGTGCGGAGAACCGGGACCGACGAGGCATTTTCGTCAATAAGGCGCTTCCTCCTGACCGCGCGCAATCCGCGGCGGTTCCTTTTGTGGAAAACCACGCGGCGGCATTGCTGGAGCAGGCGCTCCGCGTACGGCCACGTCTCAAGGAGGCGGCCATCCCGCGCTGGCCCGGTGGAAAGCGGTATGCGCTCGTTCTCACGCATGACGTGGACGCCGTAAACGTGTCAGCCCCATTGGAGATGGCCGCAAACCTCACAAAAGCGCTCCTGCGCGGCAGCGCTTCACATGCCAGGCTCTTTACTCTTGGACTGTTCGGTCTCGGGAGAAACGCGGCCGATCCGCACTTCCAGTTTCAGCGCTGGAAGGAGTGGGAGAGGCAAAGTAACCTGAAAAGCGCTTTCTATCTCTTCTATCGGCCGCGAGGAGTCCGTTTTGACATCAATGACTGCAAGTCCTCGGTTGCAGGTCGCCGGACCGATTGGGAAACGCTCCGCAGGATTGCGGATGAGGGATGGGAATTCGGCCTCCATTCTTCGATCCGTTCGCGGGAGCGCCCGGCAGCGATCCCCGAGGCCAAGGCATGGCTCGAGGGCAAACTGGAGGGGCCGGTTCACGGTGTTCGTCATCACTACTGGGCCATCGATTGGCGAGCTCCGCACCGAACCTATCGACTACACGCGGAATCAGGCTTCTTGTACGACAGCTCTGTTGCGTGGCGAGATCAGGCCGGTTTCCGAGCAGGCACATGTCTTCCTTATGCGCTTTACGATCCGGAAACCGAAAAAACGCTGCCTCTGACGGAACTTCCGTGCAATCTGATGGACGGTCACATCTTGTTCCGTGATGTGAGCGGGGCTCGACGGGATCATGAGGAAGCGGTTCGGCTGGGTCGTGACCTCATGGAAGTGGTCAAAACCTTCGGCGGCGCAGCGGTTCTCAATTGGCATCAGGAAAAGGGCTTCAATCGGTTAGAATACGCTGGATTCTTCGAGGCGCTGGATGCGGTGCTCGAACCTTACCTTACGAATCGGGATGCATGGATCGCTTTGCCACGCGAGTTGGTCGAGCACTGGAACGCGCGAGCAGACCTCATTTTAGGCGCTTCTCAATCTGCTTGCAGTTGAGTGAGCGGTCATTTTCGGAAGATCCAAAACAAGACGCTGCCGAGAACCGAAAGAATAACGCTCAGCACGATGCAGGTCATGAGCGGGAATCGGAACGAAAATCCGGGGCGATCCACTCGAATGTCGCTCGGAAGGCTTCCGAATGGGAGGCCGAGCTTGCCGCCAAGCCACAAGAGGAGCCCTAGGGCCACGACCGCCAAGCCCACAAACGCGACCATTTTTCCAATGGTTGGGAAATCCATCGATTCCGCCACCGCTCCAATTGGCTTCGACCCAATACGCTCAAGGAGTTGAAGCCGTCTCCTCGGTCAAGACATAACATATTGCAGTGAGCAAAAGCCTGCAACTCATGCGCTTGAAATCGGCGGCCACCGGGCTTCGCGCCTGCGGACCATAATCAAAGAATTCTACAGATTAGGCCCGGCAGGGATCCGGCGCCCTATCCGACTTCCATAGACGCGGCCGGTCCATACGTTGAGAATTGTTGGAACCGCGATCTATTGCGCCACAGCTCAGACAGGGGTACATTCTCCATTCATAAATCTGTCCTGGTTTGGTTCTCGGGCGGAGCAACGACCCGCCGGCACGGCAATGGAGGAACTTTAGGCAAATGGGGCGAGAAAACGGAGGGATTCTGCCTCCGCAGGTCATCCAGGGGATGACGCTGAGCAGGCTTCTTCAGGCGCTAGTCAGAAATCACTTGCAGGTTGACGCAGCGTGCCTGGGGAGACTCGCTCATCTGATCGTCTTGGGTGTCTTTAATTCGATTTATGGGGGTTGCGAGAAGCTGTTCAACGGCCGGGATATCGATTCGGTCGCTATTGGACAACCTCCTCTGTTCGTAATCGGTCACTGGCGTAGTGGGACGACCCATCTGCATAACCTGCTGAGCTGCGACGAGAACTTGGCTTGCCCCACGGCATATCAAGCGCTTTTTCCGCATCATTTCATTTTCAGCCAGGCTGGAGGCATGGTGTTCAACCTCCTCGCTCCCCGGACGCGTCCCATGGACAATGTAGCCTTCTCGTCAGACGCTCCTCACGAAGACGAATTCGCCTTGGCTGCAATGTGCGGAGTCTCCCCGTACATGCGCGTACTGTTCCCACGCACCGGCGATCCCGGATACTCAGAGCTGAATCCCGATCTCATCCCTCCGGAAGCGTTGCAAAGTTGGAAAGAATCGCTTGTTCTCTTCGTCAAGAAACTAACCCTTTCCGAGGGGAGACGCGCCGCTCTCAAATCTCCGCCCCATCTCGGGCGCGTGCGCACCTTGCTGGAAATCTTCCCCCAGGCCCAATTCATCCACATTGTGAGAGATCCCTACACAGTCTACCTATCCACTCACCGGCTTTGGCGGGAAACCTTCGGCCGCTGTCACCTCCAGGTCCCTGATGCGGGCCTGGTGGATGAAATCATCCTTTCCTGGCACAATGAATTATTCTCACTCTTTGAGAGGGACAGGCCGTTAATCCCCGAGGGCGCGCTGCACGAAATGAAGTTCGAAGACCTGGAGAACTCTCCACTGGAGACCCTCGAAAGCGCGTACCGGGAGTTGGGGTTGAGCGGATTTGCCTCATTCCGGGGCCGGGTCTTGACCTACCTATCCTCGGTCAGCGATTACCGGAAGAATGAGTTTTCGATGGAAGAGGCTACCCGCGAAAAGGTCGCCCTTCGGTGGCGCGCCACCTTCGAGCGTTACGGGTACCCTCCGTAAAAAAATTGCCATAGTGTCGGCGCGCGTTTGACAGCGATTCTTCGTTAAAGAACGGGGCGGGATGCAATTAATTGCTGGACAAATTTTCTAATTTGTCTTATCAGCATCTGCCATGTCAAGGGTTTTGCGCCCAGGGCTCATGGGTCCTACGCCCGGTTTCTCATGACCCCTCGCTCTTGCCGTTTCCGGGCGCCGCTTTTTGCTGATGACCTTCGGCGCCCGAAGACGTCAATTCAGTTCCTGTTTCAGGAAAAAGGAGGAAGCATGGAAGTAGGCGACATCATCCACCTCAATGGGCTCAAAGCTGAATACAGCCTCTTCGGTAAGGACCGATTCTCCCGCTGCACCTTGCCCGAAGGCAAGTACGTCATCGTCGGATTCGAAACGGGTTACGTGAAACTCGCGTGGCGAGACGCGGACGGCCATCCCTCTCGCAAACATCGCTATAGAATAGAGGCCGATGCAGTTGATTCCGACAGCTAGAGGCTCTCGAATTTTGCACCTATGGGGCTGACCGCGGATCATGTCTGCTCATGCGCCTGCTCCTAGGATAAGCCGTCTCTCCTGCGGAACATGGGCGCCTCGATCGGATCCAATGTTCCGTTCATAACACGAGCATTGAGGCAAAACGGCCTTTGATACGCCTACCCAACCTACGGGCCCTAAGCGGACATTTACAATCCGAGGCGGTCGCTTATACCCCTCATCGCGTCAAGACTCACCTCAATGAATTCGTCTAGGGACATGCCCAGTTGCTCGCAGAGACGAATGTGATCCCTGTTGACGGACCGGGCGAATTCCTTCTCTTTCATGCGCTTTCGAACGGATTTTGGTTTAACGCTTGCCAGCTTCTTATCAGGGTAAACCAGCGCGGTGGCCACGATGAGCCCTGTGATGGTCTCCGCTGCAGTGAGCGCCAAGTGTACCGGTTTGTTTCGGGTGATTCCCAAGTTCTCGGCATTGTGGGATTGTATCGCTTCGATGACCGGCTCACGCGCTCCGTGGGCACGGAGAATTTCTCCGGTTATGATCGTGTGCTGGTCCATGCGATCACGGGTTTCGTTGTAGTCGAGATCGTGGAGTAATCCCACCAGGCCCCATAGTTCCGGATCTTCCCCGAATCGTGGGGCAAGCGCCCTCATGATCGCTTCCGATGCCAAGCAATGCTTGCGGATGCTTTCGGCCTCGAGATACTGCTCTATCAACTCCAGCGCTCGCTCACGAGAGATTCCCCACTGTTCGGATTTCACGGCTTACTCCTGAATAGAACGTTACGTTGGAGGCGATCTCCCCGCGAATAATCGGCAAGACGCCTCTATTCATCACAACGGAAATTGTTATCACGGCTTGCGCCTCTGCCACAACTTCAAACCCAATTCCATTTTGTTGACTTTTTTCGGCGCGATAATTATCTAAAGAACGATTTGGTGGAGTCTGTAAAGCCAACCGTGTTCCACCCGTTGAATGAGAGGGAAAACCGTCGTGAGGACAATCAATCTGGACCATGTGGCCGCGTCACCGGTCCTGCCGGAAGTTGTGGATGCAATGACCCTCTATCTTGCCGAAAAGTACGGCAACCCCTCCAGCATTCACAGCCTGGGCGAGGAGGCCGAAGAGGCGCTCAATGAGGCGAGGGAAAAGGTCGCGGCTCTCATTGGCGCGAGCCCAACGGAAATTGTCTTCACCTCGTGCGGAACGGAATCGAATAATTTCGCGCTCAAAGGCGTGGCGCACGCGAATCGCGCGCGCGGTAATCATGTGATCACGTCCGGGGTGGAACACTTCTCCATCATGCATGCGGTGAAGGCCCTGGAAACCCAGGGAGTGGAGGTGACTCGCCTCCCCACGGATCGTCACGGCATAGTAGATCCCGCGGATGTGGAAAGGGCCGTTACCCAGCGAACGGTTCTCATCTCGGTGATGCACGGGAACAACGAGATCGGGACTATCGAGCCGATCGAGGAAATCGGGAAGATCGCTCGCGCTCACAAGGTCCCCTTCCATAGTGACGCCGTGGCAACCGCCGGCGTAATTCCCGTAGACGTTCAAGCGCTCCATGTGGATCTCCTGTCCCTGGCCGCGGATTCGTTTTACGGGCCCAAAGGGGCGGGCGCGCTATACATTCGCAAGGGAGTGCGTATCGCGCCTCTGCTCGATGGCGGCATCCAGGAGAACGGACTCCGAGCCGGCACGGAGAATGTTCCGGGGATTGTTGGGATGGGGATCGCGGCTGGGATTGCGTTGCGTGAGCTGCCGTCCCGCATGGCGCACGCCCGGAGGCTCAGAGATCGGCTTATCGCTGAACTACCAAAGGCCGTGGAAGAAGTGGAGATCGTGGGGCACCCCACGCGGCGACTTCCCAATAACGTGAGCCTGACGGTGAAGTATGTGGAAGGCGAATCCATGCTCTTGTTCCTGGATATGGAAGGAGTAAAGATAGCCAGTGGTTCCGCATGCATATCTCGATCCCTCAAGGTCTCGCACGTGATGCTCTGTATGGGGATCGACGCGGCCACCGCTCAGGGGTCGCTTCTTATCACGCTGGGGCGGGACAATACCGACCGGGACATAGACGATTTCCTGAGGATTCTGCCGCCGATCGTGCAAAGACTGCGAGACATGTCGCCTCTGTACAAGAAGACGGGGAAGACTCGCGCGGTAAGCTAAGAAAACCGTTGAGCCAGGGTACGGTTTTGTAGGTTCGGTAAATGAATGTGGCGGAAGGGCTGGGACCAGTCTCGGTGGGACAGGCGTCTCGCCTATCTATTCGGGCCACAATCCGTCTCCCGGAGGTATGAGAGGCAATCCCGCGTGTCGTGGGAGTGTCCCGCCAAATATGTTGGGATATTTGACTGCGCTTATGAGACGGAGCGCCACGGTCGAACCGGCTGACAAAGCTCTTGCGGGAACGGAGAGCAAAGAGCGCACTCAGCCCTTCGGAAATTGCAAGAAGACACCTCGATAGGATGGCGTTATGTACAGCGAAATCGTTATGGAGCACTTCAAGAACCCGCGCAATGTGGGGGAGATAGCAGACGCGGATGGGATAGGGGAAGTCGGCAACCCCGCATGCGGAGACATCATGACGTTCTACATCAAGGTGAGGGACGGCCGGCTTGAAGACGTGAAGTTCAAGACCTTCGGATGCGGCGCCGCGATAGCCGTTTCGAGCATCGTGAGTGAAATGGCTGTCGGTAAAACGCTGGACGAAGCGATGACGATCAGCGCCAAGTCCGTGATCGAGGCTCTCGGCGGACTTCCCAAGAAGAAACATCATTGCTCTAACCTGGGCTCTGACGCGCTCCAACGCGCCATTGAAGACTACCGGGCTCGACAACGAGGCGAAGTGTACCAACCGCCTGAGGATCATCCGGAAAGCTGCGAGTGTGCGGCATGTTCGGCCGAAGACCCGGAAGAGGCGCTGTACTGCACGACCGTCTGCGAGAGAAAACCCACCTCGTAAGAGCCCTTTTCCATCGTCCCGTCATTTTGACGCGGTTCGGTTGGATCCGGTGCTTCGGCAGTCTCCGAAAAAAAGCGCAGTGGCGTCAGGTGCGGTACGCGGCGTTGATCCGGACATATTCTTCGGAGAGGTCCGTGGTGAGCATTGAGGCCTCGGCTGTGCCGTGATTGAGGTCCAGGAGCACGAAGAATTCTCGTTTCTTCATCGCCTGAGCAGCCTGGGGCTCCCATTCATCACTGCGCGGGGCCCCGTTCTTGAGCACCGGAATCCCGTCGATGAAGAGGTCCAACCGGTCAGGATCGAAACTCACTCCCGACCTGCCGGCCGCTGCAATAATGCGTCCCCAGTTAGGGTCCTGGCCGTAGAATGCGGTCTTTACCAGGGGAGATTCGGCGATGGTCCTTGCGACCGTCAATGCGTCTCTTTTATCACGCGCTCCACGGACCCGTATTTCCACGAGCTTGGTAGCGCCTTCGCCGTCTGCGGCCACCTGCCGCGCCAGATTCGCGCAGGCCGTCTGAAGCATCCCGGCGAACGCCTGCGTCGCATCGTGGTCCGATCCGAGCTCCTCCGCGAATGGCGCCCCGCCCGTCAACGCGATCACCGTGTCATTGGTGCTGGTATCACCATCAATCGTAATAGCGTTGAAGGTATTTCGCGTTGCGTCGCGCAGGGCTTTACCAAGCATGACGGCTTCCACGCGCACGTCCACCAGCGCGACAGCGAGCAAGGTGGCCATGTTGGGCGCAATCATCCCCGCTCCTTTCACCATGCCCAGTATCCGGACGGACCGACCTCCAATTGTCTCGTTCAGAAGCACAGTTTTCGGCCGCGTGTCGGTGGTCATCATGGCTGTGGCCACATCCGGCGCTTTGGTCGCATCGAGGCCGGCCACCAGCTCAGGGACGGCGGCGCGCATACGGTCCACGGGCAAAGGGGCGCCGATGACACCCGTGGACATGGGCGCAACGAGTCTACGATCGATATTCAGGTGTTGGGCCACCTGATCGAGCAAAACAAGAGCGTCGTCAATCCCTTGTCTTCCCGTGACCGCATTGGCGTTGCCGGAGTTGATGAGAATGGCCTGACATGATCCCGCTTTGAACCGCTCGCGGGTGATCTCCACAGGCGCAGCGCAGACAAGGTTAGTGGTGGTTACACAGGCCGCAGTTGCGGGCCGGTCCGCGCATATCAAAGCAAGATCGCGCCGCTCGGAGCCCGGTTGTTTTATTCCCGCGGCAACTGCGGAAAATCGATATCCCGTAATCTCCAGAGAGTCTTCCTTCATTCGCCGTCTCCAGCATCCCACGATTTGACGCCCAATTTGGTCAGTTCAGCGAGCAGGTCCGGATAGCCTCTGAATACGATGCCGCGCAGGCCCACTTCAATCGCGGCCCGCACATTCACTTCCAGGTCATCAATGAATACCGCGGATTTCGGCTTGATACCGAACTGCGCCAACGCTTTTTCAAAGTAGGCTTTGGCCGGTTTCATGACTCCCAGTTCATACGAAAGGGCTGCCGCGCGGTAGAACGAGACCTGTGGAAACCGGTCAAGAATGTATCGGTAATGCGTTTCGCTGGTGTTGGAAGCCAGCCAGGTCCTATAGCGAGTGGAAAGAGCTTTGCCAAATCGCGCCATTTCTTCATCGAGGCTAAACATGTCACACCAAATGGACTGGAATTCTCCAGCATCTATCTGCGTTCCGAGGAGTTCCTCCACCCGGCGTTGAAAGAGATCGAAGGTGATGCGCCCCGTCTCCAGTTCCGCAACGGGCCCGTCAAAAAGCCTTTCAAAAGCCTGCGGCTCAGCGCGCAGCAGATGCGCGCGATCACCGGGGAGATAAGGGATCAACCGCTTGAACGCACCCAGCCGGTTTACCGGCAGCAGAACATTCCCCAGATCAAAAACGATATCACGGATCATGCGAACGGTCGTTGCTCCAAAGTCGTCGTTCATCGAAAAGGCATCATCAATAGATGCCAAGATCCATTCCCTCGGCCAATGTATGGCCTAAATTGACGCACTGTTCCAGAGCTGCGGCTGAAAGTTCGCCTCGAACGATGACCGGCTCCTGAACCCGACGTAACTTGTACCCCAGTATTATGCGCTCTATGCTGCTCAGCGCGCCGGCGCCGTCATTGCCTGCGCAAATGACGACAGCGTAAGCTCTGCCCGAAACGTCCTCACGGACCTCTTCGTACGTCCGATCGAAGAGGTCCTTGAGCGCTCCGGCCATGTATCCGAAATACTCCGGGCTGCACATGACAAGGCACCGAGCGGTCCGAAAGTCATGTGCCGTGACCTTCGCCGCTCTCAATCGTCTCACTTCGATCCCGCGCACGCGTCGAGCGCCGCGTTCCACCGCTTCGGCCAGCCGCTCCGTATTACCCGACTGAGAATGATAAATAATGAGAAGCTCTTTGGGTTCTTCCGTCTTCAATGAAGAATTCCTCTCCCGGCTCACAATGAGGACTGCCAATGCCCTTTCTTACGGGGGCCCGAACTAATTTTGGCCTCTTTGCTCTGCCCGCGATCTAGAGAATAAGCCTTCTGCGCCTGGGGCCCCGGGACGTATGACGTCCCCGCCACCCATCCTATAGAAGGCTGCGTTGAGATGTGCGTCTTTAGATGAGGCTGGAATCCCTCTCTCTCTTCCCTCTCCCGCCGGGGGAGAGAGTTTTATGACCCATCCCTTGATGGGATGGGGAAGGGGGAGGGTGACCTTTCGCGCAAATCTCAATGCCGTTCACTATAGCACGGCATTTCGGGCGCGGAGGCGCCTTTGATAATCTCAGCCTTGGAGGCAGTTTTGCGAAGCGGTCCAAGACCTAGCCTTCATCAGAGCGCTGGAGCACATGGCGGTCGCAGGTTTCGCGGAATTCGCTCACCACAGATTCCAAAGGCTTGCCGGTCTGCCCGGCTTCCGCCCTGAGCGCGGCCCACAACTCATCCAGCAAAGGGAATGACTCCTCGGTAAGTGAGAGCACAAGCGTATTACCACATAAGCAATGCCGGTACAGCATTGTGTAGGGTTTGCGCATGACGTCACAGCAATCCTCCATGACATGGCGCTTGGGAGTTGTCTGCCGAAGATATTGAGCGTAAGACTCGAACACTCGTTCGCACGCGCGACACTTCTTGGGGAAGAGGATTCCGTTTTCTCCAAGATGCAGAAACGCCTCCATAAATGTGCGGAAGCGAGTCTTCATGGCAAAGTCCGAGCGCTCAAGGAACCAACCTATCTCTTGATGTCCGTCTTAGGCGCGGCGTGACGTGGCGCGGAAGAGCAGCCGGAGCAGATGTGTACTATTGAGGCTGCCACGTTGATATCTTACCTGTCAGCCAAGGAAAATGCCATAGCCGCGGTGCGAGATATCGGTGTTCGCGATGGCTGGAGTTTATTTCCGATTCTGAAGCGCGGATCTTTCGGATTGGCGGGAATCAGCCTCCGTGCCTGCCGTGTATGCGCAAACAGTTCGTTCCGGGAGGGCTCCAGTTCTACCCAAAGCCGGCCGTTAGGGACGCCGGCCCCTACCAATGCGTCATAATGCTTCTGTTTGAAGAGTTCAGAATTCCCGGGAAGCGGGCCGAACAACGCGGGAGAATATAGCATTTGCCAAAAGTAATGGCCTGTTGATCGTCCGTCACCCCGGCTTTCGCAGGAATGACGGAATCGGGCTGCCTCGAATCGGACAAAACTTTTGGCAACAGGTATAACCTTAGCCGCGGGAATTCCTCAGCCAGGAATCTAGTCTCTCCCTGTAGAAAACCACCAGGACGAGCGCGACTGCGGTAATCGTCGAGATGAGAAACAAGAGAGCCCAATTTTCGTTGTACACCGCTGAACCGCAAAGACTGAGCAGCACGGTTCCGGGAATCCTTCCCAGCGCCGAGACCAGGACAAACGGCAGGAAATTCATGGGACTCAACCCAAGGATGTAGCACAGAAAATCCTTTGGAAAACCCGGGATGACAAAGAGCAGAAGGGCCAGAGCTATTCCTCGACCCTCGGTGAGAAAGTGAAACCGCTTCAGAGTTTCATCAGGGACCAGCACATTGACAATGGGCAACCCCACAATCCGGGCCGCAAGGAACGCCGCAGCCGATCCAAATCCGAGCCCGACGGTTGAATAAAAGACATTCGGGAGCCCCCCGAAAATGAATCCGCCTACCGCGCCGGTGAATTCCCCCGGTATGGGAGCGAAGACCACCTGAAACGCCTGAATAACGATAAAAGCCAGCGGAGCCAATCTACCCCAACTCTCCACGTACGTCCGCAAATGGTCTCGACTTGCGAAGGTCTCCCAAAACGCGCAAATCAAGGGATCGAGTTGACCGGAATAGGCCAAATACGCGATCACGCTCCATGCGGCTGTAATAATGCCTCCCGCTATTGCCAGGCGGACCTTATCTTGTGCGCTCAGGATTTTCTTCATTACGAAAGCCCGGGTTGCGCTATTCGGCCGTCGGTGCGGCGCATTTCCGAGCCGGAAATCAGACTCAGAATCTCGTCTTCCATTCGTCCGATCAGTGGCGAGAGCGTCTTGGAACTGTGCGCGCAAATCCCTATTCCGTCGTAGCGCGCGCACATGTTACGGACCAGGTCCGGTTCCACCAGATCCTGTTTATTGAAGACCTTGATCATAGGCGTCAGGTGGAGGCTCAATTTCTCCAGAAGCTCTTCCACCGCCGCCATTTGCTGCTCGAAGGCGGGGTTGGATATATCCACCACGTGCAGCAAGAGATCCGCATCGCACAGTTCGTCCAGTGTGGCGGAGAACGCCGCCACCAGCGCATCAGGAAGGTCTTTGAGGAAGCCTACGGTGTCGGTGATGATCACCTCGGTCTCTCGCGGGAACCTGAGGCGACGACTGGTCGGGTCAAGGGTGGCGAAGAGCATGTCCTGCGCGGGAACATTGGATTTGGTCAGGCGATTGAGCAGCGTGGATTTTCCTGCGTTGGTGTAGCCCACTATCGAAATGATCGGAGTTCTCCTCCTGTTTCGCAGCTCGCGACGAACACCTCGCTGTTTGCCGAGGTTTTCAGTCTGCTTTTCAAGGAAGCCGATGCGACTGCGGATGCGGCGCCGATCGATCTCCAATTTCGTCTCGCCAGGTCCTCGACCGCCGATACCGCCGGTGAGCCGCGAGAGCGCGTCGTCCTTCTCTCCGAGACGGGGAAGGGCGTACTTAAGCTGCGCGAGCTCCACCTGGATCTTGCCTTCACGGCTCTTGGCCCTCTGCGCAAAGATGTCCAGGATGAGCTGCGAGCGATCCAGAACTTTGAGTTCCGTGAAGTCGCTAACGGCCCTCACCTGAGCCGGGGTCAATTCTCTGTCGAAGACCAGCACGCCCGCGCCCTTGTGAAGCGCGTCGATCACGATCTCCTGGAGTTTCCCCTTTCCAACGACAAAGTGGCTGTCGGGCGCTTCTCTGCGCTGGTAGGTTTTCCCCACCACCTTCACGCCGCACGAATCGGCCAATTGCTCCAATTCGGCGAGGGATTCCTCGACTTCCCACTCCTTCCCGGAGGTCTTTCCCACCAGATAGACCCGTTCCCTGGAGCCGTCCACCGCGCGGCCCCCAAATGAACGCGCCATCTCGTCTTCCAGAGACTTGATAAAAGCGGCAAAATCCAAGTCAAGGAGCGACGGAGAAATCGGCTGGAGTACCCGCCACACCTGGCCGCCGGGATTCTCAGGGAGCAGATGGGCTACATGAGCCATTGTCGGCAGGCCTTGGTCGTCAACACCGACCGCGGCAACTAAGTCGAGCCGCAACAGAGCAAGATCGGAGAGATCCTCCTGGCTCAACGGCTCGTCGCCGATGTGAGTGTGTATCAGCCGGAGCCCCCGGAGCCGGCCCGCGCCGACCCGCCATCCTTCCAGCTTGGGAATGAGAATCGAACGCCCGTTGCCAACCAGAACCTTTCTCACCAAGCCCTTGCGGTCAACGAGGACACCGATCTGACGGCCGATCTCTGCGGAAAGTTCCGTGAGGTGACGAGAGATTTCCTGCGTGAGCGCCTTGTCCGGCGGGACCCTCCTGAATGCCAGTTTTTCCAACCGAGCGCGTTGAGACGGTTTTAGACCTTTCAGTGAACCGAAAACAGCGCTCACAGAAGAACCCCGATGGTGTCGGACGTTTCTGCTCTCATATAAACTAAGACAGCTCCCAAAGGGAAGGTGTTTGCCTATTTCTCATCTTCTTCGGGCAAAATCTTCACAATAGCGCACCGCTCAGGGTCGAGGTACTTCTTTGCAACGGTCAAAACCCGATCCGCGGTTACTTCGGAAAGCTTCCGTATGTAGAGCTTGTCGTAATCGTATCCCAGGCCGTAGAGGGTATTCAAGACCGTATTTTCGGCCCGAGACCATGAACTCTGCAGGTTGATCAGATGGTTCCCGATCAGGTTCTCTTTTGATCGGTTCAGTTCCTCGTCGTTCACTAAGTTGTCTCTCACCATACGGATCTCGCGAAAGAGGCTTTGGACCGCCTGATCGATCTTTGACGTATCGCATGCGATGTAGAAGGCGAAGAGGCCGGGGTCCATGCCGGGACGAAAAATCGATGTGACGATGTACGCGAGAGACTCCTTGTCCCTCAACTGGGAGAAGAGCCGGCCGCCCTGGCCCGCAAGCGCATTGTTGAGCACTGCCAGTGGATAGCGATCCTCATCCTTGAAAGTGGTCGCTCCGAATCCCACAACCAGGTGCGCTTTGGCACGCGGGATTTTCACCGTTTTCTCTATCACCTTTCTCAGAGGCGTTTCCGCGGGCGTCGGAGGAGGGTCGAACTGCTTGGCCGAGATCTTGCCGAACAGCTCTGTGATGCGCCGCATGGCTTGCGTAACGTCCATATCGCCCACGCCGGTAATAACCGTATTGGTGGGGACCGCGAGTCGCCGATAGGTCTGAATCAGGTCGTCCCTGATGAAACCGGCCACGGACTCAAGCGCCCCTTCCTTATTGAATCCGTAAGGATGATTCCCAAAGAACGTTTCATTGAGCTGGTTCAGAGCGAAGGGAACGGGTCGATCCGGCTGAGTCTTTATCTGATTAATGATCAGGGCGCGTTCCCTATCCAATATCTCTTGGGGGAAGGAGGCGTCAGTATAGATCTGAGACAGCAAGTCGAGGCCCTGGTCCAGGTATCGACCGAAAAAGCTGGCAGAGAGCCCAAATGAATCATAGCCCGAAAATCCGCCCAGACGACCTCCCATGTCCTCGATCTTGCGGGATATGTCGAGTTCGCTCATCGCGCTGGTCCCTTTGGTGACCATCTGCGCTATGAAGTTCGAGATTCCTTCCGTCTGCTTGGTCTCGAAACGTTTCCCTCCCAGAGAGGCGATGCGGAACGAAACGACCGGATTTGAATCGTCGGGAACAAGGACGATTCTCATTCCGTTGGGGAGGGTCCGAGTGATCATGCCCTCAGCCGCGGCTTCTTCAGCCTCCTTGGACTTCTTGGGCTTGAATTCCCCCACAATTTCCTCGAGCCTGGCGATCTGGAATTCTCTCGCATCCCCTTCCGGCATCAGCACGGTCACCGACACGTTGGGTGGGATGAGATAGCGGCGAACGGCGTCGGAAACCGCTTGCGCCGTTGTGGCCGCGTTAAGTCTCAGGTACTTCTCCTCGTAGAGCGCGTCGCCAATGGTCGCCTGGAAGCTCCCCATGCTCCGCGCCAATCCCTCTACGGTCTCCCTTGCATACAGATGATCTGATTCAATGTCGGTCTTGGCGCGCTTCAGCTCTTCGTCGGACGGAGCTGTCTGGTCAAGCTGTCGGAGTTCTTCCATGATTGCCTTGGTCGCGGCCTCTAAATTCGCTCCGTTGAGTGTCGCGGAAATCAGGAACAAGCCCGGTTCCTTTGGCGTGAGAGCGTGGGAAGAGATCGAATTCACCAGTTGCTTTTCTTTCTTGAGCGCCCGGACCAAGCGAGAGCTTTCTCTTCCGCCCAGGATGCTGGCAGCGAGGTCGAGAGCGTTCACATCGGCTCCTTTGAGCGACGGGACGTGAAAAGCCATTAGCAAGCGGGCTTCCCGTGCGTTCTTGTCCCTGAGCAGCGCGCCCCGGATCGTCTTTTGCACGGGCTCCTGCCCTCGTGGAGGGCGAAAGAAGCCCGTGGGTTTGAATTTTGCCGTAAGTCGTTCGATCTCGGGACGGATCGCGGCCGGGTCCACATCACCTACGATGAGGAGAAACATGTTTTCCGGCGCATACCATTTCTTTCGAAAGGAGATCATGTTCTCCCGGGAAAAACTTTCAACGGTTCTCTTGTACCCGATGATCGGGTAACGGTACGGGCTGGTGGTGTATGCTGTCTCGAAGAGAAGTTTTGACGCTTTCTTGTTTGGGCGTTCCTCTCCTTCCAGGATCTCTTCGATCACCACTTGCTTCTCTTTTTCCAGCTCGTCGGCGTCTATGACCGGGTTGAGCACCGCATCGGTGATGATGTCGAGGCCCTGCAGAATAGCCCGTGACGGGACCGTAACGTGAAACACGGTTTCATCCCAGCTCGTGTACGCGTTCATCTCGCCGCCGAGAGATTCGACTTCCGATGCGATCCGGCCCACTCCCCGGCGCTGTGTCCCTTTGAACGCCATATGTTCGATCACATGGCTGATGCCGCGCTCAGCTTCCTCTTCGTCCGCGCTCCCCACAAGCACCCAGTACTGTATGGTAGCCACTTTGCGGGCATGGTCCTCCAGGATCATGACCTCCAGTCCGTTGGAAAGCGTATAACGGCTCAATTTGGCCGGCCTGGCCTCAAGGTCGTGCGGTATCATGAACAATCCCACCACAAGGGTCACCCAGATCCATCGGAACGTAGCGCGAGCTTTCAGGACCATAAGACTCCTCCTGCGAATTTTGGCAGGAGTCGCCGGGGACCCGCTTGAGTTCTCCCCCTCCTCCTGTTCCCCAGGGAGGGGAGAGGATTTCCCGCCCCGCGGGGCACGGGGCTCCCCAAAAACTCCCGGTTCTCTTCGAGTCGCTTCCCGCGCCCCGGTCCCCTCGGTCATGCGAATGGGCCGACGTCACGGTGTCCGGTTGGACGGCGATCTCTTCTTCAAACCCTTCCTAGATATAGGACCTTGATGAGCGAAGTCAACCAGGCCCACCGTCAAGGCTCAATTTCAAGCCACGCACGAGCTTTCTCTCTTTTTCGTCGGGGAGCAGCCCTTGGAATGCCGCGATATACATCTCACCCCGTTGCTCCACAATCGCGCTCAACGCCGCGCGGTAGGCCAGGTCTACCCGCTGACCGATCTCACGGAGCAGATCGACTATCTTAAGGTTCAGTAGCCACTTGGGGATCAAGGGAACGATTGCCGTGTTCAGCAGAGCGTCCAAGAGAGTAAAGCCCCCTCCGAGCACGATTTCCGCCGTGACCAACAGGAGCGCCCAAACCGTGTATGAGCCGTAAAGCTTGAGCTCGTCCCCCAGAGTCAAGCCGCCGCGAAGGCGGTCGAATTCAGCTTCCAACAAATTCTGCACTCCTGGGAAGACCGGTTCAAAGCGCCGGCGTATTTCCGCCTCGTCCCATGGGGGCACATCTGTTCGAGCAACGCGGCGGAGGTCTTCAGACGCCGGGTCTGACGCCAGCAGTTCCGCTATTCTCAGGTTCAGCTTGGCTACAGCGGATTCGAGAGGCTGCAACCGGACAAATGAACGCGTGGTTTCCAAGTCTTCTGATCGAAGCGCCTTCTCCCTATCCTGAGCTTCAGTCGGCGTGGAAAAAAACAACTCTACCACCAGGCCAAGGGCTTTCCGGACGGCATTGCGAATGATCATGCGGGGCGTGAAGAATATATCGTACTTTCTGAGCAGTTGCTGAAGGCGCTCCTGGATGTGGGCCTCCACGTCATCCGAAACAATGTGGTCCAGTTCCGCGTCCAGCTCTCCTTGCGCTGCGCCAACGAGGGCCCCGATACGTTTATTGATGCGATCAATTCGTTCGAACTGCGCATTGAGCGATCCTTCGAGGGTTTCCAAGCTGCGGCGTGTTTGCCGGACCAGCCGGCCCATTTCGCCCATGCGAGTTTCTTCCCGATGCTCGTCTGACGCAAGCCTTTGCAAGGCAACGAATCCCGCATGTTCCCAAAGGCCCGGTATCAGCTCCGGCAATGAATCCAGTCGCGCAACACGCGTCACATCCGCGATCGACCGCTCAGAATGCGTCAGTGATTCGCGGAAATCCTCAAATGCGGCGTCGGACGCCACCTTGTTCATCACCAGGAGCATCTTTTTGCCCCAGGCGCGGGCCTGCTCTCTGACCCGTTGTCCGCTCAGATCGCCATATTTCTCCTGTGAGGTAATAAAGACCAACACGTCGCTGACGAAGAAGAAATCCTCAGCTACCAAGCGATTGCTCAGTTCAACGCTGTCCACATCAGGGGTGTCCACGAGAACGAGCCCGGCAAGGTCAGCGTTGTCATGCGTCAGTAGTGTGATCTCGCTGGGGAGAGCCCCCGCGGCGGACTCACCGCGCCTCGCGGAAAAGGGAAAGCCGCGGAATTGACTTGCCCAATCCTGGTGCGCGAATACCGTAGCAGTGTGGGTGCATGGACGTCTGATCCCAACCGCGCTGATCACCTTGCCTGCCAAGGAATTGATCAGAGTGCTCTTCCCCGTGCCTGTGCCCCCAACGAGCGCCATGATGAGCGGATATCCCGCTTCGAACCCTTGTTTCCAGGACAGCGCCTGGAGCAGCCGCTCAGCCCGTGACCTCTCCTCCAACAGTTCAGCCGCTACCGCGAGACGCTCGTCAATGCTCAGGCTCAGTGTGTGAGAGGAAGATTTCACGTGCGCGGTCCTCTTTCGCGGCTGGACGATGTCGGCCGGGACTACGAGATGAACTCGGGACGCAGAACTATTGAAAGATACCTGTTCAACAGAAAAAACACAATGTTGGCCGTTCGTGGAGAGTAGCTCGATTCGCGCGGATCAGCCCGAGGGCTGAAAAATACACGCTGGGGAGTTGGCCGCAGGCGCGCAAATCATTGCGCCTGAGAGAATCCTGGGCCGGGGTGGGGAAGGTCTTTGGGTGAGTTGTCGATCAATTATTCTCGAGTTCCAGGACCCTTCGGACCGCGGGGGGGATGAAGATGCCCTCCAGGTCTAGCTTTTTCAGAGATTCGGCGAGGACGCGTATCTTCTGCCGCCGGGGGTCCCGGCGATTAAGGAGGATGAGAGGCTTCCCCGCGACTCTGCAAAGCCCTCCCATCGACCTAAAGCCCGTCTGACCGAGGTTTTCGTACCTCAGTTCTATTCCAAGACGTGTGGCTATTTCTTCCAAATGCCCGAGGAGCAGCAGGTCGTTCACGCCGGCGCCTCCTGAATTGCCCCATGAGTGGGAAGATCGAGTAGACTGTTCCAGGCGATTTGTCAAGAGGGGAAATGACTTCATCTGGAGCCAGTTTCATGACACAATGCCACTTTCCTGCGTGTCGCGAAGCGAATTTCACTTGACAAATCAGTTTGCTATCGATAACATTTTGCAATCCTTGAATCTCACTTCAAGCCCTTGAACGCTCTAACATTTTGGGAGGTGTTATCATGACGAAGAGCGAACTAGTTACTCGGATTGCGGAAAAGGCCGGCATTACGAAAAAGGCTGCGGCCGGTTCGTTGGATGCCCTGGTCGCGGCTATTCACGATGCGCTGAAGAAGAAAGAGGGAAGAATCCGCGTGGCCGACCTGGGGACGTTCAAAGTAGTAAAGAAAAAGGCTCGCACCGGCGTCAATCCGCAGACGAGGCAAAAGATCAAGATTGCCGCTACAAAGGTCCCCCGTTTCAGTCCGTCCCGAGCGCTGAAGGAAGCCGTCAAGAAGGCGAAGTAGCACGCGGGTGGGAAGCTGCTATGAACAAATCAGATCTGGTAGCAGCCCTGGCCCAGCAAGCGGATCTCCCTCAGCGCAAGTCGGAAGACATCGTTAATCTGGTTTTCGAGACTATGGGCAAGGCGCTTCTTGGCGGTGACCGCATAGAGATCCGTGGCTTCGGCTCCTTCACGGTGAAGGAGTACGACGGGTACACGGGGAGGAATCCCAAGACGGGAGACAGGATATCAGTCAAGGCGAAGAGGCTCCCTTTCTTTAAGACCGGAAAAGAGCTCAAGGAAAAAGTGGACGAGGCTGTCTGATGCTCACGGCAGCCTCGATGTTCTTTTGCCCGGCGCTTTGTTTCGAGAGGACCGGGTAAGGACCGACTGGTGGCCTGCGACGTGACTCTTGATTCCGCCGATGCTCTCCAGTATCGTACAGGCGCGCGGAGCGTCTGTGTCAGCGTGTTGACGCGCCATGACGGCCGACCGAGCCGGACGCTCTTGAGTTCAAGGCGGAAACGAGCGGCGTAAGGAGTTTGTCCTTCAGGCCCATAGGCTCCGGGACAGGCTCCCAGCGCACAATCGGGCGGGCCCGGTGGAACTCTACAACGATCTCAATCAAATAGGAGAGATCCTTTATAGCCGAGGACTGCTCGACGAAGAGGGTATTCTCCGACTGCAAGAGGCGGATCAGTACATTAAGGATCGCCTCTCGCAGGAGCGGGCGCGACAGATCAAACAAGGTGTGCCCCACTCCCACCAGACCACCGTCATCGATATCGTGGCGGAGATGAAGCTCTCCGGCCCCGAAGGTCTGCTCGACGAAGCCTCCATCGTTCATGCCGTGGCCGATCATCTCGGGTTCGGCTTCATGAGACTGGACTCCCTGGAACTCGACCCCGACTTCGTTACTAAGACACTCCCTCAGAAATTCGCCGACCGTTTCCTGGTCCTGCCTGTAGGCGAGGTGGACGGCAAGATTCGCATCGCCGTGTATGACCCGTCCCAGAAAGAAGTGATTGAGGACGTTTCGCGCGTGACCGGCCGAGTAGTGGAAATCGTCATCGCGCCGAAAGAAGACATTACCAAGATTATTCTGGAGTTTCACGGGTTTAAGGGTTCCATACGAGCCGCGGAAGCTAAGCATGTCAAGCACTTCAAGGAGCTTTCCGACCTGGAGAGACTGGTCGAAGTCAAGAGCCTTGAAGAGATCTCCCATACCGACAGAAATATCCGGACCGCTGTGGACGCGATGTTCAGGAGAGCCATCTCCCAGAGGGCCAGCGACGTCCACGTGGAACCCAAACGATCCCGAAGCCTACTTCGGATGCGCATCGACGGCATACTACATGATATCGACTCCATACCCGCGCCGCTCCACCAGGCTTTCGTCACACGCATTAAAGGGATGTCTCAAATGGATATCGCGGAGAAGCGGCGCCCTCAGGACGGTCGCATCAAGCTCAACTTCCATCATCGGGAAGTGGAAGTAAGGGTCTCCACGGTGCCCACCGCGTTCGGAGAGAAGGCCGTTTGCCGCATCCAGGACCCGGATCTGCTCTTTATGGACCTGGGAGATCTAGGGTTCTCGCCTCTGGACCTGACCATATTCCAGTCACTCATCAGCAGACCTTTTGGAATCGTGCTCGTGACAGGGCCCACCGGATCGGGCAAAACCACCACGCTCTATTCCGCGCTCCGGGCGCTCTCCACTCCCGATCGGAATATCACCACCATAGAGGACCCGGTGGAAATGGTTTACGAGCGCTTCAATCAGATATCGGTGAATCCCGCGGTGACTATGCTCCACGACCCCGACGAACGGATGACGTTCGGACCCATCCTCCGGCACGTGATGAGACAAGACCCGGACATCATCATGATCGGAGAGATCAGGGATGAAGAGACCGCGTCCCTTGCCGTGCAGGCCGCGCTCACGGGACACCTCGTCTTCTCCACCCTGCACACCAACGATGCGGTGAGCGCTGTTACCCGGATGCTCGATCTCAAAGCGCCCCATTTCTTGCTGTCGAACACGTTGGTCGGCCTGCTCGCGCAAAGGCTGATCCGGAGGATATGTCCCGCGTGCGAGGAGTCCTACCCGATCGGCCTGAAAGAACTGAATCGGATGGGATTCAACTTTGAAGGGCCGGAAACTATCGTGCTCAAGAGGGGTAGAGGTTGCCATCAGTGCCGTGATACCGGCTATTTCAAGAGAGAGAGCGTGTATGAGGTTGTGGCGATTGACGACGACATGGCCAAATTGATCACGGACCAGCCGAGCGTGCGTGACATGAAGGAAATGGCCCGAAAGAAGAAGTTCAGCGCTCTTTGGGAGAATGCGATCCGAAAGCTGCTCAACGGTGTCACCACCGTGGAGGAGGTTCTCTCAGTGGTAAGGCCCGATCCGCATTTCACCGAACCCGTCCACCTGCGGAAAACCGACGAGGCAGTGGGGCAAATTGCGGCCCCGTGATCCGGATCGGCCCCGAAATGGCGATTGCTCGTCGGCGGACCGAACGAATCGCCACCCACTACTCACCCATTTCCGGTAAGGGAGTGCGTCCAGGAACCTCGTTCCCACAGCGGGAGAGGGCAGGGTGAGGGGAGGACGTATAGCATGGGAAGAGGTCCATACGAATGCGCAGCCGTCCATATATCACGGGCATCGGTAATGGCTCTTCGCCCCGCCGACTCTTTGATCATGACGGAGGTTCACGATTAGGAGACAGCGTTTTCGACTCAACTTTGCGCTCTTTGCGTTGACCGCAATCACGACCACCTTTGCGGGCGCGCTCCACGCGAACAAGACCGTTGACGGATGGATCTCGTTTTTCCTGAGCGGGTGGGTATTCTCTGTCCCCCTCATGGGGATTCTCCTCGTGCATGAAATGGGGCATTACATCGCGGCCAGAATCAACCGCCTCGACGTGACGCCACCTTATTTCTTGCCCGGACCGTGGCCCGCGGGAACGTTCGGCGCGTTCATCAAGATCCGGTCCCCGATCACGGATCGGAAGGCGCTCATGCAGGTCGGCGCATGTGGTCCTGTTGCGGGCGCCATTGTGGCAATACCGCTTCTCATGGTGGGGCTCTTCCTGTCGGAAGTCCTCCCGGAGCCGCCCAAGGGTGAAAGTTTTGCTTTCGGCGCCTCGTTGATTCTGGAGCTCCTGTCCCTGCTGAGGTTTGGGGAGTACACTGCCAACATGACCATTATTCTGCACCCTACTGCGGTGGCCGCTTGGTTCGGGCTCTTTGTCACAGCCATGAATCTACTCCCTATCGGCCAGCTTGACGGCGGGCATGTGATCTATGCGTTGGTCGGACCGCGAAAGGCCGCCTTGTTTTCATACGGCTTCTTTGGCGTTCTCATTCCGCTGGGCGTGTTCGTATGGCCGGGTTGGCTCGTTTTTGGGGCTCTGGTCTTTTTCCTGGGGCTTCGTCACCCTGCGCCGCTGGACCCCGTAACCCCGTTGAGCCGCGGCGCCAGGCTCCTGGGCTGGACAGCGCTGGTCCTCTTCGTACTGACCTTTGTGCCTGTTCCTATCAGCGTTACGCCCTAGAAGCGAAGTCTCAGCGCCCCGGTCCCTTCTGTCGGCTCAGATGCGCCGGGAGGGCCTGCGCCCGCGCCTCGAACATTGACACGGCCGCCGGACCTGATCTATCCTGGCGCTACCCGTCCAGGGCCGGGGTAGCTCAGAGGCCAGAGCAGATGATTCGTAATCATCAGGTCGTGGGTTCGACTCCCATCCCCGGCTCCATGATTCCAATAAGTTACTGGCCAGCCAAAAAGACCAAAAACGATAGCGGTAAATCAGCGGTAAACGCAAAGCGGAAAAAGGGGGCGATTAAGACGCTCGGATCTTCGGGAGAGACGAGCGCTTTTCAGGCTTTCGCGACCGACCTCGATGAAACCCCTCGGGCTTCAACTGTGTACGCGTCGGAGCATTCTCGGCGCTATTATTGTTTGAAGAAATAACGGATTCCGTATTATCGGAAGAGTGCCTTTTTCGACAATAACCACCTGGGAATCCCGACTGGACTTCCTGGGACCTGCGTTTCCGCAGTGGACAATTGAAGCTCGAAAGCTCCGCATGGTTTAAGGCCGACGTGCTTCTACGTCTTCGGAAGCTCTCTGAAAGCCGCCCTCCAGCCGCCGTAGGAGCGGTTGAAGTTGATTCTCGGTTCATTGAAAGAATTGACTACGAATTTGTCGCCAACCCCTCTGGAAATGTGAAGATATGGAAACACCACTTTTCGGGAGGCGAGTATGTCATGGGTCAAGACGTAGGGGAGGGAGCCGGTCAACCCTACTGTGTAGGCTATGTTCTGCGATGCCCTGATCCGCCATCTCTTAAAACTGAGAACCCATGCAATGAATACCGCGTTGTGGCAGAGATGCGCGACAATACGACTAGCCCGGAGCTTTTTACTATTCACGCATGGTGTCGCGGTAGCGGGGGGATCACAATTGGGTCCATTTCAGGTTGTAATATAGAGACACGGTTTCATCTGAATCTTCCACTTCAAAATTAGGGTCGGCCAAGCGCATCTCGTAATCTGTTTGCACTTCCTTTTCCATAAATCGGAAGCCGCCCCTTTTTCTGTAAAACTCGACCGCCCTTTTCGTCCTGTAGGCGTCTACTGTAATATATCGGCATCCTGTGCGGTTCTCAGTCAAGAACAGCAATTTCGTCATGTTTAGAAGGTGGGTTCCAACATCTTTGCGCTGATAATGACGATGGACTCCGAGTCTTGCGATCTTGACGGCGGGAAGGCTGTTGTAACGCTTCCCATGCGGAAGCTGCTTCTTGATCTTTTCAAAATCTTTCTTATCCTCGAACGACTCGGCTCGTATGGCATCATTACAGAAGCTGATTAGGGCCTTGGGAAATTCTTCATCGCCTCCTTCAGGCAGCAGGGCATAGGTTTTTGCCAAGAGCTGCTCCTCGTATTGGAGCTGATCTTGGATGAAGAACTCGTTCAAATCGGATTTTCCACAATCAAAAGACCCTGGGACAGCGCCACAGGGTCTCAAAACGAATCCTTCGTATCGAACCTCATTTCTTGCGACTTCGATCATCCGCAAGCATTTTCTCCCGCGTTTCTTTCAGCTTTGGGGTGGGGGTTAGCGGCACTCTCAAACTCTCGTCCCTGTCCATTTTCCAGAACTCTTCTGCGTCCTCACCCTCTAAGACCGGGGTAGGAGCAATTGGCGTTGCCATAACACACCTCGCCGTAAATTAGACACTTCCCTCTTGGGGACACCTTACCATACCGGAAAGGTCCCGCCGAGAGAACTCTTCCTTGACGACCGCGTTTCGGTCACCCAAAGGATGACCTGCGTACGAAAATTAGTCAAGGAAAAGCCATGCAGTGACTTAACCCAGCGAAATAATGAACTATTAATTGAAAGCGCGGCTGTTGACAACGGGTGTGCATGGGCGTATCACCTTCGGCAAACTAGCCCTGAAGTCACAGGAGAAGCCTAACAATGACGAAATTTAGTGACCGATATTGGATCTTCGATGAAGAGCTGGGGCGGATGCGGCCCATGAAACCTGATGAATGGGAGGCTCCTCCTATGAGATGTGGCGAAGCGCCGAGATCAGCCACATGGCCATGTGTCTCTATTGGGGTGATCTGTCTCGGTTGCTTTATCGCCCTAAATTAGCCGTTTTAGGAGAAACGCTTGATGGAGCGGAAAGGATTTGCCAAAGAATTCAAGCGACTTACGGAGCACTTCCATCACCAGGCGAGTACCTTGGAAGCTGAAGAGTACTACCGGGCCCTGGTAAATATTCCGGCTGATGAGTTCCGAGTGGTGGTGACTGCACTCATTGACCGGTGTGAGTTTTGGCCCAAGATTCCGGTTTTCCGGGCCACCTGGCGGAGCCTTTTTCCGGGACTTCAGACCGCAGATCTGGGGGTCTCTGTGGAAAGTCCGCCGGACTTGAAGGGTTTCGCTGGGTTGAGCGATGAGGAGCAGGAAGAATTCAGGCGTAAAGCCGACAAGAAATGGCGAGAAACGTCCCCAACAGGTTATTTGTGGACGAAGGAGGTTTCTACGTCCTCGTTCAACAGATTGATCCGGGTTTTAGCGGCTTCGTTGCGGGAAGACTCCTTGAAAGGGGCGAGCGATGGGAAAAAAGCCTAAGAAACATTGTGCGGAATGCGGGGAAATTATCCCGGTGGCGCTCCATGCGAATACAATAACCTGTGGCCCTGGCGAGCCGGCGCCGGGCTGTGTGCTTATGAACTGCGGGCTCTCACCCGGAAGGCTCGAATCGAGCACGGCCTTACCACAAGTGAGGTTTTCGGATTGAAGTGTCTGGGATTGGATCAGGGAGTTGGCAGGCTCGCAAGGTCGGACGATGAATGTATCTCACGAAATCCGCGCAGTTCCGCAGCGCGTGTGACACCGGACGGCGGGGGGATATTATCCCGATGCGCTTGCGGTGTTCCTCGCGGACCAGCTTCAAGGCTTCCGCGAGGTCACTGTCATTGGAGACTACAACAGCACAGTCATAGACCCCCTTCCAGGCATCATTAAGAAGATGTACCGCCAAATTGACATCCGATCCCTTCTCTTCGGTACGAATGACCTTGGCAAACTTGAGCCCTTCTCTTTCTTCGGCCAGGGGAGCAGTCTGACGATGGCTCAGAAAGTGGCCGTAGTAGACTCCAATATTGGGGATGAAGGTTTCCAATGCACGGATATAGGTCTTTTGCCGATGTGGTTTTTCGGGGTCATTGGGCCGGGCCGACACGATTGCCGTAAAGTACTTCAGACGTAGGATGTTATGGCGGGGGTCCAGGATGGTGCGCGCGAGGGCATGAAGGTCAAGCCACTTGAAGCGTGTGCCTTTGACCGCCCCATAATACAGATTGAAACCATCAATATAGACGTAGGTACGCACGATTGGCCAAATAAACAAGGGCCCCCTTACGAAGGCCCTCACCCCTCGGCCGAACCGGAGGGGGGTGCTAACTCAGAATCAGATATCAGGAATTTGCACTTGGGTCAATCTCTATCTAAGACTCAACCAAGAAGACAATTTGGGCTCCTGAAAGTTCCACACAGCGTTCTTGCATGACCGCCGCGAGTCGTGTGTACTGGCAAGACGGCTGGGAAAAGAGAGCTGCCCGGCATCCCGGGACCTGAACGAGTGACCCTCTGAGACGCGCGATGTTGGACGATCCGGGTTGCGCGCACCCTTCTTTATACCCTTGCCATAAAAATCGCGTAGCGGGGCTCTCGTGAAGCCTCACGCGAGGCGAATCTTCCGGTGAAATTTTCTCATATCTTACGCGCTCGCTGAACGGGTGAAGCTCGCCTGCTGGCACCATCGAAACGCGCCCAAAGGATTCATAGACAATACTTTTCTTTATGCGTGTCAACGTTTGACTTCTTATGATCTCTTGTGGCGCTGAGACAACCGTTTCTAAGCTGTTGACATGTAACACAAACCATGACAGAAGTCGCTACGCTTGTACCGGACTGCATTGGGCTAGTCAGGAAAAGGACATTCTGATGGATGCGAGAAACGAGAGCTGGCCTGCGAGGCAGATCAGCAGCGGCTCAAGCCTGGAAATTGTCGTAAGGAGTGCGAGATGGATGCAACATTGTTGGACCGGAATCAGCTTGCGGAGCGGTGGTGCGTGAGTGTGCGGACTGTTGATCGTGCGCGACAAGATGGTCGCTTGCCGTGGATCGATTTGGCGCGAGGGCGGGGAGCGCGGCCTTGCGTCCGGTTCCGATTGGACGATGTGGAGCGGTACGAGGCCGAATGCCGCATAGGGTCAGGGCTGAATAAATCGTGACCGAGACCATACCCCTGGAGCCCCCCAACGCCCACGGCACCCGTAGAGTCTTCGTGGGACTCCAGTCACAGAAGGTTATGCGCGCAGCAAAGTGAAAACCAAAACAGCCGCTAGACGCATCGCTGATTAGCTATGAATGTGAGCCACAGACGCCCAATCGACGCGGGGACCCGAATTCGTAAGGAGCCGCGCACAGTCGTTGAATGGGGCCAGGTGCTGGCCGCAGACACGAAAGGTGCGTTCATGGTGTACCGTGACCTCTATCGCTCCCCGGCCTTCAAAGACCTCTGCAAGCATCCAAAACATGTGCTCGTATTTCTGGAAGGCCAATCACAGCTCAACCAGGAGAGCACACGCAAGAGCAGGAATCATGTGTGTACGGCAATATAAAAGGGGACCACTTGAGGTCATAACGGCCATGCAAAAGGGGACCACCGTAAACCGCCTTTTGATATTGGGAGTGCCGCCAAGCACTGCTGATCCGAGAGGCAGAGGAGATGATTACGGTGGACCAGAAAGAGATTATTCGGCGGGAGTATTTCATCAAGCGCAAGTCGATGCGTCAGATCGCTCGGGAGTTCCATCACAGTCGCAAGACGATCCACAAGGCGCTCATGGATCCTGGGATTCCCGTGTACAGTAGGCACAAACCACGCGAAAAATCAGTGATCGGCCCATACCTTCCAGTCATCAAGCAATGGCTGGAGGAGGACCGACAGCGGCCTCCCAAACAGCGCCATACCGCCAAGCGTATCTATGATCGTCTCAAAGAGGAATACGGCTTCCCGGGTGGAGAAAGGACGGTACGCCGGGAGGTGAGCCTTCTGAGAGAAAAGGTCCCTGACAGTCACGTTCCGCAGACGTACCGGCCTGCAGACGGAGCCACCTTTGACTTTGGTGACGCACAGGTAGTGATGGACGGCACGCAGCGGAAAGTGCATCTGGCATGTATGAGACTGGACTATTCGAGCAAATTCTTCGTGTGCGCCTTGCCGAGCGAGCGGAGCGAAGGGCTTTTTTCAAGCCACATCGATGCATTTCAGTACCTGGAGGGAGTTCCTGAGCGGATACGCTACGATAACATGAAGCAGGCGGTGGCGAAGGTCCTGAAGGGCGGGAATCGACACGAGCAGTCGTTGTGGGTGGCCTTCAGGTCTCATTTCCTGTTTGAAGCAGATTACTGTACCCCCGGCAAAGGACAGGAGAAAGGCGGGGTCGAGAATCTGGTAGGTTACGTCCGACGCAATTTCCTCGTTCCCATGCCTGTGGTGTCAGACTTTCATTCACTCAACGCCTACCTGCTCAGCTGTTGCGAGAAGGACTCCCATGAACGAACGCGGTGGGGGAAGACGGCTCACGAGCTATGGCTTGAGGAAAAAGAGAAGCTCCGTCCCTTGCCGGAGAAGATGCCGGAGGCATGTGTCTTTGCAACGGCAAAGGTGAACCGTAGGCAAATGGTGCGCTTTGCAAGCAACTGGTACTCTGTGCCGCCGCAGTACGTGGGGAAGACGGTAACCGTCAAGGCATTCGTATTCCGGGTGATCATCGTCCTGGCCGAAACAGTGATCGCGGTCCATTCGCGCAGCTACGACCGCGACGAGGAGATGCTCGACCCCCACCATTACCTGCCTGTGCTCATGAGAAAACCGGGCGCTTTTGAGCGGGCCACGCCAATCGTCTCCTGGCCGCTCCCTCCGGTCTACGACCTGTGCCGCCGTCGCCTGAAAGAGCGACATGAGGGCTCCCAAGGAATCAGGGAATACATCCGTATTCTCATGCTCCTCAAAGACCATCCGGTGGAGGAGGTGACCGCAGCGGTGGAGAAGGCCCTCTCCTACGGCATATCCAGCGCGGACGGGGTGATCAATCTCCTCTCCCAGGCCCATCAACCTCCAATGGAGATCGCCTCCTTGCGGGTGAATTCGCCTCCGGTTCTGCCCAACCGGGTTGACCAGTTCGATCTCTTGCTCAGGGCATAAGGAGGCGATTATGGAACACCAGATGCTCCTGGAGGCGTATTTGAAGCGTCTGAAGCTCCCGGCCATGCTGAGCCACTATCAGGAAATGGCCAGGCAGGCTGAACAGGGCAGCCAGACCTACGAAGGGTACCTGCTCGCACTTTCCGAGCTTGAAACCCATCAGCGAGAAGAAAATGCGTACAAGCGAAGGGTAAGCCAGGCTCGATTCCCGTTACTCAAGACCCTCGACCGGTTCGACTTTTCAGCGATACCGTCTCTGAACAAGGCCGTAGTGCTCCATCTGGCCCAGGGCGAGTACATCGGGAAGAAAGAAAACCTGCTGCTCATGGGCAACAGCGGTACCGGCAAGACCCACCTTGCCACCGCCTTGGGGCTCATCGCCTGCCAGCAGGGGAAGAATGTACGGTTCTTCACCGCGGCGGGGCTCATCAATCAACTGACCGAAGCGCAGGCAGCGCTCCGATTATCGCAAGTCCAGCGGGCGCTGACCAAGCTCGACCTTTTGATCATCGACGAGATCGGGTACGTCCCCTTCTCGGAAAAGGGCGCCGAGCTGTTCTTCCAGGTGGTTGCCGACAGCTATGAGCGGCAATCCATCATCATGACCACGAACCTGGACTTCTCCAAGTGGCCCCAGGTCTTCCACAGTGAGCAACTCACCGGAGCCCTGCTGGACCGCCTCACCCATCATGCTCACATCCTGGCCATGAACGGGGAGAGCTACCGGTTCAAACAGAGCATGTCCAGAAAGAAGAAACAATGACCCTCTCTCGTTCAACCAGGTGGTCCCCTTTTAGATGGCCGTCACTGGTCCCTTTTTACTTGACCGTTCACAGACGGGGCTTTTCCTCGTTTGACCTTATTTGACACATGTTCTTGATACAATTTCCAGGCTGACCGTAAGCGCTCAGGAAGGTGGACCTGGATAAAGAAGGGGGGGGGAGCCTCTTCCTGACATGTAGGGGCGACTGGAGCAGACTCGACTCGGCGCCGCCCATGAGGACGGAGGAGTCAGATCGGAACCGTGAGAAACCTGGACCGTCGGCGGGTCCAGGAAAATCGGTCCATGCCTATCCCAAAAAGCCTTTATAAAACCCATTTTTCCTTGGACTATTTGTCGGAGGTCCGCTAATAATCTACCGCGAAGATCTTGCTAGGGGACCGCAATGGAAATTAAGGCAGGAGACATCATTGAATCGCCAAGGTGGGAAGAGCCGGTCGAGGTGAAACTCATCAATTACGTGGGCGGGGATTACGTCCAGTTGGTGGGAGTGACCGTCCGCTCTCGGAAGCACATAGATCAACTGATCTCCAAGGCAGACTTGGCTGATGCCACGGTGCGAAAGATCGAGTCCCACTTCACAGCGGACCCCCTTCATGTATTTCTGGCCCTTGAATCCAAGCGATACCGATATGCCAACCTCTACGACCCGCTCCTAGCAGTCAATACGTCCAAGGTTGACCCCCTTCCTCATCAGATTGAAGCCGTCTATGGATTTGCCTTGAAGCTGCCTCGAATTCGGTTCCTCATTGCGGACGACCCAGGTGCAGGCAAGACCATCATGGCGGGCCTAATCATCAAAGAGTTGAAGCTCCGCCATCTGGTCAAAAGAATCCTGATCGTCGTTCCAGGACACCTCAAGGATCAGTGGCGAAGAGAATTAAAGGAGCGATTCGAGGAGCATTTCATGGTAATCGACCGAGGCTTCCTGGATGTTACCTACGGAGAAAATGCGTGGGACAGGGAGAACCAGGTAATAACGTCTATAGACTTCTCAAAAAGAGATGAAATCCTGCCCTCGCTGAGTTCCACCCACTTTGACCTTATTATTGCTGACGAAGCTCACAAGATGAGTGCTTATCGGTACGGGGATAAGTTGGACAAAACAAGCCGTTACAGACTAGGGGAAACCCTTTCACGAATCGGGACCCATCTCTTGTTTCTTACGGCTACGCCGCACAAAGGGGATCCCGAAAATTTCCGGCTGTTCTTAGATCTCTTGGAGCCAGGGTTCTTTGCCACGGCAGAAATGCTCCAAGAATCAATCTCTTCGAGAGACAATCCGCTGTTCATTAGGCGGGTCAAGGAAGATCTCAAAGACTTTGAAGGGAAGCCCCTTTTTCTGCCTAGACACGTTAGGACATTGTCATTCAACCTTGGAACGGATTCTCCCGCTGAAAAAGAACTCTATAACCAGCTTTCAGAGTATGTGAACACCCAGTACAACAAGGCCCTGTCCAAAGACAAGAAAAGAAACGTGGCCTTTGCCTTGGTCATCCTGCAACGCCGGTTTGCTTCGAGCGTCTATGCCTTGCTGAGATCTTTGGAAAGACGGAAGAAACGCCTTATTGAACTGCTAGAGGGTCCTAAAGAAGGGATGGGGAGGAATGATAAGACCTTTGACTTTGATACTACGGAGGACTTGAGCGAAGAGGACCGGTGGAAAGAAGAAGAACTCTGGGAAACTCTGAGCGTTGCCGAAACCAGGGAAGAGCTGCAAAAGGAAATCTCGATCTTGGAGGACCTCGAACAGAAGGCCAGAAAGATAATTGAGCAGGGCGAAGAAATAAAACTTCGCGAACTGAGATCCACCCTTGACCATCTCGACAAAGAATTTTCCGGCAAGAAAATTCTTATTTTCACGGAATCCAGGGATACTCTTGAATATCTGGCCAAGAGAATGGTCTCATGGGGATACTCCGTCAACACGATCCACGGTGGGCTGAGACTTGAGGACCGTATCACCGAGGAATCCCGTTTCCGCAACGAAACGCAAGTGCTGATCGCAACGGAAGCTGCCGGTGAGGGTATCAATCTTCAGTTCTGCAACCTTATGATAAATTACGACATTCCGTGGAACCCCAACCGCCTTGAGCAACGCATGGGGCGTATACACCGCTATGGCCAGACCCAGGAGGTCTACGTCTTCAACCTCGTGGCGGAAGACACCCGTGAAGGCAAGGTTCTTACCCGATTATTTGCCAAGATAGAGGAGATAAAAGCCGCTCTCGGCAGTGACAAGGTCTTCGATGTGCTAAGCGAAGTCCTGTACGGGAAGAATCTTTCCCAGTTGCTGCTGGATGCCGCCGCTAATGCGAGAAACCTTGAGGATATCCTGAAAGAAATTGAGATCCACGTGGACGAAGAATATATCGCAAAAGTCAAGGAAAACCTTGGCGATAGCCTTGCGACCCATTACATAGACTACACACGCCTTAAAGAGATGAATGCCCGTGCTCGTGAGTCGCGTCTCATCCCTGAGTACACAGAGGGTTTTTTCAGGAAGGTCTTCCAACTGGTAGGAGGAAGAGTCAAGGACCGGAAGGATTCACTCTTGGCCATCGAGGGCGTTCCTGCCGAAATTCGACAACTATCCTATGAAGATGATTTCAAAAGACGCTACGGGGTTATTCAAAAATCTTATCCAAAAGCCACTTTCGACAAAGAGATGGCCTTCAAGAATCCCGATGCTGAGTTCCTGTGCTTTGGTCATCCGGTCTTCGAATCCAGCCTGTGTTGGGTAGAAAAGAAACTTCTCACAACCGTCAGCCAGGGAGCCACGTTTCGGGACCCTGACGAAAAA
>Ga0194126_10001302_pt1 | contig 41973 bp, 29 predicted proteins | sample TA2KigC150mmetaG_FD_148641 | JGI IMG/M metagenome (GOLD analysis project Ga0194126, IMG submission 148641) | Freshwater microbial communities from Lake Tanganyika, Tanzania - TA2015035 Kigoma Deep Cast 150m | ecosystem: Environmental > Aquatic > Freshwater > Lake | place: Tanzania: Lake... | reverse complement strand
AAGCCTACGAAGGCACCTGCTATAAAGTCTCCAACTGGATGGCCTGCGGCCAAACCAAAGGCTTCCGGCGCCACCGCATCGATTACTACCGCAAGCATGACCGCCCCAAAAAGCTGTGATTGGGCCTGGCTGGGTTGATGGTCTGCGGGTCTTCATGGTCGGTTTTGGTTTCGAGGTTTGCGGCCGTGCTGGATTCTCAAGGGAACACTCCTGCTACGGCGTCAACCGCGCCCGGTAGAAACGCTGGGCGCAATTCGTCGAATCAGGATCGTTGAAGTGGAAACCGCCCGTTGGTGGTGAATTGGTCAGAAGTGGCGTCCAGAAGGTCAGGTTCGTCGAAGCCTCAACCACCACCGTTTGCCCCGGTATCCCACTGAGAGTGAACCCGAACCCGTTGGAGCTGAAGCCGCCGCTGCCGTCCGCGGTGAGGACTACAGGCGGCGGAAGCTGCACGGTGAGCACGGCCACAGAACTGGTCACACTCCCGTAGGGGTTGGTCACAACAACCGTGTAATCGCCAGCGTCAGTCATCTGGACGTTGGCGATCGTCAAGTCGGTCGTCGTTGTTCCTGAAATCGTCGCACCGGAAGGCTGCAGACCCTCAACCAGATTGACATCATACTTCCGCCATTGACAGGTGAGCGGGGCCGTGCCAATGGCGGTCACGCTGAAACGGGCGGTGGTACCCACCAGATCCACCCGGCCCTGTGGCTGGCTGTCGATCACGGGGGGCATCCCTCCCGCCAGATCGATTCTGAACACCGTGCCAGCAGCCAGATTGCCGCCCGCGGCGGTCGTCGCATAGAGCGTGTCGCCCGCCAAGACCAGAGCCTGCGGCCCCGACCCATCGCTGTCGGTGAACCTCTTGAGCATGGCAAAGCCCGTGCCATCCGTGTTCACCTTGAACACTGTCCCGTCATCCGGGTCCGCAGACAGTGTCTTCCAGGTCGTCCCATAGAGCGTGCCGCCGGACAAGACCAGATCGGCTTGGGGGCACCCTCCCTGGTTGGCGACGTTCTTGAGCACGGTGTGGCCCGTGCCATCTGTGTTCATATTGAACACCGTCCCCCTATTCAAGCTGCCGCCAATAAACGTCGTCCCGTAAAGCGTGCCGCCGGACAAGACCACACCTCCATAAGGCCATTCGCCATCGCTGGCGGCGAACCTCCTGAGCACAGTATAGCCTGTGCCATCCGTGTTCACCTTGAACACTGTCCCCCTATCCGAATTGCCGCCATAGATCGTTGTCCCATAAAGCGTCCCGCCAGACAGAACCAGACCAGCCCACGGCCCCCAGCCATCGTTGCCACCGGTGAAGTGCTTGAGGACGGTGTAGCCCGAGCCGTTCGTGTTCACCCTAAAAACGGTTCCATAACTCGAACTGCCACCCGAATACGTCGTCCCGTAAAGCGTGCCGCCGGAAAAGACCAAACCAGCTACGGGAAACCCTCCATCGCTCCCGGTGAAATTCTTGAGCAGGGTGTAACCCGTGCCATTGGTGTTCACCTTGAACACTGTCCCCCTATCCGAATTGCCGCCATAGTACGTCGTTCCGTAAAGCGTGCCACCTGACAAGACCAGACGAGCGCGGGGCCACGCCCCATCTTCGCCGGTAAAGTTCTTGAGCACTGCGTAGCCCGTGCCATCCGCGTTCACCTTGAACACCGTCCCGCAATTTGAACTCCCTCCAACCCACGTCGTCCCGTAAAGCGTGCCGCCAGACAGGACCAGGCCCCCATGGGGTGCCGCCACGTCGCTGGGTGTGAAACTCTTGAGCACGGTGTAACCCGTGCCATTCGTGTTCAGCTTGAACACCGTTCCATCATCCGTACTGCCGCCTTTAGACGTCGTCCCGTAGAGCATGCCGCCAGACAAGAATAGACCAGCCGCGGGTTCCGCCCCATCGCTGCCGGTGAAGTTCTTGAGCACGGCGTAGCCCGTGCCATCCGTGCTCAGCTTGAACACCGTCCCGTCACCCGAACTGCCGCCCATACTCGTCGTGCCGTAAAGCGTGCTACCGGACAAGACCAGACCACCCGGGGGCACCGCGCCATCGCGATAAGTGAAAGACTGGAGCTCGGTATAGCCCGTGCCATCCATGTTCATTTTGAACACCGTCCCGTTATCCGAGCTGCCGCCCCGAGACGTGATCCCATAAAGCGTGCTGCCGGAATGGACCAAGCCACTCGGATACCTTCCTTCGCTATCGGTGAAACTCTTGAGGACGGTGTAGCCCGTTCCGTTCGCGTTCAGCTTGAACACCGTTCCCCGATCCGAACTGCCGCCGCGGCCGGTCGTTCCGTAGAGCGTGCCGCCGGAGAAAATCAGAACCCCGCTGGGAAGCGATCCATCGCTACCGGTGAAACTTCTGAGCACGGTGTAGCCCGCGCCGTTCGTATTGATCTTGAACACCGTCCCCTTGCCCGAACTGCCGCCAGCAGGGGTGGTCCCATAGAGCGTGCCGCCGGACAAAGCCAAACCAGCGGAGAGCTGCCCGCCATCGCTACCGCCGGTGAAGCGCCTCAGCACGGTGTAGCCCGTGCCATCCGTGTTCACCTTAAACACCGTCATCCCCGGTGCCGAACTGCCGCTCGGCCGGACCGGTCCACGCGTCGTCCCGTAAAGCGTGCCGCCAGACAAGACCAAGCCAGCATGGGGCTCTGCCCCCTCGACCAAGTTGGTGAAGGATTTCACGACAGCGAACCCCGTCCCATCGGGCTGGATCCTGAACACCGTTCCATGACCCTCGCCCCGAGACGCTGTTCCATACAGTGTGCCATCCGGTCCCTGCACCAGCGGCGCTCGTGGATTTGACCCCGTGACCTTGCTTGGGATACCAAAGTGCTTGAGGACCGTGTGCGTTTGCGCCTGCGCCCTCTCTGATACCCAGCCTCCCACCACAGCCAGCGCGAAGAGAATTTGAAGCGGAGATCCGACGATGGGTTTCAGACGGTGATTGAGATGTCTCATAGGTGTGAGGAGTTCGAGAAACGTAGCGAGGGTTCGGCGTTTATTGCGCTGCGGTCTTGAATGTCACATGGACGGGATCGAGCGGCACGCCTTCGGCGCTGCGGAAGGTGTCAAACTGGCCCCGGTTGAGCCAGAACTCGTAGCTCCAATCCGACTTGAGTTTGACCGGCACGGTCCAGGTGGTGAGCGCCGCGTCGTAGTGGGGCGGGCCCGTGATCTCCGGGAAATTCGGGCCGCCGCCCACCATGGCCCAGGAGCGGTCCAGCATGGTGCGATCGAAGACCACTTTGATTTCAGCCAGGTCGGGAGAGACGTTCTGCGCGCCGTTGGCCGGCGTCATGGAGACCACTTTGGGACGTTTGTCGGCCAGGTCGTCGAGGTCCTCGGCGTATCGGGTGAAGAACTCGACCAGGCGCGGGGCAAAAGAATCGAGCGTGGGATATGTGTCACGCTGGGCCTCGTATTCACCCAGCAAATCGGCGAGGTCGGCAGTCCACAGAAACCCGCGGTCGGCCTCGGCTTGAGCAGCGCGACGAGCGGCTTCGGCGCCTTCGTATCGGTGAACAAACCGTACGGTGGAGGCGCGGACGAGCGACTCGCGCAGCATGGTCCCGGCATTTCCATAACCTTGCGCGCGCATCTGCTCGGCGACGTGCGGGAAGATCTTCTCGCCGGCGGCGGCCAGTTCTGCCATGTGCCGGTCAATGACGGGGTTGGCGAAGGAGTGAGAAAACTCATGCACCACCGTGCCGAGCATGTCCGGAGTGAACTCGGGCAGACCCGCGCCGTCGGTTTTCCAGACGCCCAGGATGGAGTAAAGCGCTTCCCGGCCTTGCAGATCGCGGAAACGCGGGCCGTAGTTGGCGCCGCCGTTGAAGAGAGCCGGCACGACCGTGAAGCTGGCGCCCGGTCGCTCGCCAAAAAAGCTCTCGTACCACTCCAGGTGCGCGCTTTCTTCGAGCATCGCGCCCAATCGGGTGACTGTGGTTTCGTAGAGACTTTGGTGCTGTTCCAGAAACGTCCTGAACCCGGTGTCGCGCACGAATTGCCGGGCTGCGGTGAGGAAGTCATTTACGCCGCTCGCGGTCCAGCGAGGATCGAGGTTCGCAGGCCAGGGATCGAGCGGCCCAGCCAGGTTCAACCCCTCGAGGTCCGTCAAATGCACGGCCAGGCTCATCACGGCGTCGAAGGAGACCCCGCGTGTCTGGCGGAGCTCGATGGCCAGGCTCACGACCGCGTGGTTGCGGAAGCTGCCGAATTGCCGCTCCGCGTCCTGGTTGTAAGAGGCGACCCTGCCCATGTTGTATTCAGGATTGCCTGCCAGGCGAAAGATCAGGCTGAGCAACTCGACCCGCGGGTCCACCGTGACTTGCAGCGACGGGGCGGTCGAGTTCGTGGCGTCACTGGCCAGGATAGCCCGGTAGAAACGGCGGGCGAAATTGGCCGCATCAGGATCGTGGAAGTAGAAAGAGCCCGTCACCAGCACATTGGTCAGCAGTGGCGTCCACGAGATCAGATTCGTCGAAGCTTCAATCACCACCGTTTGCCCCGCCATCCCGCTGAGATTGAACCCGAACCCGTTGGAGCTAACGCCGCCATTGCCGGCCGCAGTCAGGACGATCGGCGTCGGAAGTTGCACGGTGAGCGCGGCCACCGAACTGGTCACACTCCCGTAGGGGTTGGTCACCACCACCGTATAATCGCCGGCGTCACTCGGCTGAAGGTTGGCAATCGTCAACTCGGTCGTCCTGGTTCCCGAAATCGTCGTACCGGAAGGCTGCACTCCATCCGCCAGATCGACAGCGTTCTTGCGCCATTGACAGGCGATCGGGTCGGTGCCAATTGCGGTCACGCTGAAACCGGTTGTGCTTCCCACCCGGTTCAGCCAGCTCTGTGGCTGGCTGTCAATCACCGGAGCCATCCCTCCCGTCACATCAATTCTGAACACGGTGCCGTTGTTCAAATTGCCGCCGAGGACCGTCGTCCCATAGAGCGTGTCGCCGAGCGAGACGAGAGTCTGGGGTCCCGACCCATCGCTGCCGGTGAACCTTTTGAGCACGGCAAACCCCGTGCCGTCCGTGTTCACCTTGAACACCGTCCCGTCATCCCGGACTTCGGAACTCCAGGTCGTTCCGTAGAGCGTGCCGCCGGACAAAACCAAGCCACGAGGATACATTCCATCGCTACCGGTGAAACTCCTGAGCACGGTATAGCCCGTCCCATCCATGTTCATTTTGAACACCGTCCCCTTGCCCGAACTGCCGCCATAATACGTCGTGCCGTAAAGGGTGTTGCCAGACAACACCAGACCGGCACGAGGAGTCGCCCCATCGGCGCCCGTGAAATGCTTGAGCACGGTGTAGCCCGTTCCGTTCGTGTTCACCTTGAAGACCGTCCCCTTATTCGAACTGCCGCCAAGAAGTGTCGTCCCATAAACGGTGCCACCAGATAAGACTAGACCAGCCATAGGCAAGTCCCCGTCGCCACCGGTGAAGTTCTTGAGCACGGTGTAGCCCGTTCCGCTCGTGTTCACCTTGAACACCGTCCCCTTACTGAAACTGCCGCCCTTCTGAGTCGTCCCGTAAAGCGTGCCGTCAGACAAGGCCAGACCAGACTGGGGACCCCACCCATCGCCACCGGTGAAGCTCTTGAGCACAGTAAAGCCCGTCCCTTCCGTGTTCACCTTGAACACCGTCCCGTAATCCACAGGGGAGGCGCAGTTGTCCCAACTCGTCCCATAGAGTGTGTCGCCAGATAAGACGAGATCACCCTGGGGCATCTGCGCCCCAGAGCTGGGGGTGAAATTCATGAGCACCGTGTAGCCCGTGCCATTCGTGTTCACCTTGAACACCGTCCCGTGACTGAAACTGCCGCCCTGACCCGTCGTCCCGTATAACGTGCCGGCAGACAACACCAGACCAGAGGGCAACGCCACGTCGCTTCGAGTGAAACTCTTGAGCACGGCGAAGCCCGTGCCATCCGTGTTCACCTTGAACACCGTCCCGGCATCATCCGAACTGCCGCCACTCTCCGTCGTCCCGTAAAGCGCGCTGCCAGACAAGACCAGACCAGCCATAAACGTCGACCCTTCGCCACCGGTGAAGTGTTTGAGGATGAGAAAGCCCGTGCCATCCGTGTTTACCTTGAACACCGTCCCGTCACCCGAACTGCCGTCCTGACGCGTCGTCCCGTAAAGCGTGCCGCCCGACAAAACCAAGTCAGCCTGGGGATACCCTCCATCGCTACCGGTGAAACTCTTGAGCACGGTATGGCCCGTGCCATCCGTGTTCATTTTGAACACCGTTCCCTGACTCGAATCGCCGCCGGCATACGTCGTCCCGTACAACGTCCCGCCGGACACGACTAGACCACCCCATGGCATCCACCCATCGCTACCGGTGAAACTCTTGAGCACGGTATAACCCGTGCCGTTGGTGTTCACCTTGAACACCGTTCCCTTGCCCGAACTGCCGCCATTCCATGTCGTCCCGTAAAGCGTGCCGCCGGACAACGCCAAGACAGCAAAGGGGTTCGCCCCATCACTGCCAGCGAAACTCTTCAGCACGGTGTAGCCGGTGCCATTCGTGTTGATCTTGAACACCGTCCCCTTGCCCGAACTGCCACCGAAAGGCGTGGTCCCATAGAGCGTGCTGCCCGACAACACCAAGCCGGCGCTGAGTTGCCCGCCATCGCTGCCACCGGCGAAACGCCTGAGCACGGCAAAGCCCGTGCCATCCGTGTTCACCTTGAACACCGTCATCCCCGGGCCCGAACTGCCGCTCTCCTGGGCCGTTCCGCGCGTCGTCCCGTAGAGTGTGCCGCCGGACAAGACCAAGCCAGCATAGGGTGTCGCCCCATCGACGGAGTTGGTGAAGCACTTCACGACAGTGAACCCCGTCCCATCCGGCTGGATCTTGAACACCGTTCCATAACCGTCACCCCCACCCAAAGATGACGTTGTTCCGTACAGTGTACCGTCCGGTCCCTGCACCAGCGGCGCTCGCGGATTTAACCCCGTCACCTTGCTCAGGATACCAAAGTGTTTGAGAACCGTGTGCGTTTGCGCCTGCGCCATCTGCGCCGATAAGGCCAGCGCCGCGGCGGCGATTAAAAACAACAAACCGGTCCAGTCTTCCTTGAAACCGTTCGGCCTTGAATGTCCGTAGGATCTTCTTTTCATACGTGTTCCAGATTTAGTGGCAGGACGAAACGGCGCTTCGGCTGGATTGGCCCAGCTCTTGCGCCAGCCCGGTCCCGAAGCCCGCCTGGATCCGGCAGGCCGGGCAAAGCTCCTCCGCCACATCGGCCGCCAACGGGGTTCAGTACGCCGGACAGTTTCGTTCCCCTGCTCATGACTGCGTCCACCCCTCTGTTAAGATTTTGCTCCCCGAGGTTACACAAGAAGCGACCTCAGCGTGTGAGCGGATGGATCCTTCCTTGGCTGGGCTGGATGATTGTTGCTTCGGTGGATGGCACCGGGGTCGGTTCGCTAGCCGAACCGGATCACAATCACCCAGCCCCTGCGGTCCAGACCAAGAGCGGCTGGCGCCCTCCGGCCACGGGCGGAGACTGCCGCTATCCAACCGTCGCCGCCGTTGCCGTGCGGAAAATCGCTTCTAAGGTCGAGTCGAAACTGGCTGCCCGCGACGCTGTTACCGCCCGCTCCGTTGCGCTTGGGTGGCGCAGTCTTGGAAGAACGCGACCAGGCGGGGCGCAAACGCTTCCAAGGTGGGGTACTGATCGCGATGGGCTTCATAATCGCCCAACAGGTCCGACAGTTCCTGGATCCACAAAAAGCCGCGGCGCTTTTCGCGCCGAATCGCCTCGGAGGCGGCCTCGTCTCCTTCGTGCCGGCGCACGTAGCGGACCCCACAAGCGCGCACCAGCGACTCCCGCAGCATGGTGGCGGGCTGCCCATACGCCTGGGAACGCATCTTCTGAGCCACTGGGTTGTAGAGGATCTGCGCCGGCGCCCGCAAGTCGTCCCAATGGCGGTCAATCAGCGGGTTGGCATAAGCATGACCAAATTCATGGACGACCGTCCCGACCATGCCGGGGGTGAACTCGGGCAGGCCGTCCGAATCGGTCCGCCAAACGCCCAGCATGCAAAAGAGCTCTTCCGGTCCTCCCGCCGCCCGGAAGTGCGCGCCATAGTTGCAGCCGCCATTGAGCATTCCGGGGATCACCGTGAAGGCCGCGTTTGGCTTTTCACCGAAGAAGTCGATGAACCATTCCAGGTGCGCGTGCTGGTCCAGCAGCGCTTTGAGCCGGCTTTCCGTGGTCTGGTAGAGCGCCCGGTGTTTGGCTGTGAAATCATCGAAGCCGGTGTCTTTGACGAATCGCCGGGCGGCCGCCAGAAAGTCGCTGGCGCTTTTGACGGTCCAGCGCCGGTCAAGAGATTCGGGCCAGGGCACGAGTGGCGTTCTGAACCGCATATCGTCCGGATCCGTCAAGTGCACAGCCATGCCCATGCAGGCGTCGTAGGAAACCCCTTGCGTATTCCGCAGCTTGGCGGCCAGCGCGACCACCGGGTGACCGCGAAACCTCCCGAACTGCCTCTCCGCATCCGCGGCATAGGATGCAACGCGGGCCTGGTTGTATTCAGGGTTGCCGGCCAGCCGAAAGATCAGGCTCAGCAACTCGACCCGCGGATCCACGTGGATCCGCCGCAACGCGCCGGAAGCGTCGCTCTTCCTTGGCGCTGCCGATTGGTTCGCGCCCGCCAGTGCTGCTTGAACGAAGCTGTGCGCGGCCTCGGGCGGCCTGTCCGCCGTAGCTTCTGAGCGGAGGCGGATCGCGCTCTTGTCACCTTGGTCCAGGCGAAAGCGATATTCGATTTCCAGGCTGTCGCCCGGAGGAATAAGCCGGTCAATGAACAGCTCGATTCGCCCGTCGCGGACGCGCTCGCGCAGGTCGTTGGGTTGCTTCTCCAGCAAAGACGCGCCGGGGGGCAAACGGTGCCGTTCAATCCGCCGGGTGTGCTGCCCAGCGACGGGCCGGTGTCGCACCGAGTACTCGAATACGCCCGGAGCGCCCGTCGGTGTGACCAAGCCGGTCTCAGTTCCTTCCACGATGTGCGAGACCGGTTGGCCGGGAGGCACAGGCTCGTTGAGCGTCAACGAATACCGGAAGATCCCCCCCATGCCCATCTCGTGGGTCTTTGTAAAGGCGATCGGGTGGTGGTGCGCGTCGGTTATGTTGGTGACATTCACAAAGTCAGAGTTGATGAACTCGATGGTCTGCAAGGCCGCTCCGGTGTCATTCCATTTCTGCGCGTGCAGGCGGAAACACGCCACGCCGTCCAGAGACAACTCGATCCTCTTATCTTGAATCATTGGAGTCTTGCTGTCGGCGATCGCAGGAGTGTCGGGCCATTGCCAGTCAGGCGTCTGGACCTCTGTTCCGAGACTTTTTTGCCGCGGCCGAGTCACGAAGTTAAGGAGCATCGTGACCGCCACCACCGAGACCAGCAGGACCGCCAGGACGGACCGGCTTCGCAGTTGAAGGCGTTCGCGCGGCCTCGCCTCCGGCGCCTCCGGCGTCTGCCCGCTCGGCCCCGGGGCGGGTCGGGACACGATCGTCTCGACGTCGTTCTTGACCTGGCTGGCTTGTTGGTAGCGGCGCTCGGGTTCCTTTTCCAGCGCGTGCAAAACCACCTCGTCCAACCTCACGTCTACTTGCACTTTCCTGGAGGGCGGCTGGAACTTGCCCAGCGGCAGTTCGCCCGTCAGCATTTCGTAGAAGACCACGCCTAGCGAGTAAATGTCGGCGCGGTGATCCACGGTCTGCGGATGCTCGATTTGCTCGGGCGCCATGTAGTGCGGCGTGCCCATGACCTCCTGCACGCCGGTGAGCCGCAACCCCTTGGTGTCACGCCCTAAGATCTTCGCCAGCCCGAAATCGGTAATCTTCACCCGGCCCTTCTTGTCCAGCATGACGTTTTCCGGCTTGATGTCCCGGTGAACGACGCCCTCATCGTGCGCGAACTGCAGGGCGTCGCAGATTTGCGGGATCACCTTCAACGCCTCGCGTGGCGAGAGTCTGCCCGCCTGCTGCACCTGCCGCAGATTCAGCCCCTCGACATGCTCCATGACGAAATAATGCAACCCGTCGGCGACGCCGAAATCGTACACACCCACGATATTGGGGTGGTTGAGCCGCGCCAGAGCGCGCGCCTCGCGGGTGAACCGCTCCGCAAAACCGGCATCGCCAGAGGTCTGCGGCGGCAAGATCTTCAGCGCCACCAGCCGATCCAGGGCCGGCTGCCGCGCTCGATACACCGCCCCCATGCCCCCCTGCCCCAGCAACTGCTGAATCTCCAGTTGCGGAAAAAGGCCCGCCAACTCCGCCATCGCGGGCGGGACGAAACGGTGCGTGCGGCCGGGTTGGCCCGGCTCTGGCGCCAACCCGGTCCCGAAGCCCCCCTCGATCAGGCAGGCCGGGCAAAGCTCCTCGAGCGCCTCGGCCGCCAAGGGCCTCCCGCACTCCGAACACTTTCGTTCGCTGCTCATGACTGCGTCCACCTCTCTGTTAAGATGTTGCTCCCCGAGGTTACACAAGAAGCGACCTCAGCGTGTGAGCACATTGAACAAATGGTGCATCTCCGCCTCAACTTCGGTCGGCGAGGCGACGGTGTTGGCAATCTCGGCCCTCAGCAGTTCTCGGTACCGCTGCCGCAAGCGGTACACCGCCACTTTCACCGCCCCCTCCTCCATGCCCAACTTTGCCGCCAATGGGCGGTAGGGCTGTGCCGAGCCATCACCCAACAGGCACCCTTTGAGCGCGCTGAACAGCTCGCCCTGGCCCCGGGCCCGCAACTCCGCCCCGAGTTGCGTCACCACCTCCTGCAGCAGCGTCACCGCCCAACGATGCTCGAAGGCCTGCTCGGGCGTGTGGGTGTCCGCTGGTTCCACACCGTAGCGCGTCTCGGCGCTGTCGAGTTGGATGGGGATATGCTTGAGGCCGCCACCGCGCTTGAGGGCGCGGACTTTGTCCCATTCATTAGCCAGAAAACGCTCGATGGCCGTGAGCAGGAAGGTGCGAAAGCGCCCTTTGCACTGGTCGGCCTCGGCCAGCCAGTGGCGTTCGAGCACGCGCGCGAAGAATTCCTGCGTGAGGTCCTGCGCATCTTCGACGGAATAGCCGCGCCGTCGCACATAAGCGTAGAGCGGGTACCAATAAGCGCGGCACAACTTCTCGAGGGCAGCTTGCGCCGCAGCCGTGTCCTTGCGGCCCGCCGTCAGCACCACCGACCAGTGTGTCGTGACAAACACGGCGCGACCTGGACCATGCGGCGTTGACGATGGCCCCGTCGTGTTCCTATGAATCGGCCAGTGGCTGCCGCTGCGCAATCGGTCCGAGAAAAAGCGAGCGCCGGAGTTTGGGCTCCGGCGCTCGTGAGTGACGGCGAAACTACTTCACCATGCGATAGTACCTGGCCGCTTGGGTCGCCTGCGTGGCGTAGGACATCCCGCTAACCCCCGGGACATCCGCGTAACCCGTGTTCACCTGGCCGGACGATTGGAGTCGGAAGCCAGGTTGGTCCCAGGCGATGGTGATCGCTGAGCCGGCGAGGGTGATCGTCAGCTTGGGCGGCGTGGTGACCGGGACCTCGTTGAAGTCCCAGTGGGCCAGAGCCTTCGCGCTGGCAGGCAACGCCGAGGGCAGCGTTCCGGCGGCGAGTTGCTTGACTTGGGCCTCGGTCAAGGCCGTGCCGAACACGGCAAAGTCGTCCACCAAGCCGTGCATGCTGCTGGTGGGGTTGACGTTGGCGCCCCCGCCCTGCGCACCGATCCACAGGCGGGCGATGTCGGTCGGCAGCGGCGTAATGCCGTAGCCGTTATGGAAGAACTCACCATCGATGTAGATGGTCTTGATGATGGTGTCCTTGACAAAGGCGAAGTGGTGCCAGCGCGCCGTCCACCACGTCGTGTTCCCTACGGCATCGTAGGACGGGAAGCCCACCAGGCCCAGAGAGATGCGCGTTTCGTCGACGATGCAGCAGCCGGCCGTGTCGAAGTAGATACTGTTGTCGCTCCACGGAAGGTGCGCTTGGAAGGCCCGCATGTTCGACGGGCTCGACGGGGAGTCGAACCAGAAGGCCGAGCTGTCGTTGAGGTCGTTCCGTTTGACCCAGACCGAAACGGTCATGACGTCACCCGCCGCCGTGGCGTTGACCCACGTGGCATCGGGCACCAACACGCCAGGCGCGGTCCCGCCCGTCCCGAAATCCATGGCGCGGTCGCCGGTCTGCCCGGTGCGCCCGCCCTTGTCGGGTGTCTGCGCCGCAGTCCCGAGGATCAACCCGGGGTAACTGTGCAGTTTATCCAGCGTCGTGGCTGGCACGGTGAAGCTCCATTCGGCCATGCGTGCCTGGCCGCCGTGGGTGAAGGTCACTTTGGCGGTGTATGCAGCCGGCTTCCCGAGCGGCGAAGCGGGCTGGTGTGTCGCGGTGATGGTCTTGCCCACCTTGTTGACGGTGGTCGGCGTTAATGCCGTTCCATTGAGGTAGAGTTTCACCGACCCGGTGTCGACTGCCGTGACGCCCTCCTGGATCACCACCTGGATCGGGGTCGTGGCCAGGACGTTCCCGCTGCCGATCGCCGGGGTCACGCCCGTGATCGCCGTGAGGCCGTCGTTGCTCAACGCCCGATAGGTCTTGAAGGCGCCGTTGGCATCGTCGTTCAGCAGCACTCGGGTGCCGCCAGCCAACACTTGCGACCATTCGATGTTCGCGCCGCCGCCCCCTTCTTCCCACACCGTGCGGAAGGGGTAAACGCCCGCCTCCTGGACGTACACCGGATAGGTCAGATTAGCCACCGCGCCGGCCGAGTCGGCAGCTTTCATGGCGGTGAACAAGTCGGCCACATTCCCGGCGGTCGTGAAGAAGCCGTCGTCGCTGCGGACCGCCAAGGTATGCTTGCCGGCTGGCAACTCGATGTAGGTGACGATCTCGCCGGCAATTCCATCGGTGGGGCCGGTGTCGCCCAGCATGGTGCCCGGGATGCCCGGCATCACGTCGTCGGGAACGAAGTCACCGGCGTTGTCGAGGCCCTCCTGGCTGAGGTTGATGACGGTGGCAATCTCGAACGAGACGGGCAGACGGTTGTTGGCGCCTGCGGTGCCGGGCCCGACCGCAACGCCTTTAGCCAGCCGATCCGCGTAGTTGACGCCGAGCTCGCCCCGCAACTGGGCGACCGGCCGGGTGCTATTGTTCGCCTGGAAGGCGCTGTTCTGGTGGACGTTCCAAAGGAAACCGCGCCTGCTGTTGTTCGGCGTCACTTTCATCTCCGCGGTCAGCAGTGCGTATTGGACGGTCACGAACGAACTGGCGTCGCTGACGGTGCGTCCGGCCGTATCTTTCACCTCGAGGATGTACGTGTGTTCGGAACCCGGCGGGAAAGGCGTCGGGCGAACGTAGGCGAAGTCGGTGGCGTCGCCCTTCGGCGTTATGGTCAGCGTGACCGCGGCTCCGTCGATGTAGAGCCTTGCGGTGCTTGGATCGCAAACCGATGAGCCCAGGTTGTTCACGCGGAAGGAGAAGCCCTCGGTGGTCGGGTTCACGGCCGAGAAGTAGATGAGGTCGGCCGCAGTTCCGCCTACCCCGAGTGTCACCAGCGCGGTTTCCCCGGGGCTCTTGCCGAACACGATCGCGTGCGCGCCCAAGCCGCCCCAACCCTTCTGGCCCGGGGTGTCTTTGTCGCCGTCGTTGATCGCCATGCCGAGCCCGAACTGGGTCCCGTACACCAACTGGTTGAGCCCCAGCGCGGCTTTCGGCAGCTTGATTTCATACGTGGTCTTGTGGGTCGTCGTGTTTCGGAAGATGGCAACGTCCGTGAGGCAGGTGCCAGCCCCGATGCACGCTGGGCCAGCCTCGTGCCGGTTGGCCTCGACGAGATTCGCGGGGTCGTTGAGACCGACATCTTCTTCCACACCGCCCAGGGCGTAATTGTACAAAGCCACCTGCTGGGTCTGGGCCCCGTTGGCGATCATCAACTGAATCGAGTCGCCATTCCACGCGCTCCGGGCCGCGTTTTCATGGTAATCGTCCGTGACGACGAACCCGAAATAGACGTTCTCGGCGTCATACACAATCTGCACCGCCGAGGTCTGGTCGTCGGGGCCCGTCCACGTGCCCCCGGCATACTCCTCGAACAAGACCAGCGTTCCGGTTCCCGCAGGCCCGGATCCTTTGGGGACATAGAACTTCGGATCGGCCAACACAGGCACTCCCGACCATTCCGAGAGGTTGCCGTCCAGTACGATCGGCTTCGGCGCGGGGTTGGCCGTGTAAACCTCCTTCCCGGGTTCGATGTCGTTTCGCCGCGCCAGCGTCACCAGCGCGGTTTCTCCCGGCGACTTGCCGAAGACGATCGCGTGCGCGCCCAAGCCGCCCCACCCCTTCTGGCCCGGCGTGTCTTTGTCGCCATCGTTGATGGCCATGCCCAGGCCGAACTTCACGCCGCCGGTGAGCGTCGCCAGCCCGAGGGACGCCTTGGGCAGCCTGATTTCGTAGGTGGTCTTGTGCGTCGTGGTGTTGCGCTTAATGGCCACTTCGGTCAGACAGGTGCCAGCCCCAATGCAGGCCGGGCCGGCCTCGTGCCGATTCGCCTCGACGAGATTCGAGGGGTCGTTGAGGCCCACATCCTCTTCCACACCGCCAAGCGCGTAGTTGTACAGGGCCACCTGCTGGTTGCGGTCGGCGTTGGCGATCATCAACTGAATGGAATCCCCGTTCCACGCGCTCCGAGCCGCGTTCTCGTGATAATCGTCCGTAACCACGAACCCGAAGTACACATTGTCGGCGTCATAGGCGATCTGCACGGCCGAGGTCTGGTCGTCGGGCCCGGTCCATGTGCCGCCGGCATACTCCTCGAACAGGACCAGCGTACCGGTCCCTGCAGGGCCGGAACCCTTCGGGACAGAGAATTTCGGGTCTGCAAGCACCGGAACTCCGGACCATTCCGAAAGGTCGCCATCGACCACCACCGGGCGGGGGGTGTGGATGGCGCTGTAGTACTCCTTGCCAGGTTCGATGTCGTTCGCGTGGCTACCCGGCAGATACACACACGCGATCGCCGTCAGGATTAGAGGCAGGACTCGTTTCATCGTATGGCCCTCAATGAGCGATGAAGGGTGAAGGTGAAGGTTGTGGCGTGACACGCACGCTGTGTGGCTAACGGAATCCAGACCCAATGTAAAGAACAAAACACGCAACCTTGTCGGCTTGACCGGGCGGGCGCTCGACCAAGCGAATCGCCAGGCAGTTCTGCAGGTGGACGCGGTTGTGGACACGCCGGCCATGGACCCGGTGGCCGGGGCTGGTGACGCAGCCATTGGAACCTGCAACTGCGTCAGAGATCTGTCGGGAGCGGGCGATTCATGATGTTGCTCGGCCAGCCCACAGAAGCGCTCAGCGCCCTGACAGCATTCGGACTCGGCAGCGTCGTGATGGCGACAGAGCTTCGCTACCCCCGCGACCCATGGACACGTTCGTTCAGATGGGCCGTCTGGGCGCCGGCTTTCAGGGCACCAACTCCAGCGCGTAGAACCGGTTCGGGTCCTGCGTCCAATCCAGGACCGTGCGCCGGGTTCCGTCGGCCGGGATCGTCTCCGCCAGCACGGACCACTGGGCGATTGCCAGCAGGAGGTTGCTGGCCGAGGTGTGCCGAATCCGGTAAGTGGCTTGTGGGTCGCTGATCGTTCCGAAGCCGAGCGTCGTGGCGTGGTCGTGCCGCGCTACCGTGTCGAGGCGCGGCCGCTCGTTGGCGATGAGCCGCGCGAGGGCGTGCCGCGGTTGGCCGGCGAGCTTGCTGAAGAACCCTGCCAGCACGATCCCGCCATCGGGCTGCAACAGAAGACTCGTGGGCGTGGCCGATGGGTACCCGGGCCGTTCCACCACGATTTGGAACGCGGTCTCGACTACGCCGTTCGCACCCAACCGCGTCAACATCGCGGACGAAGAACGGTCGGGAATCCACACCCCACTGCCCACCCACACGCGATTCGAGGTCGCCGGCGCTAGCGCGGTTGCCAGGAACGGGCGGCCCTCCTCCTGGCTGGGGCGGGCAAGTTGGAAGGTCAGATCGCGCGAGCCGTCCGGGTTCAGGCGCGCCACCGACCAGCGCTCCTCGGAACTGGCCGTGCGGAAGAGCCCCGCCACAACGATGGCGCCGTTGGGTTGAACCAAGACGCTCTCCAACCGGCTCGAGGCGCCCACAACCGCTTGCGTCACGGTGAGCGACGCGTCGAACTGGGTATCGAGCGTACCGTCGGCATGCAACCGGGCTAAACAGGGGCGGGACACACCGCTGACGCCGTTGAAGCCGCCGGCGATCAGCATCTTGCCATCGGGCTGCAGGGCCAACGCATGCACGGGTTGGTCCACCTGGGGTGCGCCCGTAAAGGTCGGGTCCACGGCGCCGCTGGCGAGCAACCGCACGACGTTGACGTTCTGGCTGCGGGGGTTGGTCCCGATCACGAATGCCCCGCCGAGGAGCAGACGACCGTCGGGCAGGGGCAAGAGCGCCTGCACCGACTGGCCACCGCCACTGGGGGCGAACGCCGGTGCGAACGAGCTGTCTTCCGCGCCATTCGTGAGCAGCCGCCGGAACTTGGGCTGCAACGCCCCGTTCGCGTCCGGGACATACCCCGACGCCAAGAAGTTGCCATCGGCCTGCACCGCCACGCGGTTCACGTGGCCCGAGGCGAATGTCGTTCCGGGATCGAGGCTGCCGTCGGTGGTGCCATCGGGGTTCAGGAGGGCGAGGTTCGCCCGCGGCGTTTGGTCGATCATTCGGAACGCGCCGCCGCACAGCAACCGGCCGTCCGGCAAGCGTGCCACGGAGTAAACCTGTCCCCCTTCCTCGAGGTTGGCCGTGAAGGAAGCCTCCGGCAGCCCGCTGTTGTCAAGGCGGGCCAACCCGGTCACAGCCACGCCCTCCACGCTGCGAAACCCGCCCCAAATCAAGGACCGCCCTTGGCCCAGAGTGCGCACGCCGCGGATGCCCTCGCGCGTGAGTTCGGCTGGGTCCGCATCCACGTGTCCCACAAACGTTGCGTCGGCACTGCCGTCGGCGTTGAGGCGCAGCACATCGAGTTCGAGTGGACCTGGCGCGTTGGACGCAAATCGCCCGACCAACAGCAACTTCCCGTCCGCTTGCACCGCAACGCTGAAGACCGCGGACTGCGCCGTCAGGGCCGGATGCGAAACGTGGAAGCCCAGGTCCAACTCGCCGTTGGCGCCAACCCGCGCCACGGCGTGGCGCGGCTGACCATTAACCGAGGTGAAGTCGCCCACCAACACGATCTTGCCGTCGTCCTGCAAGGCCGCGGCGTGGAGCAGGGTTGCAGCCGGGGCGTCCAAGACCACGTTCAAGCTGGGGTCCAGGCTGCCGTCCGGAAACAGACGCGCCAAACCGCGCCGCGCTTGACCGTTGACCTCGAGAAAAAGGCCGGCGACGAGCAGGCGACCGTCCGGTTGTTCGAGGATCGCGGAAATCGCCGGCGGGTGAATGCCATTGGCGAAACTCGGAGCGAAGCTGGTCTCGCGTTGTCCATTGGATCGGAGGAGCGCCAGGGGCAGTGCCGCGGGGCGATCGAGGCGGTAGCTGGCCACCGCGAGCCGCCCATCGGACAAGACGGCCAGCGCGGAAACGTGGTCGTTCGGGAAGAGGTCGCCGGGTCGTAAATCCTCATCCAGCGCCCCATCGGCATACACGCGCGCCAGGCGCAGCGCCGGCTTGCCGGCGAACTCCGTGAAGCCGCCCCCCAGGACGATCTTCCCATCCGCCAGCCGCCGAATCACACTCACACTCCCGTTCGGACCCGACCCCGGATTGAATGTGGCATCCAGCGTGCCGTCGGCGTTGAGTCGTGTCAGGTCGACTCGAGGCTGGCCGTCCGCAAAGGCAAAGGTCCCCGCCACCAGCCACTTCCCATCCGGTTGGCCCTCGACCGCGCGGACGACGCCACCGCCGCCTCGAACGGCCGGCTTAAATCCGGCATCCAGACTCAGAGCGGCCTGCAGCGGGTCCGGCACCCACAGACAAGCCGTCAGGCAGATCCCTAGCCCCTTCGTCCACCGGCGTGCATCCCTGTTGGATCGCAGCGGGCTGGCCGAGCCGCGGCGGTCGTGGGCGCCGTGGCGGAGGAGTTGACGTGCTGCGGAGGAGACCGGGCCCGTGGGGCGACGGCGGTAGGTCGAGGCCCGCAGGCAGGCCGGCCCGCAGTTGCGACAACATGGTTTCGTACTCATGGCGCCCCTCTTCTGCCAACGCCCGACTGAACCGACCATGGGTCCTCCGGCGCAGACCAACTGGGACTTTAGTCGCAGAGCAGGCGGCGCGGCGTCACCACAACACTCCTGCCCGCAGGTCGGTCAACTCGACAGCCCACCAGGCCCACTCGTCCTAGCCGGCCACCCGACCCAGCGAGTCATTGCACTCGCTTATGCCTTCCATTCGCAACTTGAAATGCAAGGCAGAGGATGCCATCGTCGCGTCGTGCCGAGAATTCTGGTCATCGACGACCACGCGCCCATGCGGCGGAGCGTGGTGAAGCTGCTCCAACTCGAGAACTTCGAGGTGGTCGCGGCGGAGAACGGACGGCTGGGTCTCGAGGCCGCCCGCGCAGCCCTGCCGGATCTCGTGCTCTGCGATATCATCATGCCCGGGGTGGACGGCTACGCGGTGTTGCAGGCCTTGCGCGAGGCGCCAGAGACGGCCACGGTTCCGTTCATCTTCCTGACCGCGTGCGAGGGGAAGTTTGACCAGCGCCGCGGCATGAACCTGGGCGCGGACGATTACCTGACCAAACCGGTCGAGCACGAGGATCTGCTGGCCGCCATCTGCGCCCGCCTCGCCCGCAAGCGGGCTCATGATAAACGGACCCAGGCCCAGCTCGCCACCATCGAGGTCAAAGCCGATTTCTCCTCCTCCGCGCCGTTGGAACGGCTCGGGTTGACCGCGCGTGAGGCCGAGGTGTTGTTGTGGGCGGCGCAAGGCAAAAGCAACGCCAGCATCGCGCTGATCCTGGACATGGCGGAGAAGACGCTGAAGACCCATCTCGGCAGCGTCTTCGCGAAACTGGGTGTCGAGAGCCGCACCGCCGCCACCTTGCGGGCGTTGGAACTGTTGAGCGTGCCCGTGGCGCGGTTGCCCGCGGTGGGTGCTCGATCCCTCGATCCGGCAACCGCCTCGAAATGACCCGCACGACCTTCCGACCCGAGCAAGCGCGCATCGTCGCTGCGGCGTCGGCGGCTCAAAACTCGTCGTACAGTGGCCCCTCCGGATGCGCCGGGTTGGGCACCACCCGGTGCCGACGGGTGTCGACCACCAGATCCAATTCCTCCAAAGGGATCTGACCGATCAAGTTCGGCAGGGCGTCTGGCACCTCGACGACGCGAAACACGCCGGTGCGGCCGGCAATCTCCAGCTCCACCGGCGAGCAGACGCGGCGTTCCTCGAGGAGATTGGACATCGTCCGAGAGCGGATGGTGTCGATGGGCCGCAGTCCCAGCTTCTTCACCAGCGAGGTCTGCAGGTAGAACAACCCGGCGCCCGTGTCGACCAGCGCCTCCGTATCCACCGATCGTGGCAACTCCGTGCGCGCGCCCGCGGCGATGAGCTCCAGGTCGCCCCAATTCTGCACTTTGATCTTCGCCATGACTCGGCCCATGGTGTGAAGGTAGTACCTGGCCGCGACAGTGTCGAGCCTTGTCCTCGATACCGGCCTGCTGCCAGCGCAGCAGTACAGAGCACATGGGCCAGGTCCTCCCACCGGTTTGGAAACGCCACGACCGAGCCAGTTTTGACTTGCGCTCCCACGAACCATACGACAATATCCTCCAATGGTTAACATTAACGTATACTATTGCCTCGCAGTCGTAGCGCTGGGGTTGCTCGGGGCCGCCGCAGGCCACGCAGGCTCCTCCCTGCTCCTGAGCGAACCGCCTGGCTGGAACGGTTGGTCGGTGACCGCCTCCGTAAAGGCTGGGTTCCGCAAGGCGGGCACAGCCGTCGAGGACGCCGTGACCGCCACCCAGTCGCTGGTCATCGCGCCCTTCGACCGCCGGCCCGGGGAAACGGTGCGCTTGCCTCGAGCGGCGGCGTCGCTGGCGCCGACCGCCGGCGCGGCGAAGGATAAAGCGGAGGGAGCGGTCGAGTTCACATACTACGTGGGTGCAGCGGCCGAGGTCGACCGCTTCGAACTGGCGCTCCCCACCACGACGAGCGCCGTCAGCGCGCGGCACAGCTTCGGCGGGCCCCCTGAACCGGCCGACGCCTTTGTCGAGTGCGAACTCCGGATCGAGACGGCTTTCCCTGTGACCGGCGCACTGCGATTGCCCGATCTGCCCGCGTTGGCGCACGCGGGCACCTCGACCCAATCGCTCCTGGCGCTGGTCGAGGGGCCGGTGGCGGGGTTCTTCCACCCGGGCGATGCCGGCGTGGATTATCCGTTGACGCTCGACGGCGCGCCGGGGCGCAGGACCTTCCGCTACCAGTTGACCTATTCGATCGTGACTCCCTTCGGGCGCGACCCGGTCACCAGCTACCGCCTGGTGGGGACTGCGGCCGGGCCGTCGCCCGCGCCCGAGCGCGCGGCAAGTGCCGCCGAGGAATCGGTGCGGCGCGAGATGCCCGTGGTGAAGCTCGATCGGTTGGTCTATGCCGCGCTTGCGCCGATCTCCGCCACCGTGGCCTTCCAGGCGGCCGGCGACGTCGCCAGCCACAACACCCTGGTGTGGGTGTGCCCGGCGTCGGGCGACATCGAGAAATCCACTCTGTCGGCCACGGCGAATCCCCTGGTGCAGATCGCCGCGCCCGTGCCCCTCGAGAGCGCCGGCGCGCCCACGCGGTTCGACGGCAAGCTGCACGTGCCGCCGGGGGAATCCTTCGCCGCGATCTACCCCTATGCGCTGTCGCAGCGGATCACCCCGGACGTGGCCGCAGGGCTGAAGCCCACCGAACCGTTCGTCAGCGCCGACTGGGGGATGGCGCTGGACCCGGCGGCTGCCGCGGTGACGGTCCAGCTCACGCCGGGCATCGCCTTGGGCGGCGCCGAGGAAGAGGCGCCGTCGGCGGGGATGAAACGCACCGGCACCCTGGCGATCGAGGGGTTGCCCGGCATCGTGCAGATCGCCAGCGCCGAGCTGGTTTTCGCCCCGCGCGACGCCGCCCAGGCGGCGGAGTTTGCCGCCCGGGCGGGCGCTGTCGAGGCCGACACCGACGCGGTCTGGCAGGGACCGAACGCGACGCCGGTGTGGCGGCGCTACGCGATGTTGGACACGCCTGCCGCGGAGGCGCAGCGTCAGGCGCGCGTGGCCTACCTGCCCCAGATGCTGGCCCTGACCGGACGGGTCGGCACGCTCCATGCCAGCAACCCGCGCGTCTTGGGCCTCTTCGCCACCGCCCTCGAACTCTGGATCGAGGGCTTCAATTGCGCCGTCAATCCGCGCCTGCTGACCGACGGCCAACTGCAGGCGCTCGAGGGGAGCGGCTTCGCTTCCATCTTCGCCGGCGTGACCCCGGCGATCCCAGACCTGTTCGACTCGATGACCAGCCCGTTCCCGCACCTTGACGATCCGCGGCAGAATCTACGAGACCTGTGGGCCGAAGCCGCCATGCAAGATTCCGACGGCGAGACAATCAACGTGGCCTTCATCGACTCCGCCTTCGCGCCGAACCCGGACTTCCGCGGCTATCCCGACGACATCCCGCAGTTCAACATGGAGACCGGCGAACGCGGGCCGCACGTGGCCGAACACCCGGAGTCGCCGGTCTTGGTCCGTTCCCAAGTCTGGCACGGCAACGGCACGGTCGCCGTCGCGGCGGGAGTTATGGGCAACCGTTACGGGGTGGCGGGCGTCGGCGGGCAACTCGTGCAGCCGATGCTCTACTACATGGGCACGCGCGCCTTCGCCTTCGAGATGGGTCAGGCCATGGAACTCGCGGTGCGCGATGGGGCGGACGTGATCAACATCAGCGCGGGGTATCCGTGCCGCATCCTGGGGATCCTCGGGCCCGTGCGCATCTGCTCCGAGGAGGAACGAGCTGCGCTGGGGGCCCATATCGCCGCGCTCGTGGCCACCAGCACGGGCGCCATCTGCGGCCTGGGCGCGGGCTTGGATTTCTTCCTGCCAGGGGCCGGTTCCGCCGCGTGCGCCTCGGCGACGGCGACGGGTGTCACGGCGGTGACCGCGCTCTTCGACGCCTTGTTCCTCAACTCGGCGCTGGGCGATCCGCGGCACGCCATGGAGCGCGGCGTGGCGACGGCCCGCGCGGCGGGCGTGCCCGTGGTGGCCAGCGCGGGCAACCAGATCGACTGGAGCGCTCTCGGCGAGTGGGTGGGTCTCTTTGAGAGCGGCAATTTCCGCGCCGACGAATGGGAACAGGTGCCCGGCGTCATTCCCGACGTCATCTGCGTCAGCGCCACGACGCCCCAACCGCCCTATCCGAATCGGCAGATGTTCGGGCCCACGGTGGATCTCTGGGCACCCGAAGGCCAGCCGATCATGTTGCCGCGCGATCAGGCCGATCCCAGCCATGAGAACGTGGCGCCGGATGCCCAGGTGATCCTCGACTTTTTCGGCAGTAGCGCCTCGGCCCCCTTCGTCAGCGGCATCATCGCCCACATGATGGCGGTCAACCCGGCCCTGGACCCTCATCGCGCCACCCCGGAACAACGCGGCGAGATCGTCGGCACCGTCACCCGGTTGCTGCGCGAGTCGGCCACGGCGCCAGGCTCGATTCCCGAAGTGCCAGCCTCCTTGGAAGGCGATCCGGAGGTCGCTCGCCGCGGGCTCTTGGTGAACGCGTACGCCGCTCGCGCCGCCGCCCGCAACCTGGCAGGCGTCCCAGCCCTCGACGCTGGCGGCTTCAACGGGCGCTTGGCGCGGTTCGACGTGCGCTTAAGCGGCAGCAGCGCCTGGGCCCCAGGGGCCTCGCCGCTGCGGCGCGCCGACGTTCTCTACCGCCTGACGTTCCACGATTTCGCCTCCGTGCCGGGAGCCGAGAGCGACGCCTACGATCGCCGGGAGCCGAACAACGACACACCCGAAGGGGCGGTCGATCTCTCTCCCTCGAGTTGGGTGCCGCTGTCCGGCAGCCCGTCGGTGTTCTGCAGCACCGCCTCACGGATCTTGCGGGTCCAGCGTCTGACCCTGCATGGCTGCGGCGATGTCGATTGGTTCCGCCTCCAACCCTGGGCGGGCTATGATCCTGCCCGCGCAAGCTGGGGCACGTTGCGCGCCGAGTTGCAGCCACGCATGCCGGGCGTTCGCCTCCAGTTCTTCGAGGAAGTCGCCGAGGGCGACCCGCTGCACCTCGAACCCACGCCCGCCATCGGCGATGGCGGCGGTCTCGGCGTCGAGATCAACCCGGACGCACACCCGCTGCCGCTCCTGCTGAAGGTGGAAGGCAGCGCCGCGACCGAGTTCGACCTGGTCGTCACGTTCTGCATTCCGTCCACCAGCTTCACCGAAGCCGCAGCCGGCGGCTCATCCGCGCGTTCCGGGCGGAGCGGCGCGTTCGAGTTCTGGGAGGCCCTGCGCGAGCTGCGCCTGATCCGGCTCTACGGGCCGATCGAGTTCGACCGGGACTTCACCGAGGAGATCGTCCGCTTCAATTGGCCCACCGACATGGCCGGTCGCTCGTTGCGCGGCCAGTTGTTTCTGCTGAACCACACCGGCGGTCCCCTCCGCCTAGGCGCCGTGCCCGGCGGGCCGGGCGCCAGCATCCGCCTCGATTTCAGCACCACCGACGGCACGCCGGTCGGCAGCGCGGCGACACGGGATTTGCAGGCGACCGACGGCGAGGCGCCGGACCTCTTCTACTTCCCGCAAAGCGCGCCGTTCGTCTTCGAGACCAAAGCCCAACCGCCCGGCGACTACCTGCTCGCCGTGTCCGGGTTCAGACTGTCCGATGCCTGGACGTTCACGCTCGGGGCGGCACAAACACTGCCCGGCTACCCGAACGTCGAAGGGATCGGCGCGGGCCAATGGCCTTCGCCGGTACCCATCAACCAGCCGGCTGCGCCCCGCGCCGATAGCGGTCCCGACCGGTTGCGTGGCGGTGCCTTCCGACTCGAGCCGGTTCACGCGCTGGCCCTGGAATTCCCCGTTCAGGAAGGCCAGGCGTGGCGCGTCGAATACTCGATGGACGGCAAGAACTGGACCGAGAACGGTCCCGCCCTGCTGCCTTTCGGCACCGGGATGACCTCCCAAACGGTCTTCCCACCGGCCAACGGCTTCTGGCGCCTCCGCAGCTTCTGGCCACGGCGCGTTATGGACGTGCCGGCCGCGGCGCGCCTGCCCTATTTTGCCCTGCCTACCGAACCGGGTCGCGCCTATGCGAGCGAGACATCCGAGGATTTCGAGTTCTGGTTGCTGGGGACTCCCCAGCCCGGCGATGGACGCGTCTTCCTGTTCAGCTTGCCGAAGTTCGGTGACCGCAACTTCCTCCGCGTGAAACGATACTGAACGCCTCAGCTCCTGTCTTTGTTCCATTGGGTCCGTGCTGGATTCCAGGAGACTAGAGCTCCCCTCGCAACTCGTCCAGCGCCGCGCGTCCTGGCCCCCACTCGGACGCTGATGCCCTCGCGAACAGGGTCACAAGGCACGGTCACAACGCCCCGTTGCCCCAAGGGGAGTTGCGTCAGGGCCGACGGTCCCAAGTGCCGGCGGCTGCGTGCGCGGTCCAAGCCTGAACGCCCGCCTGCTGCAACGCGAACGACTGGTCGAGCGCTTCTACGTGGTCTTCGAGGCGGTGTACGAGGAGCGCCATCAGGAGCGCTATGGCTTCTGGTGCGCTCCTGGAAACACTCAGGGTTCAGTGTAACGTCGGCCTTCGGGGGCTGGTCGGCGGTCGCCAACCAGCCCCCGAAGGCCGGGCAAGCATTTGGCAGGGGGCAACTCCGCCGCGTTTCGGCTTCAATGGCACGCCCCGATCACGCACACCCCAGTCGCGTCGGAAAAGGAGATTTCTATGAGTCATCGTTCTAGCCTTGCGGGCGTGCATCCTTCCGCGGAAATGGCAGAAGTCACTGCCACCCCATACTCGGGCAAGCCCACGCTGGAAATGTTCGCGAGCGCATGTGGCGGCAGGTGTGGCTTCTCCGCTCCGTGTTCTCACCCATGACGCCGCGGTAAAGCGGGCCGCTCCGGGGAGCCAGTTGATCGCGGAATTCTGCCAGCGCCTGGAGGCCACGAGCTTCAGCGCGCGAAAGGCGGACCCGGATGAGCGCGTCTCCACCGCGCTCGCCGACCTCGCGCGCGAGCGGGCGATGACCGTGGATGAGTTGCGTCAGAGAATCCTTCAGGCCGCGGCCGGCGCAGAGGAACGCATCGAGCTTGCTGGGAAATTGCGCCGGGCCTCCGAATCGGAGGCGGCTTGCCTGAAGCAGATCGAACGAGACGCCTACAAAGACCTGGCCGCAGGCGCTCTGGCCGACGGGCAGTTTTCCAAAGCGTTGGAGAACTACCAACAAGCACTCGCGCTGACTTCACAAACCGGTGAAGCCCCGGAATGGGCCAGCCTCCACGTCTCCTCAGGAATCTGCCATCGGGAGTTGGGCATTCGGGTGGAAGGTGCGGCGGCAAACCAGCACATCCGGGACGCGGTGGCGGCGTATCGCGAGGCGCTGACGGTGCGGACGCGCGAGCAGTTCCCGCAGGATTGGGCGATGACGCAGAACAATCTGGGCGTTGCGTTGGGCGATCAGGCCAAGCGGTGCGAAGGGGCGGAGGCGGTGCGGCTGTTAAACGAGGCGGTGGCGGCGTTTCGGAATGCGCTCACGGTGTGGACTGCCGAGGTATTTCCGGATGGCCACGGCATGGCGTCGCGCAACCTGGCTCAAGCGGAGGAAGCACTGCGCACGCCTCAGCGGTAGCCGTTTCCTGACCCAGCACAGTTCATCCAACTGAGCCGGAGCCAGTTCATGGTTCCCAGGTCGTCACCGCGCTTCCCTGATACCTTCCGTTCCGGCGAGGCGGACATTCACGCTTTCGCGGAAAGCCGGCGCGGGTGCCGTCCGCGGAAGCAACAGCAGCCGACCGTCGAGCTTGCCGGCGGTTCCCATCCCGGACCGCGCGGCCAGCGGTAACACCGCCACCGGAGACTGAGTTTGGGCCCGGGTGCAGCAGTGAAGAACTTGGGCTTGAAATCTCGGGTCGCGCGAGCCAATGGTGGAGGTGCAATGAGTTTGGCCGAACTGAAAGAGGGTGTGTTGGCGTTGCCGGTGGACGAGCGGCACGAGTTCGTCGCCTGGATCCACCGCGTGGAAGCAGATTACGGCGACGTGCCCGGCGAGGCCCTGGACCAACTCGCCGCCGAGATTTGGGATCAGGACGACCGCCATGCCCCTCCCACGCATCCAACGCGGTGAGATTTGGCGAGTGGATCTCGGGTACCTGGGCAAGGTGCGTCCTGTGCTTGTCGTCAGCGTTACCTTTCTGGAAAACGAACGCACGCTTTGCATCGTGGTGCCGCACACGAATTCGCTTCGCGGCACGCGTTTCGAGATCTCCGTGCCACATCCCGTCCTGGCCGGGGGAGCATTCGACGTGCAGCAAACCGCGGCAGTCCAGGCGATCAAGTTCATCCAGCGTCTTGGAACGGTGAACGCGGATCAAATGGGCCAAATTGAGCAAGCACTCGCTCAGGTGCTTGGCCTGAAGCTCGCCGAGGGACCGCAGGCTCAATCTTGAATCGGTGACGCGGCAGGACCTCCGAAGTGTTCTCGATTTCGCTGTTCGGGCGAGGAGGACATTCACGCCTTCGCGGAAAGTCGGCGCAGGCGCAGGCGCCGGTCACCCACCCGCGCACGGCCAACCCCGCCCGCGGAGACGCCCGCGCAGCCATGGACGTTCTGCTCTCGGACTGGCCACGGGGTCACCAGAGCAAAGGGACGCCGTAGGGCGCGAACTGCCCGTCATCCGTCACGAGCGTCAGGCCCTTCGCTTTCGCCTGGGCCAGCAGCATGCGGTCGAACGGGTCGCCGTGATGAAACGGCAGCGTCAGCAACGCGGCACAATGGGCGGGTGCGATGGGGAGCAGTCCAAATCCATTGGTGTCCAGTTGAAGTGACTCATTCCTCCAGCGGCGCATGGAAATCAGGGGACAATTCCACCTTGCCGGGCAGGGTGCCGGCACGGGGGCGCGGGCGTGTCGTGGACGCGGAGGTTGGCGCCGCCAAGACCACGACCGCGTCCAGCCCACCGCCGACAGGAGAACGACGGGCAAGAGAGCTTGGAATGCATGTTCCTGCCACCCGTTTTCCCCTCAACTCTGCGTAAGGAGACCCTCGACGGATTTCATCCGCCGCAGCTTGCTCAGGGCGTGGTGCAGCCGCGATTTGACCGTGCCCACGGAGACGCGCAGTGCCGCCGCGATTTCCGGCAGTGACGCGTCCTCGAAGAAGCGCAACTGCACGAGCTGCCGGTGTTTCTCGGGCAACAGGTCCACCGCGGCGCGCAAACGCGCGTCCGCTTCCGCTTGGGCCACCGCGGCAGACGCGGGCGGTTGGGCCTCCGGCAGTCGTTCCAGCAGTTTTTCGCCAGCGCTGGCTTCGCTGGCCGGCAGCGCGCTCAGCGGCACGGGACGCGAACGTTGTCTGCGCAGGAGTTTTAACCTTAGCCCGGCCGACAAGGCGAAGCTGGCGAGGCGGTCAACCGAGAATCCCGAAGCCATGAAGGCTTACCTTCAAGGGCGGGTGAGTTGGGTGCGCGGCGACCAGGCGGGTTATTCCAACGCGATTGTCCAATTCGACCCAGCCATCGCCCTCGACCCGAATTTCGCCCTCGCCTACGCCGGGCTTTCCGACGCCTGGTCGGCCAGTTCCATCACGCGCGTTCCCCCTGCGGAGGCCTATCCCAGAGCCAAGGCAGCCGCCCGCAAGGCGCTTGAGTTGCAGGACGACCTGCCCGACCCCCATGTCGCCCTCGGCATGGCCATCCTCTTCGACGACTGGGATTGGCAGAAGGCGGAAAGCCAACTCACGCGGGCCATCACATTGGCCCCGGATCTGGCGCAAGCGCACGATGCCTATGCGTGCTTCCTGGCGGCGGCTGCCGGAGGCCTTTTGTGGTGGTCGGTGAAGGGCCGACCCATTTCAACATCGCGCATCCAAGCAGTCACGTTCGGCTGAGATGATGGCGGCAGAGGAACATCTGGCCCTCGCCGAGGACCTGCCCGCCCGTGGGCTAGCGGCGTGGCGTGTCTGCCGTACGGTATCCGGGAGCTTGCAGTCGGCCAGCAGGAGCGGGATGAAGCGGCGCCCGGCATTGGACGGATCGCGAAACAGGGCGGTGCTGCGCGCCAGCCCTACCCAGTCCGATCCCAGCGCCGCCGGCGACAGGCAGAGCCCTGCAATTCCGTGGTCATGTCCACTCAAGCTGCATACGGCAGCGATTGGAGTTGGTTGACGGCGGGCCGAAACAAGGCCCATGGCTGAAGGCTAAAGGCTGAACTGGATTTCAGTTCTCGACTCGCCAATCTGTTTTCGGCGTTCAACATTGCGAACTTGGCCTTTCCTGAATACCCAGTTTAATACCTAGTTGCTTACACTGGCTCTGAATTCGTCGTTGCCTGCGGCGTCACCAACAGCGCCGTCGCCCTCTTGACCGTGCTGGTGCCGCCCAGCATCACCAGTCTGCCGTTGAGCCAAACCAACCTGATGGGCAGCACGGTTGTCTTCGTGGTCGAAGCGACCGGGACGGAACCGCTGCGCTACCAATGGCGGCGCAACGGCGCGAACCTTGCCGGCGCGACCAACGCCACGCTCACGCTGCCGATCGTGCAGGTGAACCTGATCCTGGCAGCCCGGGCTTGAGCAGCTTCTGGCGATCAGGATGATCGGTCCAATGGGACAGCGCAGGCCAGTGCTTTCAAAATTCTACGGGATTGTGATACGCATGGCCTTTGTCCGCGAGTTCGCCGCGCGCTTCCACGCCATGTACGGCCCGTGGGAGTTGGTCGTTGGGGTCTCGCCGCTTTGCACGAGACGCTTGCCCAGGCCGGCGAAACCTGCCTGAGCACGACTCAGTTCCCTTGGTCCAGCACTTCCCGCACGCGGTAGAAGGCTTCTTTCGGCGGCGGCGCCGGATCGACCAGAAAGACCCCCGCCGCGCTGACCTCCTTGACCGCACCGACCACGGGTTGCCAGTCGATCGATCGCAGCGAGTCGGTCCGCTCCAGGATGAAGCGGCCTCCGGGGGAGCCGTTGATCCGGAGCCGCGCACCTCCCCCCTCAAGGGCGACGCCGAGGATCACCAGCTCTTCCTTAAGGCCGAGCTGGCCAAGCACCGCTTCCAGGGGCAGGCCGACGAAGTCGCTAAAGTCATTCACCGCGGCACGCTCGGTCACCAATGCCGCCCGGAATTCCGGAGAGCCCAGTTTCTCCATCTCGTCGAGCATGGTAATCGTGTCGTCCACTGTTTCGCTCGTCACGATGGGTTTTCGTCCTAGCTGCCAATCTCGAAGCAACTCCCAGAATCGGTTCCACGCGGCTTCCCGGGCGGCAGCCCAGGCCTGCAAGTCCTCATCGGTGATCGCGGTGATCTCCAGGAACTCGGTCCCGTGCTCCACGAAAAGCTCGCGGAAGGGATAGTCGCCGTCCATCGGCTTCAACCGTTGGCCCGCACTGCGGAAGACCAACACCTCGCTCGGGAAGGCTCGGTTGGGGCGAATATCGAGCCGCTCTTCGCCAGCGATCCATTCGGGCCACCCGTCGCCGTTCAGGTCGGCGAAGGTGATGAAGTCGCCGCTCACACCGTTGAGGAAGTAATCCTCCGCGATGGGAAAAGCGCCATCTCCTGCCCCGGAGTAGATCGTCACCCCCTGACCACTGCTCGCAATCAGGTCCAAGGCGCCATCGAGGCCCAGGGCAAGGACATCGGCTTGGCCATCGCCAGTGGCGTCGCCCAACGCGATGCTTTCGTAAGTCAGGAGCTCCGGGATGTCGGGCAAGAGGATGCTGAGGGGATCGCTAAAGCCGCCGCCGTCACCCCAGAGCACGGAGACCGATGGCGTTCCCGGCGCCGGACGATTCAACGTGACCACATCCGGGTGACCATCCGCGTTCAGATCGCCCACCTTCAGCGAGCCCGGGCGCGGTCCTACGGGGTAGTCAGCGAACGTCGAATAAGTCCGCGGCGGTCCCTGGATGAACACGCGCACGACGTCCGATGTGAGTTGGATCGTCGAGCCCAGTGTGATCAAGACGTCGAGATCGCTGTCACCGTCCACGTCCGCTACCGCCACGTCGTGGCGAGTATCGAGAGAAGACCCGTGTCCTATAGCAGCGGGATCTCTTCAAAGACCCCGCCCCCCTGATTGAAGAGCACGCCCCCACCCTGGCTCACTAGGTCGGTGCCGCCGTCACCGTCCAGGTCGCCCGCGGCCAAGCGTTTGGGACGTACACGCCCCGAATGCCCGATGTCTATGACGCTGGGCGACTCGATCCGCCCGTCGGGTTGTCCTTCGAAGGCAATGATGCCTCCGTCGGCGCAGAACACCCCGTCGGCGTAATCGTCGCCCGTGACCTCCAGGATGCTTCCGGGCTGGACCGCCAACCCTTCGCACAACCTTCGCCACGCGTATCCGCCCGCGCCGTCGGCCTCGAGGCCGTAGGCCACAAAAGCTCCGTTCGAGGATGCGCCTCGGGATTGCGCGGCAATATCCTGCCGTCCGTCACCATTCAGATCGAGCACCTCCACCGCGGCGATGCCACGGGTCCCGTCGAGCTCGATCGCTTGGTCCACGACCAGTGAGCCGCCACCGGCATTGGCGACAATCGTGACAGCGTCATTGCCGCCGGTGCGCCTTCCGACCACAAGGTCCGGCTGGTTGTCCTGGTTCAGGTCGGCCACGGCCAGAACGGGCGCCGATCCGAAGACCTCCCCTACATTGACCTCGACAATGTCGCCCAGGGTCCCGGTCCCAACCCCGGACAGAATCCGAATCACGGGGTCTCCTGGATTGGACCAGATGAACTCGGCGCGCTGATCTCCGTCAAGATCCGCCAGGAGCACCTCGGCGATGCTCGGGTCAGGTCTGGGCACGGCATCCACGGGCGCGAGGGTGCCGTCGGCATTGCCCAGGAACACGACCAGATCTCCGAGGGTTGGGACCACGACTACATCCGGATGCCGATCAGCGTTCAAGTCGCCCACGACGTGAGCCGAGGCCGATTGTGCGAGCGTGTAGGCCACCGGTTCGCCAAACGTCCCGTCACCGTTGCCGAGTAAGACCGTGAGTCTCTTGTTGGCCCCCAGGAGGACCAAGTCAAGGTGCGTGTCGCTGTTGAGGTCGGCGATGGCGGCGCCCCGAGACTATTGACGTTCAAGTTCGTGGAGTGAGGAAACGAGCCATCGCCACGGCCAAAGAGGAGGGAACTCTGGCTGCCGCTGCCCGCAAAATCGATATGGCCGTCTTCGTTGAAGTCACCGGACACGAGTTCGAGGACTCCGCCGCCCCCAGCATAGATCCTGCCCAGGTAGAGGTTCTTCGCTAGACCCAAGGTCTCAGCAAGAGTGCCGGAGGCCACGTCATCGGGAGTGATGGGACTGGTTGGCTGGTCTGCGCTGTCCATCGGAACCGCGGCCAGCCCGATCGGTCGAACAGGCGGGTCAACCGCAGCAGAAGAAAGTTGGCTTGGCGCAGCGGTCGTTCGGCCGAGCGAGGCTACGCGCTGTTCTACTCTACCGGACTGCACAGCGCAACTTTGGAAAAAGAGAGTCAGAAGGACGATAAACACGAGAAGCATAAACGAAGGAACAGCAGGGGTGGCTACGGTGTTCGTGTCGGGATTGGCAGTGGCCTGCGGATGCGAGTAAACCCATAGGCATTTGCTTTTTCGAGCTTGCGGTAGCGCGCCGGAACAGGAGGGGCAAATCAAGGCGAGACGGGGCTGAATTGCGACTGCTGGGCTGCAGGTTATGGGCGAGGGGTGCCCATCCGTGGTCTGTGGTCCGCAGTCGCTCCGCCGTATGCCGCGCCCCCTCATCTGTGTCCATCTGCGTCCATCTGTGGTTCGGAGGCTTCATCGGTCACCCTTGGCCGTCATTCGCCATTCGCCATTCGTCATTCGTCATTGGTCACTGCGTCTTGATCCGGAAAAAGGGCGATTCGTAATCGGTCGAGTCGGTAACGAAATCCATACGACCGGCCCAGCCGGTGATAGGCGACGCGCTTCATGGAGCTGCTGCCGTGCCTGCGCCATGACCTTTCCTCTCCAACCCCCAGTTTCTCGTGGCACGAGGGGCCGTAACACCGGACCCGGCGGGAAAAGCCGAACGAAGATCTCCTCGCGGCCCTTGGGGCCGTGGACCTGTGTGCCGTGCGCTCCTGTCCATCCCGCACGCCTGCTTAAAGCTCACCCACGGCGACGGCGGAAACGCAGACACGCTTCGTGAGTCCCTCCAAGTAGGCCACCGCCTGGGGTTGCTCGCGAAGGTAGTCGATCGAGATGTTGGTATCCAGTTCTCTCGTGGGAAGCGCCGCCAGGGAGGGACTTCCACCCTCCAGTGCAGGTGCGCTCCCAAGCGCACTACCGCCGGGTTTCCAACCGGCCGCGGTCCGGCTATTTGGCCAAGTCCAGGAGTTGTTCGAGGGTGGCGTTGGGGTTTTCCAGGTCCCGCGCGGAACGGAGCGTGACCGTGGGGATGGCCCCGTGTTCGAGATGGATGCGACTGCGCGAGGCCTCGTTTTCGTCGCGTCCACCCAAACCGGAATACCCGATCGTCCGGCACAAGCGCCCGAACAAGCGTTGGTTGAGGTCGCAGCCGCCGGTCCGTTCGAGACCGGCGACGGATTGGTGCCAGCTCTTGAAGAGGTGCGCCTGGGCGAAGGCCTGCCCTTTGGTTTCTGGAAGGGCGTCCGCCATTCCTGGGTTCTGGGCAACGCGCAGCGCGATGCGACCTCGGAGAACATCAAGCGGGGCGCGCTCTACCCGCACATTGGGGGCACCGGCCCGTATCGTTGCCCCAGCGACCATTCGACCGTGAAGGATCAACCTGAGCAGACACGACTCCGAAGTTACAGCCTGAACGGCGAGTTGAATTACTGGATTATCGCGGACGCCGAGTCTGGCCTGCCCATCCTCCAGGCCCTTCACCAGGAGTCCCAATTGCGCCGGCCCTCGGCGACGTATGGATTTCTGGCCGTGAAGGCAGAGACGATTGACTCGGGCATCTTCGGCCTGCCCGGTCCGGCGGCCAGAACGGAGGAGGAGCTACGTCGCGATCTGCTGGAACCAGACCGCAATCGCTGGCTGCATCTGCCGGGCGAACGACACCAGAGCGGCGCCAACTTGAGCTTTCTGGACGGCCGCGTGGAGGCGCACAAATGGGATTTCACGCCCATCGTTGCGATCTCAGCTCAGGGCCATCGCCCCGTCAACGATCTGGATGGCGAGGACATGCGCTGGCAGGTGCAGCACGGTGCGGCGTGGCAGCGGGTGTTCCCGTAACGGCGAGGTCCTCCGTGGCGATAGAGACCAATCCGGAACCCACCGTCGCCGAAGTGGTCCGGATCGATTGGCCGTCGGGCATGGTGCAGGAACTGGCCAATATTGCTGCTGACCAGATCCTCACCGTGATTGAGCCTCCGCGGCTTCAGAGCGAGTTCAGCGGCCAAATCTCCTGGCCCGTCACCGCCGCTGGGTATCGGCTGGAGAGCGCGCCCTCCCTCAATGGACCCTGGGCGGAGGCCAGTGAGCTGGTTCAGACCAACGGCAGCCGCAAGCGCATCACGCTCCAGCCCGATGGCGGGATGAAGTTCTATCGTCTCAGCGGGCAATAAGGAGCCCGGGATAGGGTGGACCGACCTTCTTGTCGCCCGTCGGTTCCCTCTCTCCCTCATCGGCGACAAGGGCTTCTTCCGGGTGAAAATGGAGGAGTGAACGAACGGTTCAGCTCCTCATCGAGCAAGTCGCGCTGCTCCTGGCTGCGAACAACCATGAAACGTCACGGGGCCTTGGCCACGCCGGAAGGTGGGTTCTGGCGACCTCAAGCAAACGCTACAACGCAGCGACCGTGCGCCGCGTTCTCCGGCTGATTGACCTGAGCGAATACAAGCGCCGCCAGGCGGCCCCGGGCTTGAAGGTGACGACCAAAGCGTTCGGCGTGGGTCGCCGCGTGCCAGTGGCGCAGCGGTTTCGGGAGTGAAGGGTTTCCGTTTGCTTTTCCGCCGTGCCCGAGGCTTATTGACGCCATGACAGTGGCTGAGTTGACCCGCCCCAAGGCTAAGGCCAAGCGACTATGGACTTACGACGAAATGGTCGCGGAGCTGGATGAAACCAACCTCCCGGTGGAGCTTTGGAATGGAGAGATCGTTATGTCACCTGCGCCCCACCCAGATCACCAGCGTATCGTCGGCCAGTTCTACAAGAGACTGGATCGTTACGTCGAGGAGAACGGACTGGGCGAGGTGTTGCTCAGTCCAGTGGATGTGGTCCTGACCCAAAAGCGCGTGGTCCAACCGGATGTGCTGTTCATTTCCAAGGCGCGGCTGGGTATCGTCAAGAACTACATTGAGGGCGTCCCGGACCTGGCGATGGAGGTCATCTCGGAGACGAGCTGGCAGAGGGATCGAATCCAGAAGAAGGCGCTCTACGAGCAATTCGGACTGCCCGAATACTGGATCGTGGACCCGGACGGCGAGACCATCGAAGTGTTCACATTGGTCAAGGGTGCTTACCAAATACACAGTCGCGCAGTGAAAGGACAGGCCGCGAAGTCCAAGCTCCTTTCGGGATTCAGTCTGGCGTTCAAGGACCTGGCTGGTTGAGGCAGCAGGCCTGGCCTGCGGCGACAGTTCGTTCTCTTCGAGTCACATCGGCCCGGCTGGTAGGCTTTGCCCATGATCTTGCGAGTGAAGTCCGAAGCTCTCTTTGCCGAAGCGCTGAATCGCATTCCCGGCGGCGTGAACTCGCCCGTGCGTGCCTTCCGCGCCGTGGGCGGCAAGTCGTTCTTCGTCCACAAAGCCGCCGGCTGCCGCATTTGAGACATGGACGGCAACGAGTACATCGGTTACGTCGGCACCTGGGGGCCGGCGATACTGGGCTACGCGCATCCCAAGCAGCAGTTCCTCGTCGCCCGGCTCTGGGAGGCGGCCAAGGGCGTCATGCTCGGTCTTGTAGATCACCGGTAAGGGACGATGACGTTGTTCAACATGGGAAAGTGCTTTCGGTTCAAGGTTGCGAAATCTAGATCGTGAACCAGCGCGGTGGCTGCCAGCAAAGCATCCGCCAGACCGACTCCGTGAGACCGGCCGTAATCCCGGCGAATCAGGCCACCGCCCTGCCCTGTCTTCCGATCCAATGGAAGCACTTCATTTGGCTAAGTCCAGGAGTTGTTCGAGGGTGGCGTTGGGGTTTTCCAGGTCCCGCGCGGAACGGAGCGTGACCGTGGGGATGGCCCCGTGTTCGAGATGGATGCGACTGCGCAAGGCCTCGTTTTCGTCGCGTCCACCCAAACCGGCATACCCGATCGTCCGGCACAAGCGCCCGAACAAGCGTTGGTTGAGGTCGCAGCCGCCGGTCCGTTCGAGACCGGCGACGGATTGGTGCCAGCTCTTGAAGAGGTGCGCCTGGGCGAAGGCCTGCCCTTGCATGGTGATCTCGTTGAGGCCTTCCCCGCCGACGACCAATCCCGGGCCCAAGGTCCCCACATGCCGAATCAACCGGTTCATCCCTTCGGTCGCCGTCATGCCTTCGACCCAGCAATTATGCAGGTTGTGCGAGACCAAGGTGACGTCGGTGAACACCGCCTCGAGCGACAAGTCCTGCACCGCGGCGAGGATGTTCCGACCCAGAATCGAACGCCACAAGCCCAAGCCAGGATGGATTTTCACCATGACCTTCTTGTCCCGGTTCTCACGCCGGCTGGCATTGGACTCCGGCACACCCAGCCCGCGGCCTTGGTACCAACTCCAGCCGCGCAGGTCTTGCCGGTCGATGCCTCGGTACTGGAAATCGCGGAGGTAAGCATAGGCCGGATGGGTCGGGTCCATGTCGACCGCGTTGAAGTGGGGCATGACCCGAAAGCCCAGGGCCTGGCCTTTGGCCACGAACTGCTTGGCCGACTCGCTCGCCACATAGGCCGGGTAATTCTCGTCGTAAGGGTCCGTGCGCCAATCCGGAAAGTGAATGAGCACGCGGCGCGGGTCCAACCGCCGAGCCAAGGCCTCGAGGAGGGCCGGCTGGCCCGGGCACCAACAGACCGCGAAGCCGATCTGGCGCGTCCAGGGCGGCCGGGCGTCTTCGTCCGCCTGCAAACCGTAAGCCTGCCACAGCCATCGCCGGTATTGCTCGGCGGGCACGGTCCAGTCGCCGCCGAACACGTTCAATCGCCAGGTCAGACCGCCGGCGCTGAGGTTTTGGTCGATGGGACCATACGCCTCGCTGTCGAAGCCCAGCCGGAAGGGGTCCGTGCCGGTGCCGACCTGGATGGCCTTGTAATGGTAGCGCGGGTCCTGCGTGTGCACCCACAGGCCGCCCCCTCGACCCTGCAGGATGACCAAGCCGGCCTCCCAATACAGCGGCCAATCCCAATGCGTGTTGCGGATGAGCGGATCGTCCAGCTTGAGGCGCACCCCTTGAAAGAAGGGCGCCACGAGCTCGAGCTCAGGTGGTAAACCCGCCAGGTGCCAACGACAGGCCCGCACCCCCGGACGCGACGAAAACGCGCTCGGCTCGACCAACAGATCCCCCGTCTCCGGATCCGCCCCAATGGCGAGGACCCCATCGCCGTCCCAGCTATGGAAGATCATCTCGGCGCGTTGGGGCGAGAGGGCGTGGACGGTGATGCTGCCGAACTTCGAGCTGTCGACCCGGACGATGTCATCGCCCCTGTAGACCAACTCGAGCGGCGCCCCACCGGGCGCGGCCTTGGGGCCGATGAAGACCTGCCCCGTCAACTTGCTGCGCAGGGACACCACAAAACCCTGGCTCAACTCCGCCGACAGCGTGTGCGTCTCGACCAAAACGCGATCGCCGTCCACGCGGACCGAAGCGGACTTGGCCGGCCGAACCTCGGGTGCCACAACAGGGGGCTGAGCGGCGGGGAGGGTGTTGGCCGACAGGGCGGCGAGGGCGGTGCTCCGGCCGGTGGTTTGGAGGAAGGTGCGTCGGTTGATCATAGCGCGCGTCGAGCCGCAGCATGCAATGGAACCCGCGCGCGGCGCAATACCGACTCGACAGGGCCCGCGAAACCGCGCAGGGTCAATCCCGTATGCACCCCACCCTACCCCTACTCTTGCGCTCTCGCGGCGGGCCAAGCTCGGCTGTCGCCGTCTCCGTTGGACTCCGCCTGGCCCTGGCCTTCGGACTGCTCGCTTCCCAGCTAGGACTGGCCCGGGCGGCGGCCACGGCCGAGACCGAGGCGGCCCGCCAAGAGGCGGTCGAGATCCGGTCGCAACTCGCCGGCCCACGTGGCTGGTGCGCCGTACTCGGGGACCCAACGGGGATGCTGGCCGTCGAGCTGGCGCGATCGAGCGAACTGCGCCTCTACATCCAAACACCAGAATCGTCCCAAGCCGAGCGGTGCCTTCGGGCAGCGGAGGAGGCAGGGCTGTTGGGTGGCCGCGTGTTTGTGCACGTGGGACCCTGGGAGCGGTTGCATCTGGCCGACAACTTGATGGACGCGGTGGTGGTGCGCGGTGACGCCGCAGCGGTGCCACCCGCGGAACGCTTGCGCGTGGTGCGGCCCGGCGGCCAGGTCTTGAGCGCGGGCGCGCCTGTCGTAAAGCCCGTCCCCAGCGGCACCGACGATTGGAGTCACCCCTATCACGGACCGGACAATAACCCGCAATCGCGCGACACGGTGGCGCGCGCGCCGTACCTGACCCATTTCATCGCCGAGCCTTGGTACAGCCCGATGCCGTTGATGACGGTGGCGGCGGGGGGCCGGCTCTTCAAGGCCTTTGGCCACATCGCAGTCAAGGAGCGGGAGTGGCCTTGGCTCAACTCATTGGTGGCGCAGGACGCCTTCAACGGGACGGTGCTGTGGCAGCGCCCCTTGCAGGAGGGCTTCATGGTCCACCGCAACACCCTGATCGCCACGCCGGAAACCTTGTTCGTGGCCGACGATCGGTCGTGCCGATTGCTGGATCCAGCCACCGGCGAGGTCAAGGATCAGATCCGCGTGCCCGACCGCCTCGAGGCGGGGTCGTCCTGGAAATGGATGGCCTTAGTAGACGACACGCTCTACGCGTTGATCGGGCCTGCCGAGGATCCCGATCCCACGGTGAAAGGGACCCGGCAAGCGCGCGGTTGGCCTTGGGGTGGCGACGCTCTGGGTAGAGGCTACAACAGCAAGACCTACCCGTGGGGTTTTGGCCAAACGCTCCTGGCCCTCGATCCCGCCACGCACCAGGTGCGTTGGAGCCGCCGCGAAGCCGCGCCGCTGGATGCCCGCGGCATGTGCCTGGCCGCTGGCCGGCTCTTCTTCTATAGCCAGCGCCGGTACGTCGGCGCCCTGGACAGTCGAACGGGTTCGCCCCTTTGGAAAACCACCGCCGCAGAGGTCCTGGCGGCGATCGGCGAAGACAAGTTCGCCCAGAACCCGAACGAAGGTTTCTCCAGTTCCTCCTTCGTGAAGGCGAACGATCAAGCCCTCTTGTTCGCCGGCCCAACCCGACATCATCTGGTTGCCCTTTCGGCGGTCGACGGACGGCTCCTCTGGCAGGCGACCGGCCGGGGCAACAGCCAATTGGTCCTGCGCCCCGAAGGCCTCTATGCCATGGGCACGCGCGAGAGTGTCTTGTACGAAGTCCAGAGCGGTCGGGTCCTCCGGACGCTCGGGCCGCGGGTTAACTGCACGCGGGCGACCGGGAGCGCCGACAGCATCTTTGTGCGCGGCGGGCGGGACGGCACCTTGCGCTACGATCTGGGCAGCCACCAGGCCGAGCATCTGAGTCCCATGCGGCCGTCGTGCCAGGACGGTGTGGTCGTCAGTTACGGCCACCTCTACTGGGGACCTTGGATGTGCGACTGCAACCTCACTCTCATCGGCGTGGTCGCCCTGGCCCCAGCCGGCAACGACGATCTCCAGGCCCCTGCACGCGAGACCGGCCGACTGGCCCGCGAACCTGACGGAGCCGAGGTCGAACCCTGGCCACTGGAGACGGCGGATTGGCCTGCGTTCCGAGCCAACCCCCAACGAACCGCCTTCAGCAGCGCCCAAGTCAGCGCCGCACCGCAGTTGCTCTGGACCGACTCGCCGCTGAACCGGCTGCCGGCCACGGCCCCAATCGCAGCTCGGGACTTGGTCTTCCGCGGAGGCGCGGATGGCGTTGTGCGCGCGCTGGTGGCCGCCACCGGACAGCCGCGTTGGACGGCGCGCACAGGCGGGGCCATTACGTATCCGCCGGAGGTTGCGGACGGGCGGTTGTTTGTCGGTTCCAGCGATGGTTGGCTCTATGCCCTCGAGGCGCGGACCGGCCGAACCGTGTGGCGGTTCCGCGCCGCGCCGCGTGAGCGGTTGATCCCGGTTTACGGCGCCTTGCAGTCGACCTGGCCGGTAGCCTCTGGCGTCCTGGTAGACGGGGGCGTGGTCTATGCGGCCGCTGGCCTAGCCAACTACGACGGCACGCATCTCTACGCCCTAGATGCGGCGAATGGCCAGGTGCGTTGGCACAACGGGACCTCGGGTTGGCTGGGCCCCGCCGGCACCGCAGGCGTCAGCGTCAATGGCCATTTACTACTACACCAGGGTCATCTCTACCTCGCCGGCGGCAACACGGTGCCCGCCGCTCGTTATGACCTCGGCAACGGCCGTTGTGTCTCCGACCCGAACGCGCCTCCCTCGCACACGCAGTTCCGCGCCGGGTCGGACCTGTTCCTGGCCGGCGATCAAGTCGTCTCCGCCGGGTTCCCGCTCTACGCCAGCCCGAGCGACTACCGGTTAGCCGGGCCGGTGGTGCTGCCGACGCCCGCCGGGCGCATCGTCGCCACCCTCGGCCCCCACGATAGTCGGATCTCCCTGATCCCGCCCCAAGGACCGGTCGAGCGAGCCAAGCCTCTCTGGTCCCAACGCAGTGTCAGTCGCTTGTACGCTCTGGCCATGACCCCAAAGGCCCTGGTCATCGCCGGCGCGCACGACCCCGCCCAGACCGACCAACCCGCTACCGCCTCCCTCATCGCGCTCGAATCGACCCAGGGCAACGTGCTGTGGTCGCGCCCCTTGCCCGCGGAACCGGTCCCGTGGGGTGTAGCCATCGACCGCGCCGGGCGCATCCTGGTGGCCCTACAGGACGGCCGCCTGCTCGCCTTCGGCGAACCCGCTGAGCCAAGGTAAGGTCCCGGCTGAGGTCCGCAGATTGAGCCGCCGCGCGACGCGAGGATCGGCCTAGGGCGTGCTCGGTTTCTTGGTGAAGATGCTGACCGGCTTCCGGACCCCGGCGGCCTTGACGGCATCCATGACCCCCACGAACTGCCCCACGGGCGCGTCGGTGTCCGGGCGCACCGCCACTTCGAGCTGTGGGTTCCGGGCCAGGTGGCCGTGGAGGTTGGCTTGGAGCTGCTCGAGGGTGACGGGTTGGTCGCCGAGGTAGAAATGGGGCGGCTGCCGGGCAATACTGACCACGACCGGTTCAGTGTCGGAGACGCCCTCACGCGGCTGGCGCGACTCGGGCAGGGTCAGTTTGATGGCGGGGAATTGTTTGAAGGTGGTGGTCACCATCAGGAAGATCAGCAGCACAATGAGGATATCGATCAGGGAAACGATGATGATGGCGGGCGGCTGCCGGCGTTTGCGTTCGCTGAAGCGCATGGCGGGGCGGGCGTTGGTCCGAGTCACTCCGCCGTCGCCTCACGGCCCCCGTCACGCTCGGCCTTGGTCCGCCGCCGGTAGTGCCGCCGCAGGAAATCGTCCAGCAAGGTCTCCATCTCGACGGCCATGGACTCGACTTTATTGTTGAAGTAGCTCCAGGCCACCATGGTGGGGATGGCGATCAACAGGCCGCTCAGGGTCGTGTTCAGCGCGATCGCAATCCCCTTGGCTAGCACGCCCGGATCGCCCAACCCAGCCCGGCTCAGGTCGCCAAACAAGGTAATCAACCCATGGATCGTCCCCACCAAGCCCAGCAACGGCGCAATCCCCACGACAATCTCGAGCACCACTAAGCCGCGTTCCAGGCCGACCATCTCCTGCCGCGCCTTGGTCTGCACCGAATCGGCGTTGTCCAGCTTGGGCCAAGGCAAATGCTCGATGGCCGTGAGCACAATTCGACCGAGCGCGGAAGGTCGAGCTTGGCACACCTCCCGCAGGCGGCCGAGGTCCTCCCGCCGGTGGCATTGGTCCAGCGCCTCCTCGATCCGGCGCGGCACGACTTTGCCCCGGCGCAAGGCCAAGCCCCGCTCGATGATGAACGTCAGGCCGACGATCGAGGTCAGCACCAGCAGGGGCATGAACGGCCCGCCTTGAATTAGAAACTCCCACATAGTCCTGGATCCACACTCCCCGCTCGCGACGCCTCAATAGTAAAACGTGAACACGATGTGGCGGGAGTCGCCTTGATGCACCCGCCGGATCTCGATGGGCCAGCGCTCGTACGGCGCGGGCTTGGTGATCGCCAGTTGACAAAGCAACGTGTAGATCTCGCCCACGTTCGACTCCGCCACGATCAGGTTGCCGATCCGCCCGTCGAACTCGAGATCGAAGCGCAACACCACTTTTCCCATCCGGTCCAACGTGTAACGCTGCCGCTCCAACAGCTCGTACCAGCACTGCTGCACCGCCGCGATGAACCGCGCGTCATAGTGCCCAAAGGGACTCGCCCGCACGTCCATCGACGACTCGACGCTGAACCGCCGCACCCCTCCCTCTTGCCGATACTTCTCCCCCAGCAGCGCACTGTCCGGATGCAACTGCGCCGCGCGCGCTGCCGCAACGGTCCGCGGCCGCGTCCGCGCCGGCTCGGCCGGTGGGGCGGGTTCAGGCAACACCGGCTCGACGAGGATCGCGTCGGGCCGCGCCGCCGGCCGCGCGAAAGCCAAGTCGCCCGG
>Ga0194126_10001299_pt1 | contig 42014 bp, 39 predicted proteins | sample TA2KigC150mmetaG_FD_148641 | JGI IMG/M metagenome (GOLD analysis project Ga0194126, IMG submission 148641) | Freshwater microbial communities from Lake Tanganyika, Tanzania - TA2015035 Kigoma Deep Cast 150m | ecosystem: Environmental > Aquatic > Freshwater > Lake | place: Tanzania: Lake... | reverse complement strand
AAGATTCAGCAGTTCACCCTTTTTTATGATCTCCTCACCTTCTGATCGCAAAGGTAATATCAATACGAAAAATACTATAAGAATGCTCCATCGTTTCATTTTATCCTCCTATGGCGTCTTTAGCATGTCGGACTTTTTTATTCTCTTGTGTCTGCCAAACCATTGGCTTACTTTTGACTGAAATATATCCATATAATAGTAAACAACCGGCGTAATATAAAGGGTAAGAAGCTGTGATACAAGGAGCCCGCCCACTACTGCAAGGCCCAGCGGACGGCGGGATTCAGCGCCTGCTCCAAACCCGATAGCAATCGGGAGCGTTCCCATCAATGCCGCCATAGTAGTCATCATGATAGGCCGGAAACGTATCAAGGCACCTTCATAAATCGCATCTACGGGGGACTTGCCTTCCTTTCTCTGTGCAGTAAGAGCAAAGTCTATCATCATGATGGCATTCTTTTTAACTATACCCAGGAGCATAATGACACCCACAAAAGCATAGATATTTAACTCCTTGTTGAAAAGCATAAGTGTTATGAGTGCGCCGAATCCTGCAGCCGGAAGTCCTGAAAGGATGGTCAGGGGATGGATAAAGCTCTCATAGAGAATACCCAGAACGATGTAAATAACTAAGATAGCCATTATCAGGAGCAACCACAGCCCCTGCATTGAAGCCTGAAACGCCTGTGCAGCGCCCTGAAAACCGGTGCTGACCGTAGGCGGCAAGGTCGAATGCGCAAGTTTTCCAACAATCTTGACAGCGTCTCCGAGCGCTACTCCGGGCTTGAGGTTAAATGAGATAGTTACTGCGGGTAGCTGACCGAGATGATTTACAGTCAATGGTCCGGTGTTCCGTTTCAGAGTGGCCAAGGTATTAATTGGAACAAGTTCATTGGATTTTGAGCGTATGTAAAGCAATGAAAGAGCAGCGGGATCCATCTGGTATTGAGGTTCAAGTTCAAGAATGACCTGATATTGGTTATTAGGCGCATAAATTGTCGAGACCTGACGGGAGCTATAGGCATAATACAGGGCATCTTCCACCTGCTGTGCCGTTATCCCAAGGGCAGACGCTTTATCACGATTTATATCGATATTGATCTGGGGGTTCTTTATCTGCAGATCACTTGTAACATCCTGCAGTTCCGGCAATGCCTTCATCTCATTTTCCAGTTCTGCGGCTAATTTATAAAGCTCTCCTGTATCGGGACTTTGCAGGGTAAACTGGTACTGGCTCTTGGTTAACTGACCGCCTATTCGTATGGCGGGCAGATTCTGCATGAACATCATAATACCAGGCACGCTTGATACCTTCAGACGCAGTTCCTGGATAATCTCATCAGCGCTCAGCTTTCTTTCATTGCGGGGCTTCAGACGCATGAACATCCTGCCCGTATTGTTAGTTGAGCTTACTCCACTGGCACCCACAGCACCCACAGCAGACATAAATGCTTCTACATTTGGCTCCTTCGCAACTATTGCTGCAAGCTCCTTCTGGTGATTCACCATGTCTTCATATGAAATACCCTGGGCTGCCTCGGTAAAGGCAAAGATCTGACCCGTATCCTCTGAAGGAAGAAATCCCTTGGGAATCTTCATAAATAAATAGATCGTAACCAGGGTGAGAATAATAGTAATTGCAAGTACAGTCCTGCGGTATCCGAGTATTATCTTCAGGGTTTTCTCATATGTATGGAGCATCCCGCTGAAAAAACGCTCCATTAACAAGTAAAGGCGTCCATGCTGCTCTTTAACCTCCGGGCGGATAAAACGGCTGCAGAGCATGGGAGTGAGTGTCAGAGATACAAATCCTGATATAAGAATAGCCACGCTTATGGTCACGGCAAATTCGTGGAGAATTCTACCGAGGATTCCTCCCATGAAGAGCACAGGTATAAAGACTGCGACAAGCGATAGGGTCATCGATAAAATTGTAAAACTGATTTCCCTGGAGCCGTTTAAAGCTGCCTCAAGCGCCCCCTCTCCCTTTTCTATATGTCGCATGATATTTTCGAGCATGACAATTGCGTCATCCACTACAAAGCCTACCGAAAGCGTTAAGGCCATCAATGAGATATTGTCTATACTGAATCCCATCAGATACATCACGGCAAATGTCCCTATGATGGAGAAAGGAAGTGCGAGGCTCGGAATAACAGTGGCAGAGAGATTGCGCAGGAAGAGAAAAATGACCATTACTACGAGGCATAGGGCAAGGAAAAGGGTAAATTTGACATCTCTTACCGATTCACGAATGGATACCGAGCGGTCATAGAGTGTCTCCAGCTTAACCGAAGGCGGAATCTGGGACCTGAATACCGGCAGAAGTTTCTTGATGCTGTCAACCACTTCAACAGTATTCGTGCCTGGCTGGCGCTGTATCGCCAGAACAACCGCTCTTTCATTTATATACCAGTTCGCCGCCTTGTTGTTTTCCACACTGTCAATGACTTTGCCTATTTCTTCGAGGCGGACAGGAGAACCGTTACGGTATGCCACAATCAGAGGTCGGTATGCAGCAGCATTATAAAGCTGTCCTGTAGCCTGCAGAGTGAATGCCTGTTTTTCTCCATCAAGAGTTCCTGTGGGCAGGTTCACATTTCCAAGCTCAAGCGCTTTTGCCACTTCATCGATCCCGATCTTTTTAATTGCAAGCGCCCTTGGGTCAAGCTGGGCGCGGACAGCGTATTTCTGAGAGCCGAAAACCTGCACCTGCGCTACACCCTTGATCATGGAAATACGCTGTGCAATGAAGGTATCCGCATATTCATACACAGTATAAATAGGAAGTGTAGGTGAACTGAGTGCAAGATAAAGTACAGGCTGGTCGGCAGGATTTACCTTGGTATAAGTGGGAGGGAAAGGCATATTCTGCGGGAGCTGCTTCGCAGCCTTCGCGATCATTGCCTGAACATCCTGTCCCGCAGCATCTATGTTTCTGCTGAGGTCGAACTGCAGCGTGATCCGGGTATTTCCAAGGGCGTTCGCAGAGGTCATGGAGTCGAGCCCTGCAATAGTCGAAAACTGCCGCTCAAGAGGAGTCGCCACAGCCGATGCCATTGTCTCCGGACTGGCGCCGGGAAGGCCGGCGCTCACCTGGATGGTAGGGAAGTCAACATTCGGGAGGTCACTCACCGGCAGAAGCCTGTACGCAGCTATCCCGAATACAAGGATGGACAACATGACCAGCGTGGTCATAATCGGCCTCCGGATGAAGAGTTCCGGAACGTTCATTATTTTGAGCCTCCGGTTTTTTCCTTTAATTGTACCTTGGCGCCCGGGACAAGACGGAGTTGACCGTCTGTGACTACCTTTTCTCCAGCCTGCAGTCCCTTTTCAATAACGGTTTCGCTGTTGAGCGTTCCGCCTGCGGTTACGAACCGGTCTTCGACTGTGAGGTCATCCTTTATTACAAAGACATACTGCCCTTTCTGCCCCGTCTGAACAGACTGTGAAGGTACAACAATAGCGTTGGGCTGCGTAGTCAATACTATCACCACGTCAACAAATTGACCGGGCCAGAGTCGTTTTTTATTATTGGTAAAGGTCGCTTTCAACTTAATTGTTCCTGTCGCAGCGTCAACCGTATTGTCCACAAAGGTCAATACCCCCTCCTCGGGATTGTCTTTCTCTGTTGTTATAAAAACCTTAACCAGTATTTTTCCGCCGGACATATATTTCTTTATTTCCGCCAGATACTGTTCAGGCACGGAAAAAGTCACATAGATGGGCTGAATCTGGTTGATAATTACCATTGGATTATCGGCATTAGCCTTAATCAGATTTCCCTGATGAGATAAAAGATTTCCTGTGCGCCCGTTAAAAGGAGAATAAATATAGCAATATTTTAATTGCAGACGGGCATTTTCAACTACAGCCTTATCTGCATTGACTGTTGCCTCAAAAGCAGCAGCGTTGGTGCGAATCTGGTCGTACTGCTCCTGTGCAACATAACCTTTTTTCACAAGTTCGGCATAGCGCCGGACCTCTTCGCGTGCATTTTCAAGTTGTGCGGCATCTTTTGCGAGATTTGCCTCGGCCTGTTTCAGGGCCGCTTCATAGGGACGGGGATCGATCGTAAACAGGAGAGCGCCTTTGTTAACATCCTGACCTTCCCTGAAATGGACATGGTCAAGTATGCCGCCTATCTGGGATTTAACAGATACCGTAGAATAGGCTTCAACATTACCGATTGTATTGATCTGAACAGGAACTGTTTTTTGAATCACGGCAGCAGCGGTTACAGGCACAGCCGGTTTTTTAGGAGGTTCTGATTTTCCTCCTGAACAGGCAGAGAGAAAGGTTATCAAAACAACAGATAAAATGAATTGAGCAATCTCTACAGGCTTTGAAAAAGCTGCGTTTAGTTTATTCGTCATTTTATTCTCCCGCGGGATCAAGTTTGCAACTTGAATCCATCATTTTTATCACGGTATTCAATTAACTAAACTCAGGGTTCAATTTACAAAATTGAACCCGCAAATATATCAATGATAAAATTTCTTTCAATCCCTTTTGCCTGCCGTCAGAAGACCGTTGAATACGAATTCATTCAGCATCTTCGGAGTGATATGAACATCATCATCCAATGCCATTGAGAGAATAATACCCCTGAGAGATCCCATGATCATCTTCGCCATATGATCTGCATTGCATTTCCTGAATTCCCCTGACCGCATCCCTCTTTGAATGATATTCTCAATCAGTGTTCTTTGCTTTCTGAAAAATTGTCTTTTTTCATTAACACCAAAAGCAAACCCGTGTTCCCTGATATGGAGAAGAATGAATTCTTTATGCTTCAGCGCATTCTCAAGATGCAGTTTAAAAAAATCAGACAATGCTTCGGTAGCAGATTCGGCGCTTCCGGCTGTTATCTCAAGCCTGCTGCCAATGTAGTGCATCTTGCTATTTATTAGGCTTTTGTAAAGTTCCTCTTTATTCCTGAAATAGAGATAAACGCCGCCTACGCTTATCCCCGCAGCCTTTGCAATTTCCCTGATGTTTGCCTTTGCATAGCCCTTTGTTGAAAAAACAGCCATGGCAGCATCAATAATTTTTTTCTTGGACTCTATACCTGAACGCTTGTTCATGTGAACCTATGTTCAGTATAAGAAAATAATCCTGCATTGTCAATATGATTGTATGAAGAAGGAATATTTTAGGAAGTTACAAACCACGTCCCAAAATATTTTATGGTGTTTATTTCTAGGTGAAAATTCTATCAATTTCCATATTGAACGATCTTCACGCAGGTAAGGCTCTTGAAAAGCGGGAGAGCTATTTTATCTTGAGGATTGTATTTCTTTCGTCGAGGAAGACAATTTTTGGCTTGAATCCTATAGCCTTATTATCCTGAAGGTAACTGTAACAGAAGATGATAATCCTGTCTCCGACAATGCCTTTTCTCGCAGTGGGTCCGTTCAGACAGATCTCACCTCTTTTACCGGGTATCGCATACGTCTCAAACCGTTCACCGTTATTGAGATTGCTGATCATAACCTGTTCATACGGGAGTATTCCTGCCTTCTTGAGGATCATTTCATCTATAGTGATACTTCCCTCATAAGAAAGGTTAGACTCTGTAACAGTTGCAACATGTATTTTTGCCCTTAAAATGCATCTTAACATGGGTATTCGATTCTCTCTTACTCTATTATCTTGGGAACCCGGTAGAAATTTTCCGCATGGGACGGGGCATTCTTAAGCGCTTCTTCTCCCGGCAGGGAAGACGTCGGGATGTCATCCCGCATTACATTGCTTAATGACAGGACATGGGATGTTGGCTCTGTTTCCCTTGTGTCAAGCTCATTCAGTTGGTCCATATAATCAAGGATACTGCTTAACTGAGAGCCGAACAAGTCCTTTTCTTCCTCAGAAAGATTCAGTCTCGATAAAACTGCAATATGCTGAATCTGCTCTTTTGTTATTTTCATCCTGCAGGCCTATATTTTTTCGAGATTTGCAAACCTGATTGCGAGTCTTTTTATGCCGAAATTTGAGAAATTAACCATAACCTTCTGGTCTTCTCCGTCTCCATAACAGTCACGCACAACTCCTATTCCCCACGAAGGGTGTTTCACCCTGCATCCGGCTGTATAAAGACAGAAAACCTCATGGGGTTTAATGCTCTTCTTTACAGAAGGCAGTTTTATAGTATGGCCGTTTGTTATTTTTTCCATCCATTGGCAGCATTCCTTTGGTATGTCTTTGAGGAATCGCGATGGCTCCTGATGCTGTATTTTGGCGTACAGCTTTCTCCTGCTGGCGCCTGTCAGCCATAAAACATCTTTAGCGCGGGTCATGCCAACGTAGAATAATCTTCTTTCTTCAGCAATCTCTTCTTCATGGTTCATTGCTTTACAGTATGGCAAAATCCCTTCTTCAAGTCCGACAATAAATACCACATGGAATTCGAGGCCTTTGGCATTGTGCAATGTCATAAGGGAGATGCAGTCTGTTGCACATGCATCATCCATATTTGTCAATAATGACGCCTTGTCAAGGAAATCCTTTGTCTCCTTTCCTTCCGCCGACAACAGCAACTCTTCCACATTCTTGATCCGCTCTTCTGCCAGAGATTCCGCATAACCGGATTTGTCGAGTATGTTTTTTAACATGTCTGCTGCTGACTTGTATTTGACAGAAGAAAATCTTTCAATCATCTTGATGAAATCGGCAAGCTTTTCTTTAACAGTATTTGCAAGAGAATCGCCCCGCAGTATGGATTTGAGGGCATCAAACAGGGCTAACGATTTTTTCTTTGCTTCGTTCTCTATCCTCGTGAGTACGGCTGCGCCTATGCCCCTCGGCGGATTGTTTATTATTCTCCTGAAGCTTACATTATCCCCGTAATTGATAGACAGCCGCATATATGCAACTAAATCCTTGATTTCCTTTCTCTGATAAAAGCTGATGCCTCCGTGAATACGGTAGGGCAATCCTTCATCACGCAGAGCATCTTCAATCACCCGCGCCTGAATATTGACCCGGTAAAATACTGCAAAATCCCTGTAATTATATATACCCTTAAGATAGTATTCTTTAATAACCTTAGCGATATACTTCGCTTCATCATTGTGCGTATTTAACCAGCAGAAGTGCACTTTATCTCCCTGACCTTTGTCTGTCCAGAGCCTCTTCTGTTTCCTCTTCAGATTATGTGATATCACGGAACCTGAAACATTCAGTATATGTTGCGTTGAGCGGTAGTTCTGTTCGAGTTTGATCAGTTTCGCTTCGGGAAAATCCCTCTCGAAATTCAGTATATTGTTTACATTGGCGCCCCTGAATTTATAGATACTCTGGTCATCATCCCCGACAACACATATTCTTTCCCGGGCGGCTGCAAGTAATTTAAGGAGATAGTACTGGGCATAGTTGGTATCCTGAAATTCATCAACAAGGAGATAAGTAAATTTGTCCTGATATTTTTCAAGGAGCTTCGGATTGCTCTGAAAAAGTTTCACTGTCAGCACGATCAGGTCATCGAAGTCGAGTGCATTGCTCCTTATGAGTTCATCCTGATATCTCACATAGACCTTGGCAAGTTTCTCATCGAAACCAAAACCGTCTCCTGTGGCAAGGAATTCTTCAGGACCTATCAGGGAAGATTTCAGGTAACTGATACGCGAGACAATTCCCTTGTAAAGGGCTTCATAAATTTTGAACTCTTTCAATATGTGTCTTACAAGGTTGCATTGATCATCTTCATCATATATGGAAAAATTATTGTTATACCCGAGGGCCTTTATCTCCCTGCGCAGTATTCTGTTGCATTGTGAATGAAATGTACCTATCCAGGCGCCGTTGAGATCCTTTTCAAGGCATTGGTGTATCCTCACCTTCATCTCATCAGCTGCTTTGTTCGTAAATGTAACAGTCAGGATAGAATCCGACGAGAATTTTTTTGCTTTATGAAGATAGCAGAATTTGTGGGCAATAACCTTTGTCTTGCCGCTACCGGCGCCTGCAAATACAAGTAATGGGCTGTCAATATAGGTAAGGGCTTCTTTTTGCTGGGGATTTAAATCATGCATTAAAATCTCCTTTGACCTATTAATGTTAACAGATTTTTATAGTTTAAATCTACAATATGTCAAAGTCTCAACAGGTTTTTTAAGTTTACACAATTAATCTTTTTAAAAGTGTATAAACTAAAAAACCCGGCACTGCTTCTTATTCTACAGTAACACTCTTGGCAAGATTCCTTGGCTGATCCACATCGCATCCCCGCAAAACTCCGATATGATAAGCAAGCAACTGAACAGGCACTGCCATCAAAACTGCAGTAAGATATGGATTTGTTTTAGGCACAAAGATGCATTTCTTCGAAATCATGCGCATATCTTCGTCGGCATCATTTGTGATTATGATAATCTTCCCCCCCCTGCTCTTCACCTCCTGCATGTTTGAGGCTATCTTTTCATGCAGCCTGCCCCGCGGTGCAAGGAAAACAACCGGCAGCTCCTCATCTATCAAGGCTATCGGTCCATGCTTCATCTCACCTGCAGGATATCCTTCTGCATGTATGTATGATATCTCTTTTAATTTTAATGCGCCTTCAAGCGCAACCGGATGCTCTATTCCCCGGCCAAGGTAAAGGAAATCCTTTGCCCTGAAAAACTCTTTTGCAATATCTTTTATATTCTCATCTGTACCCAACGCCTCTTCGACCTTGCCCGGGAGCATGAGGAGATCACTCAGCAATTCTGCTGATACGTCCTCTGATATCATACCTTTAACCTTGCCTGCAGCTATTGCAAACAGATAAAGTCCGATGATCTGTGTCGTAAAAGCCTTTGTAGATGCAACGCCTATTTCCGGTCCTGAATGAGTATAAAATACGGCATCTGCCTCCCTCGAAGATGTACTCCCGACAACATTGCATATGCTGAGTACTTTTGCGCCAAGCCTTCGTGCTTCTTTCTGTGCAGCGAGTGTGTCAGCGGTCTCTCCGGACTGTGTTATGACAATCATCAGGTCACCGGGCCTTATGATCGGATTTCTGTAACGGAATTCAGAGGCTATATCAACTTCAACAGGAATCCTGACAAGGCCTTCGATCATGTATTTGCCTATAAGGGCGGCATGGTATGAAGTACCGCATGCCACGATAAAAATCCTTTCAACCTCCTTCAGGTCTTTTTCCGTAATATTGAATTCTTCGAGATTTACTTCAGCGCTTTCAGCATTAAACCTCCCCCTCAATGTATCGGCAATAGCCCTTGGCTGTTCAAATATCTCCTTAAGCATAAAATGCCTGTATCCGCCCTTCTCCGCCATGGAAGGACTCCATGACACAGACTTTACATCTTTGTGAACAGAAACACCATCGAGTCCGGTAATGAAAAAACCGTCTTTTGTCAGAACAACCATCTCCCCATCATCAAGGAATATCACATTATTTGTATAACTCAGAAATGCAGGCACATCAGAAGCAAGGAAGTATTCCCCTGTGCCTACACCGACTACCAGCGGACTGTCCTTCCTCACACCGATAATCTTATCAGGCTCGTCTTCCTTTATTACGGCAATTGCATACGCTCCCTTAACCTCTTTCAACGCCTCTCTCACTGCATTTTCTATCTGATACCTTTGGGCGTAATCAGCTATGAGATGGCATAGAACTTCTGTATCTGTCTCTGATGTAAAATGATGCCCCTTCTGCATCAGCTTTCTTTTCAGGGGGAGATAGTTTTCTATGATTCCGTTATGTACCAGAACAACGCCATCAGCCCTGTGAGGATGGGCATTTTCCTCAGAAGGCCTTCCGTGGGTTGCCCATCGTGTATGCCCGATCGTATTATGGCTTGAAGGGTTTTCAGATTCAATAAAAGATTCCAGTTCCCTTATTTTACCCTTGCACCTTCTGACCTCTATCCCTTTTTCAGAAAAAAAAGCAACTCCCGCTGAATCATAGCCCCTGTATTCAAGCCGCTTCAGCCCCTCAATTACGACTGATACGGCATTCCTGTTCCCTGTATATCCGATTATCCCGCACATAATAAGCATGTAGCATATAAGGTAGCATATAGCAAGGACCAACTGCTTCTTTTTCCCTGTCTACTACCTACTGTCTACTGTTTACTTCTTTTTCCCTTTCACTTTCAATTGTCTTTTGGCTGCCCAGCCTTCAATGTTCTTCTGCTCCACTCTGCTCAGGGCAAGACATTGAGGCGGGACATCCTTTGTTATGGTAGATCCAGCGCCAACATAGGCGCCTTTGCCTATCTTAACAGGAGCAATAAGCTGTGAATCACTTCCTATAAAGACATCGTCTTTAATATCGGTAATATGTTTTTTATAACCATCATAATTACAGGTTATTGTGCCGGCGCCTATGTTAACGTCTCTTCCTATATTGGCATCTCCAAGATACGTTAGATGTGAAGCCTTAGTACCTGCACCGATTACTGTTTTCTTTAACTCTACAAAATTCCCTATCCTTGATCCCGCACCTATCTCCGAACCAGGCCTTATATGGGCAAACGGCCCGATTGTGGCTCCGCTTTTTACAACAGACCCCTCGATTACGGTTGAATCTTTAATAATAGCTCCATCTCCTATAACACTGGCATGAATTCTTACATTAGGATAGATTGTGCATCCCCTCCCTATTTTTGTGTTACCTTCAAAATGGACATTTGGATAAACGAGCGTGTCTCTGCCAAGAATTGCATTTGAAGATATATACACTGAGTCAGCATCAATAAAATGTATATTCATGTCCGACCATTGCCTTATTATTCTGGCCTTCATCAACTGCCTGGCTTTCTCAAGTTCCTGCCGTGTATTGATGCCAAGAAATTCATCCTCGGCGCCCATACAAAATGCATCCATCCTGATGCCTTTTTCCCTTGCGATATGAATTAAATCAGTCAGATAATACTCACCTTTCGCCTTATTCAGTTTTATGGACTTTAAAAGATCCATCCCCTGAACTTCGATAGCGTATATCCCGCTGTTTACTTCCTTTATATTTTTCTGGGATGCTGTTGCATCCCTGTTTTCTATGATCGAAAGAACGTTTCCTCTTTCATCCCTTATAACCCTGCCGTATGAGCATGGCTCATGAGTTATAAATGAGATAAAAGAGACAGCATTTCTTTTTTTAACATGTAGAGAAAGGAATTTTTTCAGTATCTCCTGAGTGATCAATGGAGTGTCTCCACTGACAACTAAAACCGTACCCTGAAATCCTCTGAGAAAAGGCACTGCTTTTAAGAGAGCATCTCCTGTGCCTTTCGCCTCTTTCTGAACGGCAAAAAAGATGCTGCTGTCAGCCTCTACAGAGTTTTTGATCTCCTCAATATGCCTGCCTGCGACTACAACGATCCGTCCGGGTTTCAGTTTATAGAGTGCATTTAAGACATATTGGAGCATCGGTGTGCCATTCAGCTTGTGGAGCACCTTCGGCAACGATGATTTCATCCTGGCACCGAGTCCGGCAGCAAGAACAACACCGGCCAACTTCATTTCTTTACCTCGGATATCCTTGATGGAGTTGCAATTCCTCCGGAAAGGATAATCTTAATGCCATCCTCAATCGAAATATCGGTAAAAAATATATGTTCATCGCGGAAAAGAGCTATTTCACCAAAGTAGATAAGGTTTGTGGGAATATAAACGGCCTTCAGCTCTGTCTCCAGGCTGTCCTTTTCTGTTTTCATTACACATTCATTTGTAAGAAATCCATATGCATAAACGCTGGGCCGCGGGTATTCAACAATTACAAACTGTTTGAACGAAGACATCTTGCTCTCCGGGGAAAAGGCATCGACAAGCTGCTTGACCGCTGTATATATCCCTTTAAATACCGGAATTTTAAGAATAATATGTTCGATGGATTCGATAATCCTTCTGCCGAAAACATTTGTAGAGATAATGCCTACAACAAATATAAGAGCTATTGTCGAGATGAAGCCAAGACCAGGCACGTGATAACCGAGGAGCTTATAGTAGAAAGGTTCGAGCAGGCCATCAACAAATTTAAAAAACCACCATATTACAAGAAAGGTGATAATAGCAGGGATTGATATCAGGAGGCCGGCAAGGAATCGTCTCTTGAAGGTCGCACGGATCGAAATCCCCATATTACTTTTCAACCTTGGCAATCACCTCTTCAGGCGCGTCAAAGTTTGTATAAACATTCTGAACATCTTCATTATCTTCAAGCGCCTCGATCAGCCTAATCATCTGCTCTGCCTGCTTCTCGTCGACAGGAGCATAATTCTTGGGCAGCATGGTTATCTCCGCAAGAGATACCGGTATCGAGGCTGTCTCTATGGCAGTCTTTACTTTAACCATATGTTCAGGCATTGTTATTATTTCGTAGTTATCTTCTTTTGGATCATTCTTCATATCCTCTGCACCGGCGTCAAGGGCGATCGACATTAGAGTATCCTCATCGATCTTCGTCTTTTCAATCAGAATATATCCTTTCTTTTCAAACATCCAGCCAACGCATCCGGCCTCTCCCATATTGCCGTTGTTCTTTGTCAGAATATGCCGTATCTCCGGACTTGTCCTGTTCTTGTTATCGGTAAGAACCTCAATGAGTATGGCTGCGCCGCCAGGCCCGTATCCCTCATACAGGTATTCCTCATAAGATACGCCAGGGAGGTCGCCGGTGCCTTTCATGATCGCCCTCTTGATGTTATCGGCAGGCATATTCACTTCTTTGGCTTTATCAACAGCGGCCCTCAGCCTGGGATTCGCGGCATGGTCTCCGCCGCCTATTCTTGCGGCAATAGAGATCTCTTTTACGATCTTGGTAAAGATTTTCCCCCTCTTTGCGTCTGTACTGGCTTTTTTATGTTTTATCGAGGCCCACTTGGAATGTCCTGACACAATACCCCCTCCGGATAGATTATTTTGCAAGAAAGACGATAATTTATGATAATTCTACGGGAATTATACTGTCAAGCCTCTATGCCGTAATCCTTGATCTTTGTAAGAAGTGTTTTATAACTTACCTGCAGGATTTCCGCTGCCCTGCTTTTATTTCCTTTAGTTTCCTTAAGTGCGCTGATGATCCTTTGCGATTCTGCTCTCCTCAACGCATCTTTTGCAACTGCTTCGAGCGTTATACCGGCAACAGAAGGTTTATCAGAAAACTCAAACCCGGAATGCCTGCTCAGGACAAAATGCTCTGATTTAATCATATCTCCGTCACAAAGAATTACAGACCTCTCTATGGCATTTTCGAGTTCCCTGACATTGCCTTTCCAGTGATAGTTAGTAAGCATGTCAAGCGCTTCTTTCGAAATGCTTTTTACCGGAGTCTTTATCTCAAGGCAGTATTTTTTTATGAAATATTCTACAAGTAAAGGGATATCATCCCTTCTCTCCCTCAATGGCGGGATTCTTACAGGAAATACGTTCAAACGGTAATAAAGATCCTCTCTGAACTTTTTATCCTCAACTGCCTTCTCCAGATCTTTATTGCTCGCCGCAACAATCCGGACATCAACAGTGATAGTTTTGACAGCCCCTACCCGCTCTATTTCACCCTCTTCAATAGCTCTGAGGAGTTTAGACTGGAGTGACAGATCCATATCACCGACTTCATCAAGGAATATGGTGCCGTTATCAGCGAGTTCAAACTTACCGAGCTTTTTGGCCTCTGCACCGGTAAAAGCTCCTTTCTCGTGCCCGAAAAGCTCTGATTCAAGGAGATCTCTTGGTATAGCCGCACAATTAATAGGCACAAACGGATACTGCTTCCGGCCGCTCAGATTATGTATTGCACGTGCAAAGAGTTCCTTCCCTGTGCCGCTTTCACCAATCAAAAGGACTGTAGTCTTTGCCGGTGCGACTTTCTGTATAATCTGTGCGACGTTCATAAACTCCGCACTATTTCCGATAATTCTTGGAAGGCCGAATTTTGACGCAACTTCTTCTTTTAAAAGGATATTCTCCGTAAGTATTCTCTGATTTTCAAGCGCCCTCTTAATCAACATAAGGAGGTGATCGGTATCAAATGGCTTTGTAATGAAATCAAAGGCCCCTACCTTCATCGCGGCTACCGCAGTCTCAACAGAACCAAACGCTGTCATTACTATTACCGGTATAAGCTGATTCTCTTCTTTGGATGCCTTAAGTATCCCGATTCCGTCTCTTTTTGGGACCTTAAGGTCTGTCAGGACAAGATCGATCTTTCCCTCTTTCAGAAATTTTATACCTTCAATACCATCTCTGGCAGAAATCACTTTGTACCCTGCTGACTCAAGGGTCTCTTTCAGCATCTCTGCCATCGATTCTTTATCTTCTATTACAAGAACGGTTCCCACAGAACGTTTAAACCTCAGCCTCTTTAAGCGCTTCTTTACAGGCGCATGCCCGCTGCATGGTTATCAAGGGCAGAACCTCTTTTATCAGATCTCCAAGCTGTCCGGTAGTTTTATGCATAATCTCAATAACTTCCCTTGCCGTCAGACTTTTTTCCTTTATTCCTGCAGCATAGTTTGTGATGATTGCTATTCCTGCATAGCAGATTTCTGCTTCTCTTGCAAGTAATGCCTCAGGCATTGCTGTCATTCCTACAACATGCCCGCCTATACCTGAAAAGAACTGTATCTCTGCTTTTGTCTCAAGTCTTGGTCCGTTTGTGCAGACATACGTCCCTGTTTTTCTCAACTTGATGCCGGAGTTCCTGCCTGCACGGAAAAAAGCGGCATGTAATTCCGGGCAGAAAGGTCTTGTAAAATCTACATGGATTACCCCGGCTTCACCATCAAAGAATGTCGATTCTCTCCCATGGGTCATGTCTATGATCTGATCAGGAATAACTATTGTTCCAGGCTTCATCTCAGCGCCTATGCCGCCAGTAGCGCCAACTGCTATGATCCTCTTTACCCCAAATTTTTTGAATCCCCATATATTTGCCCTGTAGTTTATCCTGTGTGGCGGAATCTTATGCAATGAACCATGTCTTGGAAGAAATATGACTTCCCTGCCTGAGAACCTTCCAAAAACATATGCGTCAGAAGGATATCCATAGGGAGTTGAGATCTTTCTTCTCTTATGAATATCAACTCCTTCGATGTTATAAAGCCCGCTACCCCCTATAATTCCTATCAAGATAATTATCTCCAGTTGTGTTATTAATTCATTTTATTGCATCAGAGTTCGCTATGAATTCTAACATATCAGACAAAAGCAAGACAGCACTGTGTTAAATAGTACACACCCTATTGTTAACAGACAACACCATAACAACATCCAACTTTTGCAATAATTGAATAAAAACTTTAACTTATTTTCTGATAACTGCCTTTACCGCCATTCTTCAAAGAAAACTGCAGTGAATAAACTATATGAAAATTATTACCATCTTACTGGCACCATATTTGCAATCTTTCTTATGTAAGATTTTCATTTAGTCTGTAACTAAACATTATATGCGTTTACAAAGAACATTGAAACAAGAAGTCTGTTTCGAAGGCATAGGGCTGCATACAGGCCGGTTTGCCGAGGTCTGCCTCAAACCTGCACCCCGTGATACCGGTATCATATTTATAAGAACAGATAAGAACATGGAGATTAAAGCCTCTGTAGGTTCTGTCTCAGATACTGCATTTGCTACTACGCTCGGTTATAATGGTGCAAAAATAAGGACTGTTGAACATCTCCTTGCTGTCCTTGCCGGCCTCGGGTTAGACAATGTCTTTATCGAAATCAACGGGCCGGAAATACCCATCCTTGATGGAAGTTCCATGGAACTGACAAGCCTGATACTTAAAGGCGGAATTGCAAAACAGAGCAAGAAAAGACCCTATATAAAAATAACTAATCCTATAGTCCTGACAGATGGTCATGCTGAAATCGCAGCATTTCCATACAGGGGAAGGCGTATAACTTACAGGATTCATTTCAACCACCATCTGCTCGGGGAACAAAAACTGAGTCTTGATCTTACTGAAGAGAATTTTGCGCTTGAAATCGCTCCTGCAAGAACTTTTGGATTCCTGAAGGACGTCGAATACCTGAAAGCCAATGGATTCGCAAGGGGTGGATCTTTTGACAATGCGATCATACTTGGAGATAGCGGCGTCCTTAATGGATCAGGGCTGCGTTTCAAAGACGAATTTGTCCGTCATAAAATTCTCGACCTTGTGGGTGACATATCTTTATTGGGATTTCCGATTTATGGTCATATAATCGCCAATAAGTCAGGGCATACTACAAATTTGAAGTTCCTCAAAAAGCTGCTTTCGCACCCGGATTACTGGGAATTAGTCACAGAAGTCAGCCAGCAGCCCGTACTGGTCTACAGTTAAAATTACTTATTTTTCAATAAGTTAAAAATTTCACTTGAATTTTTCAGCAGAATAGAGTTTCATATCTTAGAAGACCGCAAAAAGAAGGCTGGAGAATTTCTCCTCCAGCCTAAAAAAAATGTGTGTGTAGAGTGAAACTATTTCTTCTTTGCGGTCTTTTTTGTTGCTTTCTTAGCTGCTTTCTTTGTTGCTGCCATTAGAATTCACCCCCTTTCGTACCCGCACTTCCCAGTACAAGAAATGCGGGGCGCTCTGCACTCAAAGTCTGCCTATGAGTGTAATCCTTTTACCTGATAAAATCTTTTTCAGGTTGGAATCTCCTTTTTTCTTTTTCAGTCTATATTCGTCTTCTTCCATAAGCGTGCAATCAATCTTTTGATCAAACCTTCTTTCAAGGTCTTTAAGTTCTCTGGTAAGTGATGACGATGCACCGATGACAAAAAGGTCTACGGCAGTCACGTCATCCCCTTCTGCATATGGACCGTAAAGAAAAGCAGCTTTGGCGCCTGAGGCCCTCAACACTGCCTTAAGCGCACCAGGCAGGCCAAGGGATTTTGTTATGAGATTTTTCAGCTCCGAAAACAGGGGGGATTCTTTGTTTGCCTGAAAATATTTGAGGTTAACAATCTTTTCGCTGGTCACGATATCCATTTTCTCAAGATTGTCAAGTTCTCTCTTGATGCCGGATGGATTTTTTCTGAGGAGTTTGGCTATCTCTCTGATGTAGAACTGCTCGTCCGGACTGTTAAGCAGCAGTGAGAGCACATCCGCTCTAATTGATGATGAAAATAAACTTTTTAGCATTTATTCACCTGTATGTTTTTATACAACAAACAATCCCATTTGTCAACAATAAAATTACATTTGAGAACAGATAATGCTTTTTTGTAAACGATCCTATATTAAGAACGATTGTTCTTAATATTAGAACTATTGTATTCATCTTATCATCTTCCTGACTTTCGCCAGATTCACAGGGTCATCCTCCTCGCTCTTTTTAGGTGTTTCAAAAATCAGGGGAATGTCTCTGAAAGCCTGATGATCAACGAAACAGCTCAATCCCTTCATGCCTATTTTCCCGAGACCGATATGCTCGTGTCTGTCAATGCACGAACCTATAACGCCTTTTGAGTCATTAAGGTGAATGAGCTTTATCCTGTCAAGTCCTGCATAATTTTCTATTTCATCCGCAATACGCTCTATATCTTTTTTATCACGCATATGATATCCGGAAGCAAATGCATGACAGGTATCAAAACAGATGCCGGATATCAAAGGGTGTTTTACACCTGATATAATTTCTGCCAGGTTTTAAACCGTGGAGGCGATATCCCCTCTTTCTCCCGCGGTGTTCTCTATGAGAAGACCTGCCTTCCATCGTCCCATCGGGAGGGGTTAAGAAGGGGTTGAGGGTATTCAAACCTATGTCACTCTATTTATTAAATCCCTTGTGAATAAGATTGTCCACCGCGCTATACGTGCAGTTTGTTTGTTTACATCACCGTTTGAAGGGTCGTTCCTGATAAAAATCAGGCAGGTAATGGGTCTGACTTTCGAGTTTCTGTATGAATGCATTCTCCAAGCCGAGTTCAAGCGCATAGTCTGTGATTTCATCATATTCCTTTTCTGTCAGGGCCCGGTTTATCTCTGGAAAATCACATGCTTTATATTGAGGAGAATACTGCGACATGATGCTGACGTGAATATCCGGAGACAGGTCCGCCAGAAATGCGAGGCATTGCCGGCTGTTTTCCGGGTAACCCGGCAATACAAGATGACGGACCAGCAAGCCCCGCACGGCGATGCCATCGTGGTCCGTAACAAGGCGGCCCACCTGGTCCAGCATTTCCCCGAGGACGCCGGGGACTATGTCGGCGTAATCGTCAACATTGGAAAGCTTCTTCCCGGGTTCATTTCCCAGATACTTGATATCCGGAACATAGATATCCACAAGGCCCCTGATCTGCCGCAGCGCATCCACCGAATCATAACCGTTGGAATTATACAGGACCGGCACGATAAGCCCCTTCCCTTTTGCCGACCGTATAGCATCCGCCATCTGAAAGATCATATGTGAGGGTGAAACAAAATTGATGTTATGGGCGCCTTCAGCCTGAAGCCGCAGCATCTCGGCTGCAAGCTCGTCCGTAGTCAGAGTCCTTGCGCGGCCCGGCTGGAACTCCTGGCTGATCTGGTAATTCTGGCAAAACACGCACCGGAGATTGCACCCGCTAAAAAAAATCGCGCCCGAACCATTGGTGCCGGAAATTGGAGGTTCCTCACCAAAATGGAGGCCTGCATGGGAAATCTCAATATCGGACCCGGTCCCGCAAAAACCGGTTTCACCTTCAAGCCTGTTTACCCCGCATCTGCGCGGGCAACATTCACATTTTTCCAGCTGATCTGTTAATGATTGATTCATCTAAGAATACTATATGCTGACATGCTTATCTTCTATTTTACAGCAATGGTTGCTGTCTGTCATATTTATCATCGGATCATTTGGCATAGCTGTTTCCCCTCACAACTGAAATAAACACAACAAACAAAATCGCCGATAACCCAGCCGTTATTGCCCCGAAATAAAATGTCGCAGATGGAGAGACGTGATCCCATAACCATCCACCGATAATGCTCGCAGGTAACATGGCCAGTCCGACCGCTGTGTTAAAAACACCGAAGGCAGTGGCTTTGAAATCAGACGGTATTATGGTAGCGAGAAATGCTTTTTGAATACCCTCTGTCAGTCCCATGAATAGGCCGTAGAAACCGAATAAAACCCAAATAGCCGTAGTGTCTTTTGCAACAGCAAATCCGTAATAAAGGATTGCAAACAGTACAAAACCAAGGAGTATAACTCTTTTCCTTCCAAACCTGTCCGCAGCAATACCGGCGGGAATAGCTGAAATGGAATAAATAAGGTTAAACAATAAGTAGACCATTGGAATTATCAAAGTGGGAATCCCTATCTGCTGCGCCCTAAGTATCAGGAACACATCGCTGGAATTCCCTATTGCGAACAGAGTGGCGATTGCGACAAAAAATTTGAACCTCCAGTCAAAATGTTTCAGTGTAAGTTTCGGCCTCTCTGCATGTGCAACAACAGCCTTCTTCTTTTCCGTAATAAAGAAAATAATCAATAGCACTGCTATAGCTCCGGGAATCATCGATAGCCAGAATACTATACGATAGTTGTTTGAAAACAGACCGAGAAGCAGAAAAGCAAAAGCGGGGCCGATCACAGCGCCCATTGTATCCATTGAACGGTGTAAGCCGAATGCCCTCCCAAGATGTGTTTTTTCTGTGGACTCGGCAATAATGGCATCGCGCGGCGCAGTGCGGACGCCTTTCCCGAACCTGTCCATAAAGCGCGAACCCATAACATGCTGCCAGCCTGAAGCAAGAGCAACAATCGGCCTGCTTAAGGTTGATATGCCATACCCAACAGCCATAAGCCATTTACGGTTTCCGATTCTATCGGAAAACCAGCCTGAAAATACTTTCAGTAAGCTTGCAGTCGATTCTGCAATACCTTCTATAAGTCCGATGACGGATTTGTTTACACCAAGAACATTCGCAAGAAAGAGAGGGACAAGGGGGTAAATCATTTCTGAACTCACATCCATAAAGAAACTCACTAACCCCGCTATAGTAACGTTTTTGCTGAAACCGAAAAATTTTCTTTCTTTATTCATTTTATTTCCCTAAAAAATTACTTGTCTGAACAAAAAAGCCGGATTACTTATTCTTCGATTGGTTTTGTTTATAGACCCTTTGTGTGAAGTCTTCGAACATCTTTTCGCACTCTTTTATTTTTTCGATAGCTGGTTTTCTCAAAGGCGCCTTTACAAAATCTCTTTTCTCGATCTTCTTCATCCACAGTTTCAGCTTTTGAAGTTCCTCTTCATTTTCTTCAACCTCTGCAAAAATAAAATTCTTCCTGTTTATCTCGAACTTTATTTCCCTGAAAAAATCTTCACACTTTTCGATCAATTCCTTATATTCCTCATTTCTTGAGTCTATAAAGACTTTCCCTATAGATTCTTCCTGACTCTTAGTTAAGGTCTTTCCCTCAATGAGGAGACCTTCACCTTTATGCTTTTCAATGTCTTCTATGAGCTTATTAAGTTCAGCAACACTTTCTTTTGAATATGGGATAACCCATACCGTCTGAAAATTAACCGCTCCGAGCTTTTTGAGCTGCCTCCAGACATAAACTCTTGCCTTCGAAGGCTCAGCCGGAAGACTGTATGAAAAAAACAGCCATTTCATGTAACTATTGTCACATTATTTAAATTGAAAATCAACCAGTCTATCAATTAAGACTTCTTATTTCACGACGAGTACCGGTTTTTCGCTATACTCGACAACCCTTTGTGAAACACTGCCCCACAGTATGCCTTCGACAAAACCTTTCCCATGCGAGCCCATAACAATCAGGGAAACATCCTCCTGGGTTGCGACACGATTTATCTCCTTATATGCCTTGCCCTGAAGCATGCGAGTGGATACCTTAAAACCTTCTGCTTGAAATTCTTTATTTAACGACTCTAATTCTTGTTCACAATACACTTCAGACTCAAACCTGTCTTCTTTGACATGGGCAATAACAATCTCTGAGGCCCCTACTTTATGGAGGATAGAAATATATTGTTTTGCACGTTCTGCGCAGAGAGACCAGTCTGTAGGGTAAAGGATTTTTCTGAACATATTGCTGCAGAATTGTTCGGACACCTTACCTTCTATTTCCTTCAGAGTATGATATTTTGTAACCAGGACAGGGAGTTTTGATTTTCTTATCACGCGGTCCGTGGTTGAACCAACAAAGAGTTCTCCCAGTACATCACGTTTCTGCCGGCCTGCAACGATAAGCGAGACTTCTTCCTCTGTCGATGTCTTCACGATCTCTGAAACAACTGATCCGGTAACAATCCTTATCTTTGATTTGATATTCTCTGCTTCAAGATACTCTGAATAAGAATCCAATTCCTTCTGAACAGAGTTCTTAATCTGTTCTTCATCCACAGGCAATCCGGAACGCCTCATGGCATATAAGGCATCTGTGTCGATGATATGGGATAAAACTACTTCTCTTAACCCGCCAGCCTTCAGGCAGCTTAAACTTTTCAGAATCGGTAAAGAAAACTCTTCAAGATTGGTTGGATACATTATTTTTTCAAACATTTTATATTCCTCCTTTTAAAACTTATTTTGCTCCTAAAATCCACGACAATACCTTATATAAAATAAATGAAACACTTCCGGACACAATCAAAGAAATGCCCCAGTTGACCACGATTTCCTTTATGGCTTTTACTTGTATGTATTTAGCGCCACGGGCAAGCCCTGCGCCTGCAATCCCGCCGACTATTGCCTGGTTCATTGAGGTAGGATATCCAAAAAGGGCTGCGATGTAAGCTGTTGTGGCCTGCCCAAACTGGGCTCCTATAGCGCTGTTTATCTCCAGCTGAACAATATGAAGACCCACTTTTTCCAGCAATGGACGCCCCCAGGTAAGCGCGCCTATTCCTACCATTATGCCTCCTATAAAACCCGCTAACAGCAGAGAGTTCACTGTCCCGCTTCCGTACAATACACTCACAGCAAGCCCGCTGTTGTTGGCGCCCAATGTAAAGGAAGCATAGCAGCATGTAACAACCAGAATATATTTTTTAAATTTTTCCACAGTTTTTGTGGTTAAGCTTCCAATGACTTTCGTACCAATGAAGCCTAAGATCAAACCAGAAATCGGGGTTGCCACCCATGCGATAGCCAAAGGCAACATAGTTTTCCCCCATGCAATAGGAGCGTTTACTGCAAGTCCTACCCCGACTATAGAAAAAACGGCTAACTGGGCTGTGGAAATAGGAAGCTTAAGCCATGTGTTTACTGCCGTAACAAGAGCTGCCGTAAGCATCATTATCATGGCCCTGAACGGATTCATATACTCCGCAGGTATTACTCCCGTCCCCACTGTTTTGATTACTTCATGACTTTGAAAAGTAGCGCCAAGAAGCGCAAAGATAGCTATTAAAATGGTGGCGCTACGTATATTGAGTATCTTAGCTCCATAAGCAGTCCCCATTACAGCCCCGGTATAATGAGAACCGATAGTCCAGCCGAAAAAAAGTCCTGCAACAATCATCCCTGCCAAATAAAACGTTTCCATTACATTACCTCCTTTATTTTATTGTAACTATTGTTACATTTTTAATAATATATTGTCAAGATAATAATGTAACCTTAATTACATTTTTAAAGGGGGATATCCAAATGCAGATGCTGGAGATTGCAATAACTATCTCAGCTTAAGTACGGCGGAAAAAATCCCAAATAATTGCATATCGATTCTTACTTCTTCACTGCCTTTATCTTATCAATCTTGATATCAAGCATAATTAATTTTAGATTAATATGACCGTCTGCATGGTATTCCGGCAAGATGGTCTTTCCAATGGCCTTTTTTATAAGACGCGCGTTGCCCCTTGTGACTTGATACACCCCGGCAAAGAGATTCTTGTTTCCTCTTCCGGAATATCCCGAAATATCTCTCATTAATAAAAATGAGTCTCGTCTTGACAGATTATCTATCTTCACTTTCGGCAGAAGCCAAAGGCAGTAATCGAGACGTGCAGAAAAACTGTAATCGGCTATTTCCCAACTTTGCCTGCTTGCCGTGATCGTTACAGCGCGATCCTTTAACGGGGTTAAAAATGCATTAATCCTGGGAGTGACGCAATCCAGGTGATCGAGCATTATGCAAAACTTTTTGTATCCGATGTTACTGAATATCATGTTCTTCAAGTCTCTTGAATTCATATCTTTTAGGTCGCTCAGACGGCAAATCTCCTTAATCCTTTTGTACTTATCGATATTCTGAAGACTACGTGAGCGCTGCAACAGGAATCCTGCTATAGACAGGAGTGTCTCTTTCAATGTCCTGCTGTCTTTACAGAAAATGGGAATCAGATGGGTGTGCAGGTCATTCCAGTTATCATAGATGTGTTTGAGGATTGCAGTCTTGCCGGCGCCTTCAGGCCCGTAGATATGAAACGACTGCATTTTATTAATATGAGACTTTATTAAGTCTATTTCGCGGATTCTCCCGATCAACTCATTCATGCGTAACTTTTAAAATCCAAGGGTTTGTTTAAGACTTAGTGCAAAAGAGAAAGGACATTTTTAAAATCTCAATGTTGCCTTGCACCTTTTCGGATGCAGCAGGAGATCAAGCCCTATATTGACATTCTTAACGTGGATATTAGCAGCCATTATCGCATCGACCGCGCAGCCCTCTCCCTGTGAGACAGCGATGCCGATTTTTGCTGCTTTCAGCATTTTCCTGTCGTTATTACCGTTTCCAAAGGCAACAACCTTCTCAGCTCCAAGTTTCTTAACATAAGCTTCTTTCTGTATATCATGATTTTTCCCTTTTAGGATCCGTATCCTGCAGTCAATTCCGGCAAGTTCTTTTTTTGCCTTGCCGAATGTATCGGCAGTCAGAATGTGTATCTTCAGAAACTTTGCTATCTCATTGAACTGCCCTCTGACCCCAGGCAGAAGTCTTCCATCCACAGAGAGTGTTCCTGTGAAGTCGGATACTAAATGTTCCAGTTTTGCTTTACCAAATCCCGGTATTTCAATCTCAAACATATTGTCCAGAATTTCCCTTGCTCTTACATTCTTGATCTTTGACATGGGTTTTTCTCCTTTCCCGATTAGCTTATTTATAACAAACCCTTTCTAAGGTTTATCAGTATGAGTAATCGGTACTGAAAGAACAGGACATTTCAAAAAACGAACACCATTGTTCTATAATATTTTTTTTAGAATTAAGAAGAAACCTCTTGCTGTATCTGAATCAGTCTTCCCTTAACTCCGTCAAGCTGTGTGAGAATCTGTGAGACGCGGGTCTTCCTTTCAGTCGCCTCCTTCTCGCCTCCTGACCTTTGAGTAATTCCTTTGTCTATGGCGTTTCTTATCCCTTCTATCGTAGCCTCTATCCTGCGGCGCATCTCCCATCTGAAATCGAGTTTGCCCTTGTCCAGCTTCTTTTCAAAGTCGTACCCGACCCTGGCGGTGTGCAGGTCAATCACTCTACATAAATATTCATTCATCTTCTTCAGGATTATCTTATCACCTATGAACTTCGGCAGCAGCAAAGTCACCGACGATGTCACTATCTCAATACCCACCGGTTGTTCCTGGAATCTGTAGTAAAACTCGGACTTCGATGACCAAAGCGCTTCCGCCTTCACCGCATCAAAAGAGACCGCGAAAAGCTCGGAAGAAAACTTATAAAGGGAATCCACCGTCTCATCGATCTTTGTAACAAACCTCCTGCAGACCGTCTCAAATATCTTTGCCAGCTTTTCATCTTCGATGACACGCCGGTACGCAAAAGCCTGTTTTACTTCCGTAATAATCTCCTGCTCAAGGCGCTCCCGAAGCTTCCTCAGAGACATGTCAGAATACTCTTTATAGCGGTTTTCAAGGATTTCAGATACTTTAAGAATCAACTCCTGTCTGAAGACCCTGAGGTCTTCTTCAAGAACGTTGTTGATTATCTTTTTAATTTCGGCATCCAGGAGCAAGTCGAAATCGCTCTTTTCCGTCAGGACATCCTTCTCCTTCTTTTCGAAGATATTTATCTTCTCCCTCAGCTCCTCAAGGGGGGTAAACAGCGATTTCATCTCAAGTTCAAGTGCGAACCTCGCCTGAGAGATCAATCGGAGGAGATTGTTCGCAACCGATATGATCAGTATCTTTCCCTTTTCCTCCATAAGGAAATTGTTGAGCACTTCGGAAAATTGTGGAAGAAGGCTCTTATTGACAAGGGCTTCGTTGCCTGAAATCTTTCCCTCTAACGCAAGCTTCGCAGAAACCGGGAAAATCCGAACTTCGGTCTCCATCGCCTTTGTGAGCACATCCGTTGAGAATTCCATCGACTCACGGAGGTCAGGCTCGGAGAAATAGTCTGCCTTGCTGAGGAGGAAGAATATCCTGTTTGAATACTCCCTGACATCTTTAAGAAAATCCAGCTCAGCCTTGCTCAAAGGCTGGTCCACAGAAAGAAGAAACAGGGCGGCATCCGATTTTGGAAGATACTGATAAGCCACATCAGTGTTATGCTCGTAAACCGAACCTACGCCGGGAGTATCTATCAGTCTCACCCCGTCTTTTAGATAGGACGAGGGATAGGTAATAATGACTTCCTGCAAATCCTTCTCGTTCCGGGGATTTCCTTTTTCTGTTACATACCCGGGAAGGCTTGCCAGGTCGATTTCAGTCACCCTGCCATCGTTGAAATACACTTTAATATTCAACGTATCGCCGTATGTGAGGATTGTTGCTATAGATGTAAGAGGTACAACAGCGGTGGGCAATATTTCCGCTCCTAAGAGGGCGTTGATAAGGGTGGTCTTGCCCCTTTTAAATTGACCGAGGACAACGAGATTAAATAGATTATGTTCAATTTTTTCTCTGATTTCTTCACAGATGTCAACAGTAATGCTTTCGATTGTCAGAATCGAGTATATGCACTTTTCGATTTCTTCTTTGAGGTGTGAATATTTATCAAGAACCATTTAAACCTCCTATGCCCTTTTACCTGTAAGAGTGATTTTGTTTTCCCAAAAACTAAAAAACTCCTGCCAAAGTTCTCTTCAGCAGGAGTTATCATTCCCTTTTATGAGGGACGGTTTCAGGCGAACTCCATCGCCGTTGTTTTATTTTACCACAATAATACTTCCCAAGACAGAACTATCTCAATAGTGATTTTCTTCCTTTTCAATCAGATACGAGACGGATTATGGAATGCTATTTCATAAAAAACTGTGAAATATATCTGATTGCAAGTAAGATAATGATTGTGCCCAGCATAAGCTTAATAGCCTTCTGAGGGACAAATTTCTGGAATCTTGCCCCCAGATATATGCCGACAAATCCTCCTGCACCGAAAAGAAAGCCGAGAAGCCAGTCTGGAGAGGTGACCATACCGGCTTTTGCGGGAATGATGCTGTAGAAAAATACCCCTGCCACTGAAGTTATTAATGTCCCCATTAGGGCAGCGCCTGCAATTGTATAAACAGGCAGATGGAATACCGCTACGCAGAATGGCGCGATGATGGCGCCTCCGCCGATCCCATAAGTGCCGCCGATAACCCCGACAATAAATGCAAGGAAGAACATAGCTATTGTGCTGTATGAGAACCTCTCTCCCCAAAACTCGTACTCTATTTTCTTAAAACTCACTGAAATTGTTTTGACGACAGCCTCTGGAGGGAGACCCGATGCCACTCTGCTCTTTTGTTGTTCTTTAATTTGTTTTGTTCTTTCCCTGAATTTGTCTTCAAGCTCTTTCATCTTCGATTTGCCTGTTTTTGCCTTACCAGTCATTTCATAAAGAAGCCGGGCGCCGATATAAAGAAGCACGCATCCCACGAAGAGCTTGAAAGTTCTCGGATCGGGAAGATATAGAACTCTGAGATAGTATCCTATAAAGACGCCGGGGAGAGTGCCTATAATAACAACCCACGTCAATGGCCATGCCATTCTGCCTTCCTTAAGGTAACGGTATACGCCGCTCGGAATCGCAACGATATTGAAGACAAAGTTGGTAGCACTGACGGAAGGGCTTGTGAAGTTCAAAACGCTCATCTGAAACGGAAGCAAAAGAAAAGCTCCTGAAACTCCGCCCATAGATGTAAAGAAAGATACGACCAGTGCAACAAGTGGAGGAATCCAGGGAGCAACTTCGATTCCGGCAGTCTCGAAATACATAAGAACCTCCTTCTTGAATATGTTAAACTATTAACACGAATAATATAGTTATCGTGTTTTTAACAGTATCATATAAAATATCAGATGTCAATAGCATCGTGAAGATAACTTTGATGCTTTAGGAGATGGATTTAGAGAGTGACTCTGAGAAACAATCTGTGGTCGTCACTGTTATAATAATGAGTGATGTTTCGGTATAAAAAACAAAGACCAAAGTCCCCGGTGACTGAGCGAACAAGCCATGCGCGCATTGTCTCAATGCCGAATGAATCCCACTGTCTTGATACGGTTCAGATGAATCGTATGGAACAGTCATTCCGAAGCTGGGCTGGCGGAGCGCCACGGGCTGACGTTCGTTTATCCCGCAGGCGCATCCTTCTGATATTTCTTTTAATACGTTATACCGGTGCCAAACTGAATGAAGTGCTGGCAATCAACCCCTTCCGTGATATTGATTTCAGGCGCAGACTGGTGTTTCTGGGGAGAACAGAAAAGAAAAATAGTCGGCCGGCTCGGGAGGTACAGATACCGGAGGCACTCTCTGAAGAAATTAAGTCTTCACTGAATAACCCTGCCTTTAAAAAATATCTGGGCAACTTCTTTAAAGTGGACCCCGGTCATGTTCGCCGCAAATTTTATGAACGGGCAATAGAGTCAGGCATTCCCCCTGCCACGGGCGCTCCGGAAAGCATACGGAGATCACGGGCAATAGAACTCATGCAGAGCAATATGCCGTTACCTGTTGTGCAAAAGATGTTGGGCCATTCCACGCTCAACATGACGGCTTCCTATGTTAACTTTTCTGATGCTGATATGCAGCAGGTGGCAAAACACTTTATTGAAAAGGAATCACATAGAAAAACAAGCGCCCGGAACAGCTTTTTCGGTAAAATCAGTCTCATCAAAAAAGGAGACATTCAGGCAAAAGTGGAGATGATTGCGCTGAGCGGAGATACAGTAACAACAATAATCACCAATGACAGCCTATCCCGGCTCGGTCTCAAAACAGGATCTTTGATTACAGCGGAGGTAAAAGCTCCATGGGTGATTTTACAGAAAAGCGATAAGGAACCCAAATCTACGGCTGAGAACCGGTTCATAGGAACCATTACACATATCAGCAAAGGGGAAATAACCACAGAATACATCGTGCGGATTTCTGATGGAACAGAGCTGTGCTCAATTATTACCACGGACAATGCTAACCAAATAGGGTTTCAAGAGAATGATCAGGTATGGGCGCTATTCAACAGCTTTGCTGTGGTTCTGCATATCGACTGAAAAATGAAAAGTCCTTTTCCTTCAATAGTTCACAATAAATAACCTTGATTATTTCACGACTATCACTGTACAGGGAGACAGCTTTGTAATATTCTGTGAGGTTGACCCCCAGACCCTGCCGAATATCTTGGAGTGTCCCATGAAGCCGATGACCAGAAGATCAAAATTCCCTTCCTTTGAGAAATTGACGATTGTCTCGACCTCATGTCCAGCCTTTACCTTTATATGCAGTGTGATACCGGATTTTTTGGCCTCTTCTACCGCTTCGTCATTAATGTTACGGAAAAAGCCGTTCGCTTCCTTCCGGTACTCTTCCACCTCACCGATTGTTGCCGCATAATGAGGCACACCCTCTTCTACCGATATACTGTGAAGCTCGGCGTTATATTTTCTTGCAAGTTCTATGGCGACCTTAAGAGCTTTCTTAGCGCCGTCAGAGCCGTCATTGGCTACCAAAATCTTCTTAAACATTTTCCCCCTCCTTTTTTAAATCAGGTTGAAACCACCTCTGGGCAATAATCGTCGGTACCACTGCTGAAAGTATAACCACTGTCAGAAGGATTGTATACTGCTCCTGGTTTATTATTTTATTTGTATATCCAAAAAGGGCCGAAATCGACCCGAATGTGAGACCGGTCGACATTAACAGGGTCGTGTACATGTTCTCCTTCCGGGTAAATTTAAAGATCTCCATCGTCGGCCATATCCCTATGAATTTCGCTGCAACCTTCAGGATAAGAAACAGCGCTATCAAGGCAGCACTGTTCCAAATCGTCGGGAGTTGGACCAATGAGCCTGCCTTGAGAAAATAGAAGGGCGTCAGCATCGTAAAGGCAGTTACTCTCATCCTGTGGCTTAAAGTGCTGTTCGCAAGAAAGAACGGAGCGAGAACCATCCCAACGAGATATGCCGGGAGCACAGCCTCACTTTTTGCCATGACAGCGAGCGCCCCGAGTCCGAAGAGTATCAGGAAAATAAACTTGGTCTCGGGCTCGCTTATACGGCTTCCAACTTTATGAAAAAACCATGGAACAAATTTGGGAAGCAGAAAAAGGGTCATAGCTGTCACTGCAATAAATATCAGCATATACCAGTTGTAGTTAGCGAAGAGAATTCCCAATGCAATTACCGTCCCCAAATCAGTGATAAAGGTGGCTGCAATGATGATTTTCCCGAGTTCTGTCTTATTATATCCTGATTCTATCATTACGGAATAAATGACAGCGACAGATGTTGTTGAGAGCGCAATGCCTGCGATCTGTGCTTCAGGAAGACTCCATCCGGCTACATAGTAGGCATAAGCCATAACGCCGAGAAACGGCGCAAAAAAGCTCAATACGCCGATGGTCATACTCTCTTTGAACTTCTTTTTCATCACCTCGGGATCGACTTCAGCGCCTGCAAGAAAAGTTAGGAGAATGCTGCCGAATCCGGCAAGGAAGTTCACCCACTCGGTTCTCTGCAAAGGCAGGAAATTTCCGCCGATTACACCAACGATTATTTCAAGTAACGCAATAGAAATAGCAATTCTTACAGAGAGGACAGCTGCAAGAAGCGCAAGCCCTATCCATAAAGCTGCCTGAAACCATTGGATTTCCATGTATTCTCTTCCTCTGGATTTCTATTTTTCGGCAGGAACTAAAAAACTCCTACCAAAAGTTATATTCAGCAGGAGTTATCAGTCCCGATATTCATCGGGACGGTTAATGGCGAACCCCATCACCGTTAATAAAATATCAGAACAATTACATATATGTCAAAGGCATGCAAAACGATATCCCTTTATCTGCACTTTCTGTAAGAATATCACTTGAATTTCACACTTCTCGTTGGGTACTATCAAATATATGTGCAGGATATATTCCATATTCATATTTATAGTAATCTGTGGGTTTTCCTCACCGTCAGACGCCTTCCAGATTTATTCTTATGCTAATACCAATACAGTAATCGGTTCAGTAAAAACCCATAAAATTAAAGGTGACGAGTCTTTAATCGAAGTTGCGCGAAGGTTCGGAATCGGCTATAACGCAATTGTTGATGCAAATCCGGGAGTTGATCCTTTTATCCCCGGCAGTGGCAAATCAATTACTATTCCCACTTCATGGATATTGCCGGACACGGCATCATATGATGGAATTATCATAAATCTTTCGGAGATGAGGCTGTATTATTTTTCAAAACACAGCGCAGCCATAGTTAGAACTTATCCTATAGGAATCGGCAGCGAAGGCAACGAGACGCCCGTTGGAGTTTTCAAAATAACAGAAAAATTAGTAAAGCCAAGCTGGCATGTGCCTGAATCTATCAGGAAAGAAAAACCTGAATTGCCCCGGGTTGTTCCTCCCGGGCCTGATAATCCCCTTGGCTCTCATGCGCTCAGACTCTCGGCGAAAAGCGTTCTCATCCATGGAACAAACAGGCCATTCGCTGTTGGGAGAAGAGCAAGTCACGGATGTATAAGAATGTACCCTGAAGATATTCCGAAACTTTTCCAGGCAGTACCCAATAAAACAAAGGTTACAATAATACGCCAGCCCGTTAAAGTTGGTATGCTGAACAGCAGGATTTTTATCGAAATACATAAAGATGATTATATGCATACTAATTATTTCAACGAAGCGGTGCAATTGCTAAGAAAGAAAAACCTCTATGAAAATATTGATAAAGATAAAATGCTGGCCGCCCTTAAGGAGAAAAAAGGAATTCCTGTCGATATAACGAAGTCAACAAAAACTGAGGGGCTGGTGGATTACTAAAAATCCCCCAACCCCTTCTGATAAAGATTCTAAAAACTTATTTCTTCTGCTGCAATTCAAATGACTTTTCGCACTTCTTGGCAGCGTTTTCTGCTCTCTCTGCTGCGGCTTCAGCCTTTGCAGCTGCAGCTTCAGCTTTCTTTGCAGCTTCCTCGGCTTTCTTCATGGCAGCATCAGCCTTGTTACAGCACTCTTTTGCTGTTTTCATGGCATCGTCAGCCAGTGATTTAGCCTGCTGCACATCTCTTTTAATGGCGTCAATTTCAGCGACCTTGCCTTCAAGAGCATTAACCTTGGACTCAACAGCTGAAACCCTCGCCTCAAGCCTGCTGATCCTGTCGATCAACGGATCAATCTGCTGCTTCACATAATCTTTTGTAGCGCAGCCAGTTACCAATAATAAAGATAAAGAAAGGACTAAAAGTACTACTTTTTTCATTTTGCACCTCCTTTCTCATTAAAATCATTTTTTTAAATATTAAAGTAAAAAGTTATTAATGTCAACAAAAGAATTGATTTTAAAAATATTTTTTACCTTAAAATATTGCATAAACAACAACATTCTGTAAAAATCCCTGTCTCTATGGTAGTATTTTGCGATGCTCTTGATAAAAATGAACCATAAAAACCGCGATCAGGTTCTGCACAGTGCAGTCGATGTACTGAAAACTGGAGGCATTATTGCTTACCCTACCGAGACATTTTACGGCCTGGGCGCAAAATTTGATAAAGAAACTTCTCTGCAAAGGCTCTATGAGATAAAACATAGGCCCCGGGAGAAGGCAATGCCCTTGATTATAGGGCATAAAGGGCAGTTGTCCTCAATTGCAGCTGATATAAACAATTCAGCAATAAAACTCATGGAGAGATTCTGGCCAGGCCCGCTCACCCTGCTTTTCCCTGCAAAAAAACATCTGTCCGAGTTTATAACTGCAGGCACTCATAAGGTAGCCGTCAGAATCCCCGGAGAATCATTTGCCCTTCACCTCGCAAAACATGCCCGTTTCCCTTTTACTGCAACAAGCGCTAACCCGTCAGGTATGCCCCCGGCACGGGACGCAGAAACGGTTATGCGCTATTTTGGGGATCAAATAGAATTAATAATCGACTGTGGCCCTTCCCCCGGCGGCCTTCCGTCGACCATTGTGGATGTAACAACTGAAGATACAAGAATTCTGAGAGAAGGAGCTGTAAAAAAAGAGTTGCTTACATATTGATTTACTTGAGCTATTATCCCAAAAAATGCATTTGGATAAAACCACAGAGTTCACCGAGGGTTTTTATACTTTAAAAATACTTTTAATTTCAAGCAATTCTCTGTGTACTCATGTTATTTTTTTGAAAACAATCAAGACTCAATCCTGCATAAAATAGTGCACAGAGCAAATTATAAAAACTGATAGCTTCTCTTTTATTATCAAAATGTTTCTCCGTGTACTCTGTGGTTAATTGCATTATTCGGGTTATTTGCCTGATCCATATTTATAGAAAACTATATCGCAGATGTTTTTTCTTCCTTCTTTGCCGTTGATTTACCTCTAATCAGTGATACGATAATTGCCCCTGCAATCATACCGCATAGTACCGAGAGAAAAATGACTATTGCAAGAGATGCTTCAAATCTCCAGAAAAAGAAGGTTATAGCCACTGGCACAGCATTCTGAACAGAAAATACAGCCACAAGAAACAATACAATCAATAAAATGATGATGGTTGCCATGTTCATTTCCTTTATATATTATTTGCCTTTTGGTTTAATGACTCGCTTTGGTGTTGTTTTCCTGAATGCCGCCTTCTTTTTGACTTCCAGTTTGGTTATCTGTGTCTCGAGTTTCTTAATTCGGGCGATAACTGCTTTTGCCTTCTTATCCAACATGGGATTTTTTAGCTTCTCGCTGACGGCATATACCCTGCCGCCAAGTTCTGATATCTCCCTCTGGACTTTGGTCTTCAGCTCAAAAACCTTCAGCCTTCTTTTGCCTTCTTCAGTAAGTTCCTCTGCTTTTGCCCTTGCAACAGTCACACCTTCCCTGACTATTCCAAAACCTTCTTTGATCCCTTTCTGAATATCACTTTTTATCTTCTCCCAGAAGTCCATTTCCCCCTCCATGAAAATATTTTCTAAAAGTCTACCAGGAGGATGCAATATGCTCTATTGTATCCTCAATCTTCACCTTCATAATTTCTTTTGTTCTTCGGTCCTTTATCTCTATAAGTCCTTCTTTAAGGTTCTTTTCGCCGATAATAATATGGATCGGGATACCGATCAGATCAGCATCCTTGAATTTTACCCCTGCCCTTTCATCACGGTCATCCATCAAGACCTCAATCCCTTTTGCCGTCAAGTCATTATATACCCTTTCCGTGGTTTTCATTGTTCCTGCATCCTTTACATTCAACGGCAGGATCTCCACACCGAACGGCGCAATGCTTTTGGGCCAGATTATTCCATCCTTGTCGTGATTCTGCTCTATTGCTGCAGCAGCGATGCGTGCAGGTCCTATCCCGTAACTCCCCATTATGATCGGTTTTTCCTCACCTTTCTCATCGAGATAGAATGCCTTCAGAGGGGCTGAGTATTTTGTCCCGAGCATGAAGATATTGCCGATCTCGATCACACGCTCGATCCGTATCAGGGCATTGCACTTCGCGCACGTGTCACCTTTCTTTGCGAGAGTTATGTCATGCCATTCTGCTGTAAAATGCCTGCCCGGTCTTATACCTTTTGAATGATAATGCGGCTTATTTGCGCCGCTGACATAGATACCATCCTGAAGGCATGCATCTGCAATAATCCTGAGTTTCTGGTTCACAGGCCCTATGAATCCTGCCTCGACACCGAGTATTTCCCTCACCTCTTCCTTGCTTGCAGGTCTGTGTTTGCCTATAATCCTGTTGACCTTCTTTTCATGCAATTCCTGATCGCCTCTGACAAGCGCAAGCAGAGGACCGCTGTCACTGATGAGCAGCAAACTTTTTATAAAATATTCCGGCCTGAGTTTTAGAAAATTGGATACCTCACCGACAGTGCGCTTTTCAGGCGTATGAACATCTTCAAACTCCCATTCCATTATTTCAATTTTCTCCGGGTTTGAAAGGGCAAGCTCTACATTTGCAGCATATCCGCAGACATCACAGAAAACGACATCATCCTCTCCGGCCGGACTCGGCGCCATAAACTCATGTGAAGTCGCGCCTCCCATCATACCCGGGTCTGATTGGACCATGAAAAAGTCCAGCCCGCATCGCGAAAATATTTTATGGTAAGCATCTGCGTGGAGCTTATAATTCTTTTCAAGCCCTTCTTCGTCAGCATCAAAACTGTAGCTGTCCTTCATGAGAAACTCTCTTGTCCTGAGTATCCCACTCTTCGGCCTGGCCTCATCCCTCAGCTTTTCTTGAATCTGATACCATACCTGCGGAAGGTCCCTATACGAACGGATTTCCCTTACCGCCAGCCATGTCATTATCTCCTCATGCGTCATGCCGAGACACATGTCACGGCCTGTCCTGTCCTTCAGCCTGAACATCTCATCTCCTATTTCAGACCACCTGCCTGTCTCCTGCCATACCTCTGCCGGATGAAGCACCGGCATTGTAATTTCCTGCGCTCCTATGGCGTTCATCTCCTCCCGGAGGATCCTGTTTATCTTTTCCATGACCCTGATTCCGAGAGGCAGATAAATGTATAAGCCTGATGCAAGTTGTCTGACATATCCCGCCCTCAGCATAAGCACATGACTTGCTGCCTCTGCATCAGCAGGCACTTCCCTTAAAGTTGGAATTAGCATCTTCGAGAAATGCATAGAATCCTCCAGAGAAAAAAGTATGATTAGTAGACTAAGGCATTGTGAGGAGAGTGTCAAGGCATCCTCGTCCTTGGCCTGAAAGACAATATGTTGAGCATCCTTTCGTATAAAAAAGGATACGAGCCATTCGGGGGTTGTACAACCTTTGGCTGCGGGGCTGCCTTCAATTTTCTTGCGGTGCTTTCAGATGGTGAAGTGCATGCCTGCAGGAAATTGCCTTCGCCCATAGGGAACATATTCCGCCAGAGCATCACAGAGATTTATGATTCTTCTCAGGCAGAACAATATCGTGCAGGATGCACAGAATGTCATACTAATAAGTGCAAAAGTAAGGCTACATGTACTTTTCAACAATTTTTTATTTTGCCTGGTGTTGATAAGCAGGTGAATTACGTATACCATGAAACATTATTCGCGGCGGAACTCGGATACGGCAAGTTCAGGGGAACCCTCCAAATGCTCCTATCGAGGATACCATTTGGTATTGAGGTTTTCTTCATCCGCTTGTATTTTTCAGTTCAGCTTCCTGATAAACCGTTCAACATCTTTTTTGTTCAGAATTCGCAAAACTACAGCGCGATTGCCTTCAATCATATAGAACACCCGGTACTTGTCCACCCTGAGCCTGTAATAATCTGAATTCGTCCCTTTCATTTTCTTGATCGCCTTTCCTCTGGGAAAGGGGTTGTCCCTGAGCGCCTGTAATGCTCGAACAATCTTTCAAATCAGGCTAAAGCCTGCGGCTGCCATTTATATGCACAACTCCGCGCAGAACCAATAATCTGCTTGGAAAAAAGCATTGGAAAGTGTTAAATTAATTTATTTCAGGGAGGGAAATAATTTGCTGAAAAGAATGCCGATAACGCCAGTGGGTTATCAGAAGCTGCAGGAAGAACTGCAAAAGCTTCTGAAGGTAGACAGGCCAAACAATATAAAAGATATTTCGGAAGCAAGGGCGCACGGCGACCTGTCCGAAAATGCAGAATACCATGCTGCAAAAGAAAAACAGTCTTTCGTAGAAGGAAGGATACAGGAGCTGAAAACAAAACTCGCCCTTGCCGATGTCATAGATCCTTCAAAGATTTCGCAGAATAAAATTGCATTCGGCGCAACAGTAAAGGTGCTTGACATTGCTACTGATGAAGAAAAGAATTTCATGCTCGTTGGACCAGACGAGGCAGATGCAAAAAACGGGAAGATATCCATCACTTCTCCTGTCGGGAGATCACTCCTGAATAAAGAAATTGGCGATGTGGTGACCATAAAGGCGCCTGCAAAAACAATGGAGTATGAGATATTAGAGATCAGCTTTGAATAGATACTTCAAGGCAAAAGTAATCGAAAACCTTTCCTTGAACAGCAGTCATAATCTACTTACTTTAGAACCTCTTGATCCTGCAGCAGAACCGAATCCAGGCCAGTTCTACATGATAGAAGCCGGTGATTCTTATGACCCGCTGCTCAAAAGACCTTTTTGTTGGCTGCAGAAAACCCGGGAAACAATTCAGTTTCTGTTCAGAATAAAAGGCAAAGGCACTTCACTTATGAGAGCATTTAAAAAGGGGAAGGTCATCAGTGTAATCGGCCCTTTGGGAAATGGATATCCTCTCCCGCGAAAAAAACGCACACCTCTCATAGTAGCCGGAGGAACAGGCATCATATCCCTCTTCTCTCTTATCAATAAACTCTCACATAACTGCCATGTTTTTTATGGAGCAAGAAATAAGGACGAACTGCTTCTGCTTAATGAACTGGAGAAACTCGGGAATAAACTGATCGTCTGTACAAATGATTGCTCTTTTGGCAAGGAAGGAATGGTGAATGAAGTTCTGTCTCAATTCCTGAGCGCCAATGAATCAATCAAAACTTCCTGTTTAATCTACACCTGCGGACCAAAACCAATGCTTCAGGAAATAACATCAATTGCTTTTCATGAAGGCATAAGGGGATATGTTTCTATGGAAGAGAACATGGCTTGCGGATTCGGCGCATGTCAGGGATGTGTCGTTAACACAATAAGCGGATATAAAAAGGTTTGCAAGGAAGGCCCTGTATTTCCGATTGAGGATATTGTATGGACTTAGCGGTTGAGATAGGCAGCCTCAAACTGAAAAACCCTGTTATGACAGCATCAGGGACATTTGGCTACGGAGAGGAATACTCTGAATTCCTCGACCTGAACATGCTCGGCGCTGTAGTTGTTAAGGGGATATCGCTGAAGCCTATGGAAGGCAATCCGCCTCCGCGAATATGTGAAACACCATGCGGCATGCTGAATGCGATAGGCCTCCATAACATCGGGTTGAAAAGATTCCTGAAAGAAAAGCTGCCTTACCTCAGGCAGTTCGATACTAAAATAATAGTGAATATACTGGGCAACACTATCCAGGAATATGTCAGGCTCTCAAAAGCACTCGATGATGCAGGGGTAGATGCTATAGAACTGAATGTGTCATGTCCGAATGTAAAAAAGGGCGGCATAATATTCGGGACTGATAAGAGAGCGCTCTCAAGACTTGTATTAAAGGTGAAGCAATCCGCAGGTAAAAGGGTTATAATCACTAAATTATCGCCGAATGTCTCGGATATCACTGAATTTGCAATAGCTGCCGAAGAATCCGGAAGTGATGCCCTGTCTTTGATCAACACCTTACGGGGAATGGCTATAGACATTGATACACAAAAACCGAAACTTGCAAACATAACCGGCGGACTGTCAGGGCCTGCGATTAAACCGATAGCCATCAGGATGGTATGGGAAGCATCGCAGTCAGTCAGGATCCCGGTAATCGGCATAGGCGGCATTATAAATGCTCAGGATGCTATTGAGTTTATGCTTGCCGGCGCTACAGCGATACAGGTAGGAACCGCCAATTTCATAAACCCCATGGCAACCATAGAAATTATCCATGGCATAAGATCATATTCAGAAGGGAAGAATATCGATAATATCCGTGATATAATTGGTAGAATACATGGAACAGCGGGCCATAATAACATTAACCTCTGATTTCGGGTATAAAGATCCCTTCGCAGGAATCATGAAGGGGGTCATACTAAGCATTAACCCTCTTGCCACTGTTGTTGATATTACGCATGGGATAAGGCCTCAGAATGTCCTGGAGGCAGCCTTTGCAATTGAGACAGGCTTTAAATCATTTCCCAATAAGACAATACATATTGTTGTTGTTGATCCGGGCGTCGGCTCTAACCGCAGACCTATACTTGTAGCAACTGACTATCACTATTTTATTGGACCTGACAATGGCGTATTTTCCCGTATTTATTCCTCAAGCGAGAGCTTTTCAGTGATTAATATAACAGCAGAACATTACTTCCTGCCCCAGAGGAGTTCAACTTTTCACGGCAGAGACATATTCGCCCCTGTGGCTGCCTGGCTCTCCAAGGGGATCAGTATATCAAAATTCGGCGACCCGATTTACAAGTATACAGAGCTTTCCATACCTGTTCCTGTAAAGCCGTCACCAAAAGTTGTGGAAGGTGAGGTTATTTATATAGATCACTTTGGCAATGCAACCACCAACATAACCGCACAAATGATAGACGAGCTTGGTGCAAATAACCAGAACAGCAATCTAAAGGTGCTTCTGAAAAACAGGATGGCGCCTCTTAAAAAATATTATTCTGAAACCGGGGATAAGGAACTCTATTCCCTTATAAACAGCTTTGGTTATCTTGAGTTTTTTGTGAACAGCGCTCATGCCTCGTCTGTCTTTGACATAAAAGTCGGAGAAAAAGTGGCTGTTATGGGAGCTTAATGTTTTGTTAACTATTTCAAATACATGCATCAGTAAAAGTAATTTATCCGGTTACTGAACAGTAAAAGTTCCGCCGAATGCACCGGCAAGATTGTCATGTCCGTCATTTTGATTAAGGCAATCGTCAATTGCATTGACACCCCACATATAACTATTGCCAACCTCTAAGGGTTTTATTGCCGTACCGTCAAAATTATAAATTGCAGAAGTATTGCCATTTGATATTTGAGGCCACCATATTGCATTGCCATTACTATCAGATACAACAAGATGATACCAGGCAGCACAACCAGTTGAAGGCTGCCATACAAAATTCGGCGTAGTAGTATTCAGTATCGCTCCATCCTGTGGAGATAACAAAACAGGCATTCCGACACCTATATCCGATACTGTATCAGTAAGTGTTTCGCTTGTACCATTATTGTAATTAATGTTGAATGTATATGTATTACCTGAATTCGGTTTGGCTGTACCGAAAAAAACAGTTCTATGCCACGGGCAATAGACCGGAAGCTGACATTCAAGATTCAAGTTCAGCGAATCGATATCCGGCCCTGACACAGTTACAGAGTTAATAACAGGGGCACCTGGTTGTTGATCTACATAAAAATCAAGCCTATATCCATCAGAATAAAGAGCAATACGAACTGAGGCTTGGGTTAAAGGTTCAGAAGACGGACACTCCCCCTTTACTGCCCGCCAGGTTCCGCTGTCATTACCGCATCCGCCATACAGCGTATAGGTACCATTCATGGCATTTCCATTTACCACGCCTGTTACCGGTCCATGAGCTTCTTTATCGCATTCTTTAAACCCAGATTCAAACTGGACCTGATCGCCGTTTATGCTGCCTCCTGCGTTAAAGTCAAGGCCGAATTCTGAATAGCCTTTTGTAATAAAAAGGTTGCCTGTTTGAGTAATATATACACAAGCCGGGCCGCGTTCGGTTCCACCCTGCGGCGTTCTGTAGATAAGCCATTTTCCTGTTATCCCTGTCAGTTCTGCAATATTAGAGCAACCGCTGCACCTCGCGCCAATCGATATTCTCCTGAGGGTTGAGTCACCAAAACTTCTGTTCATAAGAAAGACATTGCCATTGCTACCCATTGCAGCCACATATGAGGGCATATTTGCAGCAAAAGAAGCGCCAAAACTGCCGTCAGGAGCTACAGAAAAAGTGCGGTTGTCCGGTGTTGAAGAAATAATCCCATTCACCTGTCTCCTGCCCGAAATATTACAGTTCCCGGAACTGTTACACGTCCACATTCCAAGATGGCTAAAGAAACTGCTTCCGTTGTTACCATCTCCAAAACTCGCCAACACCCATGTCCCTGCAAGGTCAGTGGTTGAATAAATTCTGTCGCCTTTTTTTATTCCGAACCTGAACCTGAATGCATTCATTATGTCGGGAATTGATCTTACAAATAGTTTATTGTCACCGCTAAGGTAACCCATTCCTCCGTTGTCGAATGTTACCAATCCGTCAGGTCTGAATGAATAAGTATGGGAATTAGTAAAATCATGTATGCCACCGTCTGAGTTTGCTTTCCCAATGACTGAGATACTTCCGATGCCATCAAATGTGAAGATGCTTGAATCAGAATTATATTTTGCAGCCGCTCCGGCAGCTGCTTCATACGCATATCCTATTTTAAAATACTCGCCGATGGTATCGGCATTACTATAGATTTTCGCGGGGTCCATTCTAACGGCTATCAGCATATTCTGTTCATCGAGCTCAACCGTATAATCAAACAGCATCAACTTAAAGTCATCGGAGAGAAAAATCCTGTGGAAATTCACTTCGCCATTTTCATCATTTATGCCTTTAAAAAGAAGACTTCCGTCCTGACTTCTTTCGACTGAATAGGTAAAAGTGCCGGCGTACTGCTCATTTGCTAAGTTGTCATCAAAATCATTCCTCACCTGCGGATTTGATCCTGTGCCATCAGCATTCAGAATGATCTTTCCGGCGGTTGACTCCCAGTCGCCGCCGTTTTCATGTTGTATACGTACATATCCCCATGTGCCGACCAAGGGATTATATGAAAGGATGATCTCAATAGACGCAGGAGTTCCGTCAAGGTCTTTTTTTGCTGAACCTGCATACTTCACATTATCCAGAGCATCCAATGCTTCAATTACAAAGAGTCTCTGGGTACCGTTAGGCACATCGAGCTTAATTTCAACCATATTACCTAAAACAGGTGCTATGCCTTTTATTGTTGTCATGCCGGGGCCGGATACTGTATAACGGATATTTAAAAGGGTTGAGGATGCAGCCTTAACACCTGCGGCAGCATTAAAATCTTTAAACGTTGCTGTAACATTTATCTGTGAAGAACCTTTACTGGAAACACCACCAGCGCCGCAGCTTAAAAAAACAAAAAGAATGGACAGAATAGAAATATATAAAGCTATCTTTTTCATCTCCACCCCCCTGATAGAGATTTACTGATAGAAATTCCAGAGCAAAATAAATTAAATCAACCTTGTAAAAAGCTTAGAAAATAGAATTATAAATGTCAAGACAAAACTTATCTCTGCAGTAAGGCTTCAGTGAAGCGTGTAAATTACCCACCCCTGCACCCCTCCAAGGAGGGGACTGTAGTACATTGATTCCCCTCTTGGGAGGGGTGCAGGGGTTGTATTCTGATAAAAAGCCCCGCTCCACTGAATGTTTACTCTCTGCAGATATTTTTATACTTAAAAGTATTAAACTATATAATGGGAGGAGAGGAGTTAAAGAAAAAGCATTCATGTCCGGATTGCACATTTTGCCAATGCTGCAGCGAATCCCGCTGTTCGTTGTGCCGCTCGTGCTCACATCCCAAAGTGAAGAAGCATAAAAAAGCAAAACCGCATAAACCGCTATTCCTTAAGTTCTGACACTATATTCATAACCTTTTACCTGTCTCAAAAACCATTTAACCCTACCAATGCAATTAACCACAGAGAACACGGAGAAAGATATTGATAATAAAAGAGAAACTAACAGTTTTTGTAATTTCCTCTGTGCACTATTTTATGCAAGATTGAGTCTTAATTGTTGTCAAAAATATACCACGAGGACGCAGAGAATTGCTTGAAATTAAAAGTCTTTTTGAAGTTTAAAATACCTCTGTGAACTCTGTGGTTTTATCCAAATGCATTTTTTGGGTTAAGAAAAACCACACCCCCTCACCCTTCACCTCTCCCCTCAAGGGAGAGGTGGATTAAGAATCGCCCCTCCCTTGAGCAACTGTGATTTTTGTCAAGGGATTGGTGGTGTTGGGCAAGTTGAATAATCAGCTTGCCACGGGATTCGATTTTTCATTATTGAAT
>Ga0194126_10001298_pt1 | contig 42016 bp, 47 predicted proteins | sample TA2KigC150mmetaG_FD_148641 | JGI IMG/M metagenome (GOLD analysis project Ga0194126, IMG submission 148641) | Freshwater microbial communities from Lake Tanganyika, Tanzania - TA2015035 Kigoma Deep Cast 150m | ecosystem: Environmental > Aquatic > Freshwater > Lake | place: Tanzania: Lake... | reverse complement strand
ATAATTAAATGGTAGGATTTCTTTTTGCCGGACAAGGCAGCCAATATATAGGAATGGGAAAAGATTTATATGAATCTTTTCCCGAGGCAAGGACGGTCTTTGAAAAAGCAGAAGAAATACTTGGTTTTGGTATTAAGAAGCGCATGTTTGAAGGCCCTCAAGACATGCTTAAGTTGACCAGTATTTCTCAGCCGGCAATTCTTGTAATAAGTATAGCTGCTTTCGAGGCATTCAAATCAGCAGCCGGCAGCCAGCATCAAGTAGCCAGTTTTGCAGCTGGTTTGAGCTTAGGTGAATATACGGCTTTGGTGGCTTGCGGGGCCATATCTTTTGAAGATGGGTTAAGGATTGTAAGAAAAAGAGGCGAGATAATGGAGGAAGCGGCAAACAGGCACCCCGGAGCCATGGCTGCAGTTTTAGACCTATCCTCCGAGATACTTAAAGAGATCTGCGTTAAAACCGGGGCTGAAATCGCTAATTTAAATGCCCCTGGCCAGACAGTAATCTCAGGTAAAGTTGAGGCAGTTACGCAGGCATCTGAAATGTTTTTGGAAGCAGGAGCTAAGCGTGTGATCCCGTTGGAAGTAAGCGGTGGTTTCCATTCTTCATTGATGTTTGAGGCCTCGGCAGAATTAAAAAAGGTGTTGGATGGGGTATCATTTTCTGCGCCGGTTGTGCCGATAATAAGTAATTTTACCGCAAAACCCGAGTACGGTATTCCGGAAGTAAAAGAAAATCTTGTAAAACAGATGTATTCTTCCGTACGATGGGAAGAATCAATGCGTTTTATGCTTAGCCAGGGCGTAGATAAGTTTTACGAATTCGGCCCGGGGAAAGTTTTAAAAGGGCTGATGCGGCGCATTGACAGCAATGCCCATGTAGTAAATATTGAAAAGAGAGACGATATCCTAAATTTGTCAAATTGAAAATCGGAGGTCTTTATGAGATTTAAAGATAAGATAGCCCTGGTTACCGGAAGCGCACAGGGAATAGGCCGCCAGATCGCCTTAAGCTTTGCCCGGGAAGGGGCGGGGGTCATTATTTCCGATGTAAACCTTGAGAAGGCAGTTTTGACCTCGAAGGAAATCGAAGCATTGGGAGTAAGTTCTATGGCGCTGGAGCTTAATGTATGTGATTATGCGCAAGTCGAGCAAGCAATAAACAAAATTCTTGACAAATTTTCAAAGGTTGATATATTAGTTAACAATGCCGGTATCACAAAGGATAATCTGATGTTAAGGATGCCGGATGCGGACTGGGATGCGGTTATCAATGTAAATTTAAAAGGTACGTTTAATTGTACGAAAGCCGTATCCAAGCCCATGATAAAGCAGCGTTACGGCAAAATAGTCAATATTGCTTCGATCATTGGCATAATCGGAAACCCCGGCCAGGCAAACTATTCGGCTTCCAAGGCAGGCATCATCGCCCTTACAAAAACAGCGGCAAAAGAACTTGCCAGCCGTAATATAAATGTGAACGCAGTGGCGCCGGGTTTCATTCAGACCGATATGACAGCCAAGCTTTCTGAGCAGGTAAAGGAGAGGATGCTGGCTGTTATTCCGATGAATAAGCTGGGCGGGCCCATAGATGTAGCGCAGGCATGTTTATTTTTAGCTTCAGAAGAAGCGGGTTATATCACCGGCCAGACGATTGTAGTTGATGGCGGCATGGTAATGCAATAACGGAAAACTTGTAATTTTTTGCTGATCCTGGTAGTGTACCGGGACAAATTAAGGAGGAAAAAGAATGGCAGTTCAGGATAAGGTTAAATCAATAATAGCAGAACAACTTGGTGTAAAACCGGAAGAGGTTACTCCCGAAGCATCTTTTGTGGATGATCTGGGTGCCGATTCTTTGGATACCGTAGAGCTAGTTATGGCGCTGGAAGAAGAATTTGGCATTGAGATTCCAGACGAAGATGCGGAAAAGATTACTACCGTAGGTGATGCGATTAAGTATATCGAAGAAAAAGCTGGCAACAAGTAATTTACCGGTATATTTAATTGAAAATAAACTAAAAATACCCCGCCTAAAAGACTGTCGGCGGGGTAAGTTTTGATACGGACGGACTATGAAAAAAGAGAATAGAGTCGTTGTAACCGGCTTAGGGGTCATTTCTCCGGTTGGGAATGATATCGCTACCTTCTGGAAATCATTAAGAGAAGGCATAAGCGGTATCGGCCCGCTTACTGTTTTTGATACTACCGGTTTTGATTCACGCATAGCGGGAGAAGTCAGGGTCTTTAACCCTGATTTATACGGCCTGACGCATAAAGATACAAAACGTATGGACAGGTTTGTCCAATTTGCCGTTGCCAGCACAAAACAGGCGATCACTGATGCGGGCCTTGATCTAAATAAAGAAGACAGGACAAGGATCGGCGTTGTGGTAGGTTCCGGTATAGGCGGGTTAGACATCATAGAAAAAGAACATACTATTTTTATGCAAAGAGGGCCGTCCAGGCTGTCTCCTTTTCTGATCCCGATGCTGATTGTTAACGAAGCAGCCGGCCAAATCGGTATTACCTTTGGTTTGAAAGGCCCCAATGTCTGCGTGGCTACTGCTTGTGCAACGGGCTCGCATGCAATAGGGGATGCTTTTAGAATCCTTGCGCGGGGAGATGCCGATGTCATGGTTTGTGGGGGCACAGAAGGCAGTATTGTGCCTACTGGAGTCGGCGGTTTCTGTGCGTTAAAAGCTCTTTCCATGCGCAATAATGAACCGGAAAAAGCGAGCCGCCCGTTTGAAAGAGACAGGGATGGTTTTATAATGGCTGAAGGTTGCGGGATAGTGGTTATGGAAACTTTAGAACATGCGCAAAAAAGGCATGCGCATATTTATGCAGAGATGTCCGGTTATGGCATGTCTTGTGATGCCTACCATATGACTGCGCCTGACCCTCAGGGTGACGGGGCAAGCCGCGCGATGAGGATAGCTTTAGATGACGCCGAGTTAAACCCGGAAGATGTGAGTTATATTAACGCGCACGGTACGTCCACCAAGCTCAATGATAAGATTGAAACGCTGGCAATTAAGAAGGCCATGGGTGATTTTGCGAAAAAAGTAGCGGTTTCTTCTACTAAATCAATGACCGGCCATCTTTTAGGAGCGGCAGGTGGAGTAGAATTTATTGTTTGCTGCCTGGCGATTAGAGACAGTGTTATCCCGCCTACGATCAACTACGATCATCCGGACCCGGATTGTGACCTTGATTATGTTCCCAATGTTGCCCGCCAGGCCAAGGTTAGTGTTTGCATGTCTAATTCTTTGGGTTTCGGCGGCCACAATGCATCACTTGTCGTAAAGAAATTTAAATAATAGACGAAAAACTTCTCTTATGCCATATACGATAGCGGAGAAAATATTATTAGCTCATGCCGATAAGAAATCTATCGGCCCCGGAGATTTTATTGAAGCAAAAATCGACGTGGCTTTGGGCAATGATATCACGGCCCCTATTGCCATTGAAGAATTTAGAAAAACGGGGATCAAGAAGGTCTTTAACAATAAGATGATTGTCCTTGTCCCGGACCATTTTGCTCCCGCAAAAGATTTGAAGAGTGCGAACCAATGCAAAATATTGGCTGATTTTGCCGGGGAACAGGGTATTAAAAATTATTTTGAAGTCGGCTGCATGGGCATAGAGCATGCGCTTCTGCCGGAGATGGGCCTGGTCATGCCGGGTGACCTTGTAATAGGTGCTGATTCGCATACCTGCACCTACGGCGCAATGGGCGCTTATGCTACAGGGGTCGGTTCAACAGACCTGGCGCGTTCTTTTGTTGACGGAAAATGCTGGTTTAAAGTCCCTGCCAGTTTAAAGTTTATCTATAAAGGAAAGCTTGATAAATGGGTAGGCGGTAAGGATTTGATCCTTTTTACGATAGGCCAGATAGGAGTGGATGGGGCCTTATATAAGGCAATGGAATTCAGCGGCCCTGTAATTTCCAAACTCGGCATGGATGACAGATTTTCAATGTCTAATATGGCTATCGAAGCAGGCGCAAGGGCAGGGCTGATTGAGCCGGATGAGACCACTAAAGAATACATCAGGGTCCACAAGCCGCAAGCCGCCCGCCGTAAGCCGAAATTTTATTATTCTGACCAAGGCGCCAGCTATGAAAAAACTTATGAATGGGATATTTCCGGATTGGAGCCGCAAGTGGCTTGTCCTCATCTGCCCAGTAATTGCAAGCCGGTAAGTAAATTACATGATATCGCAATAGATCAGGTGGTTATCGGTTCTTGCACTAATGGGAGGATAACCGATCTTAGAATAGCAGCAAAGATCCTGAAGGGAAAGCGCGTTAAAACAGGTTTACGGTTGATCATATTCCCTGCCACGCAAAGGATCTATCTTCAGGCGGTAAAAGAAGGATTGGCTGAAATTTTCGTCAAAGCGGGCGGGGTTTTTTCAACGCCGACTTGCGGGCCTTGTTTAGGCGGGCATATGGGGATATTGACCGAAGGCGAAAGGTGCCTTGCAACTACTAACCGTAATTTTATAGGTAGGATGGGGCATTCTAAATCGGAAGTATACCTGAGTAATCCTGCTGTTGCAGCTGCAAGTGCCGTTACCGGCAGGATCACTCATCCGGAGAAGGTATGATTATAAAAGGTAAAGCCCACAAATTCGGCGACAATATCAATACTGATGATATTATTGCCGCAAAATACCTGGTTTCTACCGATGCAAAAGAATTAGGCAGCCACTGTATGGAATATATTGATGCTGATTTTCCTAAAAAAGTGTCTGTCGGAGATATAATAGTTGCAGGCAGTAATTTCGGCTGTGGTTCGTCCAGGGAGCATGCGCCTCTGGCAATAAAGGGTTGCGGCATCTCGGCTGTTTTGGCAAAAAGCTTTGCCGGAATATTTTTCAGGAATGCGATCAATATAGGCCTGCCGTTTCTGGAATTAGAAATAACCGACCAGATCAATGATGGCGATATGCTGGAGATTGATTTGTCGCGCGGCGTCATTAAGGACCTTACTCAAGGCAAAACTTACAACACCCGGGCTTTTCCCGAATTCCTTGAGGAAATAATTAAAGGGGGCGGGTTAATGAACTGGGTGAAGCATAAAAAGGCCTGCCTGACGGCAGGCAGGGAGGTATCCAAATGAGGACCGGGAAAAACAGGCAAAGAGTAAACATTGTTTGCAATGACGGTTCTTCTATTAAGGGCAGCGTTTACCTTAATGAAGGCGAGAGAATGCTGGATTTTATCAATGACCAGAGGGAAAACTTCATTGCGATAACAGAGGCGGAGCTATACCAGTTAGAGGAGCTCCAGTCATTCCGCCTGGCAACTAAACTTACGGCTAAAAAGAAATTTATTGTTTTAAATAAAACATCGATAAAGTGGGTGGAAGAAATTTAAGGAGCAAGACATGTATAAAATTGCAGTGATCCCGGGAGACGGGACCGGCCCGGAGGTCGTAAGAGAGGGCTTAAAGGTAATAGAAAGTGCGGCGGATAAATTCGGTTTTAAATATGAAACCAAGATCTTTGATTTTGGGGGCCAGAGATATTTAAAAACCGGCAAAACCGTTGATGACTGTGACATAAAAGAACTGCAGGAATATTCTGCGATTTTTTTAGGCGCCATAGGGCATCCGGAAGTAAAACCGGGGATCTTAGAGACCGGCATCCTTTTGAAATTAAGGTTTGCCTTGGACCAGTATATTAATCTTCGTCCGGTCAAACTTTACAATGCCGAATTTTGCCCCTTGAAAGGCAAAAATCCGCAGGATATTGATTTTGTGGTTGTGCGCGAGAATTCCGAGGGCCTTTATAAAGGCATGGGTGAATTTAAAGACAAAGGCACAAAAGATGAGGTCGCCATTCAGCTTTCCTATAATACGCGCAAAGGGGTTGAGCGCTGCGTCCGTTATGCCTTTGAGTTCACCAGAAAACGCAACAAAGGCAGGAAGCTTACGCTTTGCGGAAAGACCAATGTTTTGACGTACGCCTGGGACCTTTGGCAAAGGGTTTTTAATGAAGTGGCCAAGGATTATCCGGATATCGCAACCGATTATGCCCACGTAGATGCGACAACTATGTGGTTTGTAAAGAACCCGGAATGGTTTGATGTTATTGTTACGGATAATATGTTCGGAGACATTATTACTGATTTGGGCGCCATGATCCAGGGCGGTATGGGAATTGCGGCCGGAGGCAATATTAATCCGCAAGGGGTATCAATGTTCGAGCCGATAGGCGGGAGTGCTCCTAAATATACCGGGCAGAATGTTATCAACCCATTGGCAGCGATCTGTGCAGCCGGTATGATGCTGGAAAATCTTGGCGAGCTAAAAGCAGGAAAGGCAATCGAAGACGCGGTAATAAAAATAGCAGGCACTAAACTTAAATCACTGGCAGCCGGCAAAATGGGTTATTCCACTGTTGAAGTCGGGGATTTAGTGGTAAAACATTTGTAATATACAGGAGCTATTGATGAAGAAAGTTAATGTAGCAGTAGTCGGGGCAGGGGTAGTTGGGATCGAGATGCTGCGGGTTTTAAACCAGCGGGATTTTCCCATAAACGAATTAAAGGTTTTTGCGCGTTCCGCCAGGGATATTGAGGTTGATGGTAAGAAATATTCGGTTCAACCGATTTCTGCCCAGGGGTTTGAGGGTATTGATATTGCTTTATTTGCCGGCACCGAAGGCGAAAAAGGAGCAGCAGCCACTTTTGCCCGGGAGGCAGTAAAGCGGGGGGCAGTGGTGATCGATAACGGAGCTGATTTCCGCATGGACCCGAAAGTCCCTTTGGTCGTCCCTGAGGTGAACCCGGAGGATGTTTTTAAACATAAGGGTATAATCGCTAATCCCAATTGTTCCACAATCCAGATGGTTGTAGCCCTTTGGCCGATTTATAAGAAGGCAGGGATTAAAAGAATTATAGCCACTACTCTGCAGGCCTCTTCCGGAGCTGGAAAATCAGCAGTTGAGCAGTTAAAGGATGAAATTTCCGCAATTGCTGCAGGCGGATTCGGCCGGATCCACGTTAACTTAGCAGAAAAATCAATGCCGCAGCAGCTGGCTTATAATGTATTTCCGCATATCGGTGGATTTGCAGAATGTGATTATACTTCTGAAGAATGGAAGCTGGTAAAAGAAACCCACAAAATTATGCATGATAACAAGATCAAAATTTCTGCGACTACCGTGAGGGTCCCGGTGAGAACCGGCCATTCGGAATCCGTATATATCGAAACTAAAAAGCCGATTACGCCTCCAGAGGTAAGAAAATTACTTTCCCGTGCCCCGGGGATTGTTGTAGTTGATGACCCAAAGAACAATCTCTACCCTATGCCCCGCGATGCCGAAGGAAAAGACGAAACTTTTGTCGGGCGTATCCGCTGCGATTGCTTTGTAAAAAACGGTTTATGGCTTTGGGTTGTGGCTGACAACTTACGTAAAGGCGCTGCCACAAACGCAGTGCAAATAGCGGAATGCGTAATCTCAAAGTCAAAATAGAGTTTAACGGTAGTAATTTCTGCGGTTGGCAGGTGCAAAACTGCCGTAAATCTAAGCCCAGCATCCAGAAAATCCTGGAAAAATCACTTTCCGAACTTTTCCAAGAAAAAATTGAAGTTATTGGCTGCAGCAGGACCGATGCAGGCGTTCATGCTAAGGCCTATACCGCGAATTTTAAAACTAAATCTGCGCTGCCATTGGAAAAAATCCGTTTAGGGGCCAATGCTTTATTGCCTGAAGATATTGCTGTGGTCGGTATAAGCCAAGCGGATGGAAACTTTCATAGCCGGTTTTGTGCAAAATCGAAAGTATACCGTTATACTATCCTGAACCGGAAGTTCAGGGGCGCTTTGTCAAATGACTACGTGTATTTTTGCCCCCATAAGCTGGATTGCGTCCTTATGCAAAAAGAAGCAAGGGTGCTTTTAGGCAGGCATAATTTCAGGTCATTTCAGAAAACCGAGAGAGTCCAAAAAGACCCGGTAAAAACAATAAAGAAGATTTCCGTAAGGAAAAACAGTGATTTTGTATACATTGATATAGAGGCGGACGGTTTTCTCTATAGTATGGCCAGAAGCATTGCCGGGACGCTTATTGAGATAGGCAGGGGCCGGCTTCTAAAGGGCCAGCTTAAAAAAATACTTGAATCCCGCAAAAGGGCTATGGCCGGGCCGAACATACCGGCAAAGGGGCTATGTTTAATAGAGGTCAAATATTAAACATAGCATAAAAACTACTTGACTTCGTTAAGAAATATGATATAATTTCTATTCTCTTGCCAAACGGGCATTTATGGCAAGTTTAATTTTTTTAAAGACATGAAAAAGACATATGTAGCTAAAAGGCAGGATATAAAAAGAAGCTGGTACCTGGTGGATGCCAAAGATAAGGTGCTGGGCAGGATCGCTGTCAAGGCCGCCGTTATATTAAGAGGCAAGCACAAGGCAATATTCACCCCAAGTATTGATACCGGAGATGGCGTCATAGTGATCAATGCTTCGCAGGTGAAAGTTACCGGCAGAAAACTAAAGCAAAAAGTTTACCGCCGTTATTCCGGATACCCGGGCGGCTTAAGGGAAGTCGGCTTAGAGAATATGCTTAATAATAAGCCCGCCACAGTAATGAAATTGGCTATCAGGCGCATGCTTCCTAAAGGGACTTTAGGCAATAAGATGATAAAGAAGCTGAAAGTATTTGCCGACAGTAATTACCCGAAATTGAATCCGGCACCGCTTTCTTTGGAGGTTTAATTAAATGGAGCAAACAGAAAAATATTCGGCAGTCGGCAGGCGTAAAGAAGCAGTAGCAAGGGTATATCTTATGCCCGGTAAGGGTGATATTACGATAAATAAAAGGCCGTTTGATAAATATTTTTTAAGAGAAACAGACAGGATCATTATTCAGCAGCCGTTGATTGTAAGCAATAATATGACTAAATATAATGTAATAGCTAATGTTACTGGTGGTGGTTTGACGGGCCAGGCCGGCGCCGTAAGGCACGGGATCTCCAGGGCCTTGATCTTGGCGGAGCCCGCCCTTAAAGATTTAATGCGTAAAAGCAGCTTTTTAACCCGCGACCCTCGCACGAAGGAACGCAAGAAGTTCGGCTTAAAGGGCGCACGCAAACGCTTCCAGTGGACTAAGAGGTAATTGATGTAGTATTAAAAAATTATAGATAAGGCAATAATCGAATCCCGCTGATGAAGCGGGATTTTTTTTGCTATCGACGAGAAAGTTCTTGACTATAATTGGATTTTAGCTTATGATTAAAATATTAAATTGATGCTTTCCGTCGGAATTCATGAAAGGATTGCGTATGGTTAACGTAGGCATTATCGGCAGCGCCGGATATACCGGCGAGGCGCTCGTAGAAATCCTCTTAACTCATCCTGGCGTAAGGTTGTCTTATGCCTCCAGGAAGAGCGACTTAACACTGCCTGTTTCGGAGATCTTTCCTAAGTTTGGAAGCCGCACCGGGATTATCTGCGGGCCGACAAACTTAAAAGAAGCTATTGCCAAGTGCGACCTGTTATTTTTAGCCCTGCCGCATACATCCAGCATGGCTGTAGTGCCGAAGCTTTTGGCCGCCGGGAAAAAAGTAATTGATTTGAGTGCCGACTACCGGCTCAAGAACGTGAAGGTTTACAGGGATTATTATGGCGTAAAACATTCGGATAAAACCAATTTACAAAAGGCCGTTTACGGGCTGCCGGAACTGTATAGGAATAAAATTAAGGGTGCCTCTCTTATTGCTAATCCGGGATGTTATCCGGCGGCGGCGATCCTGGCTTTAGCGCCTATTGCTGCATTAGGGTTGGCTGACCTTAGTTCAATAATCATCGATGCTAAGTCCGGCGTTACGGGTGCCGGTAAGAAAATAGCCGAGGGTTTTCTGTTTTCGGAAATCAATGAAGATTTCAAGGCCTATAAGGTAGGAGTGCATCAGCATACACCTGAAATCAACCAGGTTTTGTCAAAATTGGCAGTTAAAAAAGTTAAGGTGACTTTCGTACCTCACCTTTTGCCTATAAACCGGGGTATCCTTGAGACGATTTATTTAAAAAAAGTTAAAGGAAAGAGCTCAAAGGTTAAGTTGACAGAGTTATATAAAAGGTTCTACAAAAAAGAGCCCTTTATAAGGATAAAAGAAGAGGGGGCCTTCCCGAGGATAAAGGATGTGAGCGGTACTAATTTCTGCGATATCGGTTTAAAGGAATTTGACGATAACATAGTTATTATTGCTGCTATTGACAATCTACTAAAGGGTGCCTCAGGCACTGCTGTACAGAATATGAATATAATGTACAAATTCCCCGAAACACTCGGGTTATTCTAATGGCCATATATCATAAAGCTATTCTACCCGCGGGTTTTACCGCAAGCGCAACCTGCGCCGGGATAAGAAATAATGGTAAAGTTGACCTTGCTTTATATTATTCCGAAATCCCCGCAAAGGCCTCGTGTGTATTTACGGCTAACAAAATCATCGCTGCGCCTTTGGTTGTTTCTAAAAAACACCTTTTAGCCAGTTCATCTCATCAGGCGATTATTGCTAATAGCGGTAATGCCAATTGCTTTACAGGCAAAAGAGGGTTAGAAGATGCAGAAGCCGAGGCTGGTTCTGCCGCTAAATATTTAGGGTTGTCGCAAAGGGAAGTATTGGTGGCTTCAACAGGGGTAATCGGCAAGCCGCTTCCCATAAAAAAGATCATGAATGCTGTGCCGGTATTGGTAAAAGGGCTCTCCAGGAAAGGGATCGATAAGGCAAAGCTTGCAATCATGACTACCGATACTTTTGCTAAAGAGGTAACAGCCCAGTTTAAAATCGGGAAGAAGAAAGTGACGATCTGCGGGATTGCTAAGGGCGCCGGTATGATCGCGCCCAACATGGCGACAATGCTTTCTTTTATCTTTACCGATGCCAATATCGAAAAGGGCATTCTGAAAAAAGCACTGGTTGAGGCGGTAAATAATTCTTTTAACTGCATAACTGTCGATGGCTGTATGAGCACCAACGATACTGTGATTGTAATGGCTAACGGGGCGGCAGATAACCTGCTCATTAACGGCGGCAGTTCCTACCAGGCGTTTCTTAAGGCATTAAACACGGTTTGTATTGATCTGGCACAATCAATCGTTAAAGACGGCGAGGGCGCGACAAAATTCATCATTATAAAAGTAATAGGCGCCAGGAATAAAAGCGAGGCAAAAACCGCATGCCTTGCAATTGCAAATTCCAATCTTTTTAAGACGGCGGTTTTCGGAGAAAATCCCAATTTCGGAAGGATTGTAGCTGCAGTAGGCGCAAGCGGGATAGCAGTCAGGGAGGATAGTATTAAAATTAAAGTAAGCTCTTTAAAGAAAAAAGAAATCAATGTTTTGGTTTCCTTGGGCGTGGGTAAATCCGATGCCGTTGTTTTTACGTCTGACCTTACCCCGGAATACGTTAAAATAAATGCCGAGTATAATTAACCTGCCTGCCGGCAGGCAGGGAAAGGGAAAGCATGGAAGAAGCAATTAAGAAAGCCGAAGTGCTGGTTGAAGCACTGCCTTATATTAAGAAATTCCATAAAAAAGTGATAGTTATCAAATACGGCGGAAGCATCCTGGGGGATGATAAGATCAGAAAGGCGATATTGGAGGATATAGTTTTTTTGAATTTCATGGGTTTAAGGCCGGTCTTGGTCCACGGCGGAGGCCCCAATATCAGCGACCGCATGCGCACAAGCGGAAAAAAAGCGGAGTTTGTAGACGGGATGCGGGTAACCGACGAAGAGACGCTAAAGGTGGTAGGAGAGGAATTACTGAAATTAAACAATACGATCGTTGAGGAAATCTCAGAATTGGGCGCAAAGGCAGTTGCCTTAAACGGCAAAGACGATAAAGTCATCCAGGCAGAGAAAAAGAAAGCCAAGATCGACCTGGGATTAGTCGGGCATATAGTCGGGATAAATACGGACCCTATTTTGGAAGCTCTCAGGTATGATAAAATAGCCGTGATATTGCCTATGGGCAGGGGAACTGATAGAAAAACATATAATGTGAATGCCGATGAAGCAGCAGCTAATATAGCTGTGGCGCTTAAGGCCGAGAAATTAGTCATGCTTACTAATGTCCTGGGGATTATGCGCAGGGCCGATGACCCGCATTCTTTTATTTCAACATTGACGATTGAGGAAGCAGAAGGGTTGATAAATGAAAACGTCGTGCAGCAGGGGATGATCCCTAAGGCAAAGGCCTGTATTGAAGCGCTGAAAGGCGATGTAAAAAAGACCCATATGATCGATGCGCGTATATCGCACGGGCTTCTGCTTGAAATATTCACTAATGAGGGAGTCGGGACGGAAATAGTAAAATGAAGATAGAGCAGGTTTTTTCCAGTTATAACGACAATATAATGCCTACTTATACCAAGGTGCCTTTAGTGTTCACCAAAGGAAAGGGCAGTAAGCTTTGGGATATACATAACAAGGCCTATCTGGATTTTTTCCCGGGATGGGGAGTGGGTAATTTAGGGCATTGCCATCCTAAAGTAATGCAGGCAATCAGGGATCAGGTAAAGAAGCTTATTTTTATCCCTAATAATTATTATCATTTGCCGCAGGCAAAACTAGCCAAGGCAATTATAGATTGTTCTTATCCGGGGAAGGTTTTTTTCTGTAATTCGGGAGCGGAAGCAAATGAAGCGGCTATCAAGTTTGCCAGGAAATACGGTTCGGGGAAATTTGAAATAATTACATTTTTTGATTCTTTTCACGGCAGGACTATGGGCGCTTTGTCAGCTACGGCTCAGGGTAAGTATCAAGAAGGTTTCCAGCCCCTGTTAGCCGGCTTTAAATCCGTCAAATTCAACGATATTGATGCGGTAAAGAATGCTTTAACTGATAAGACCATAGCAATCATGCTGGAACTGGTCCAGGGGGAAGGCGGTGTCAATATTGCGGATAAACAGTTTGTTTTGGAACTAAGAAAGATTTGCGACGAGAAGAAGCTGCTCCTTATTATTGATGAAGTGCAAACAGGCATCGGCAGGACCGGAAAATATTTTTGTTACCAAAACTACGGCATTACTCCTGATATCATGACGCTTGCCAAGGCATTGGGCGGAGGCCTGCCGATAGGTGCCATGGTGGTTAAGAAAGAAATTGCAGATACTTTGGGCCCGGGAATGCATGCTTCGACTTTCGGGGGTTCGCCTTTGGTTTCAAGGGCGGCACTGGCGGTATTGACTGCGGTTAAAAAAGAAAAACTGCTTTTAAATTCCCAAAAAATGGGGGAGTATCTATTAACGAAATTAGAACAGTTGAAAAGCAGATTTTCTTTGATAAAAGAAATAAGGGGTATAGGGCTTATGTTTGGCGTTGAGCTTAATTTGGAAGGGAAAAAAATCGTCGAGTCCTGCATTGAAAAGGGATTGTTGATCAATTGTACCCATGGGAAAGTCCTCAGGTTAATGCCGGCGCTCAATATTACAAAGAAAGAGATAGACAAGGCTATGGCGATATTAAATAACGTATTTATGGCAACGGAGGGTTAAAAGGGTGAAGAAGGATTTTATTTCGATTAGTGACATGGACCCAAAAGAAATTCAGGCGATTTTTGAATTAACCGGAAAACTTAAGAAAAATAAATCCAAGTTTGCCAAGGCCTTATCGGGCAAGACCATTGCCTTGATTTTTCAGAAGCCCTCCAACAGGACGCGGGTCTCTTTTGAGGTCGGGATGTATCAATTGGGAGGGAACTCGATTTACCTTGGCCCGGATGAAATAAACCTGGGCGTCAGGGAGTCCATCCATGATGTAGCAAAAACCCTCAGCCGGTATTGCGACGGGATAGTCCTGAGGACCTATGAACATAAAAATGTCCTGGAAATGGCAAAATTTGCATCAATCCCCGTGATAAACGGCTTATCGGATTTTTCGCATCCTTGCCAGGCGCTGGCGGATATTTTTACGGTAAAAGAAAAATTAAAAAGCTTAAAAGGCAAGACCCTGGTTTATACCGGAGACGGCAATAATGTTTGTAATTCGCTCATCTACGCGTGTTTTAAGACGGGCATGAAAATAAATGTTGCTACGCCTGCAGGATTTGAGCCGGAAAGCTCTGTTGTCCGGGCAGCGGGTGGTTCCGTAAGATTATTTAATGACCCGATTGAGGCAGCAAAAGGGGCAGATGTGGTTTATACCGATGTCTGGGCAAGTATGGGGCAGGAAGACGAGGCGGAAAAGAGAAAAGAAATATTCAAACCTTTTCAGGTCAATCAGAAACTGTTAAGCTTTGCTAACAAGGGGGCATTAGTTATGCATTGCCTGCCTGCGCACAGGGGCCAGGAGATAACCGACGGGGCGATTGACAGCCCTCAATCTGTTGTATTTGATGAGGCGGAAAACAGGATGCATGTGCAGAAGGCAATTTTAATCAAGTTGTTAGGAGCAAAAAAATGAAAAAAGTCATATTGGCATACTCGGGAGGGCTGGATACATCTTGTATAGTCAAATGGTTGTCTGAACAAGGCTATGAAGTGGTATGTTTTATGGCAGATTTAGGCCAGGGTTTAGGCCAGGGCGAAAATATCTCTGCCATAGAAAAAAGGGCATATGCTGCCGGCGCAAGCAAGGTCTATATTAAAGACCTGCAGGATGAATTCGCCGAAGATTTTGTCCTTCCCGCGTTAAAGGCAGGCGCAATCTATGAAGGAAAGTATCTTTTAGCTACGGCATTAGGCAGGCCGTTAATCGCAAAATACCTGGTTGAAATTGCGCATAAAGAAAAAGCACAGGCAATAGCGCACGGTTGTACCGGAAAAGGGAATGACCAGGTGAGGATCGAAGTCGCATCAGCGATACTCGATCCTAAATTGGAAATCATCGCTCCTGTAAGGGGATGGGAATTTAAATCACGGGAAGAAGAGATTGAATATGCCCAGATGCATAATATCCCGATAGATGTTACCAAAAAAAAGCCCTACAGTATTGACAGGAACCTATGGGGCATCAGTATTGAATCAGGCATCCTGGAGGACTTGGAGCAGGAGCCCCCTGAGAGCGCGTATATGATCACTAAAGGGCCGACCGGCACGATGAGCTATGCCAAATACATAGAGATTTATTTCGAAAAGGGCGTCCCTAAGAAAATAGACGGCAAGGCATATAAATTAAAGGCCCTGATAAGCATGCTGAATGAAATCGGCGGGATGTTTGGGGTCGGCAGGTCTGATCTGGTGGAAAATAGGCTAGTCGGCATTAAATCCCGGGAAATTTACGAGGCACCGGCAGCGACGATCCTTTATACCGCCCATAAAGAACTGGAAAGCGTTGTGCTGGACAGGGAATTGGCGCATTTTAAAGAGGTCATCGCCTTAAAATATTCGGAACTTGTTTATTACGGGCTATGGTTTTCTCCTTTAAAAGAGGCCCTGGATAAATTTATTGAATCATCGCAACAGTATGTTTCCGGCAGCATAAAACTCAAGTTGTTTAAAGGCGCCTGTAATGCCGTATCCAGGAAATCAAAGCACTCTCTTTATAAAAAGGAATTAAGTACTTACGGCAAAGAGGATAAGTTTGACCAGAAGCTCGCAGAGGGGTTTATAAAGATTTGGGGCATGCCTTATAAAAGATAGGACGCAGGTGAGGAAAAAAATGGCTAAAAAGCTTTGGGGTAGCAGGTTCAACAAAAAAACTTCAGTTTTGACCGATAAATTCACCTCGAGTATTTCTTTCGATAAGCGGTTAGCAAAATACGATATTGTGGGCAGTATTGCGCATGCTAAAATGCTCGGGAAACAGAAAATAATCCCGGGCAGGGATTCCGCTTTGATTATTAAGGGGCTTAGTTTTATTTTAAAAGATATCGAGAGAGGGAAATTTAAGTTTGATTATCAGGCAGAGGATGTGCATTCGAATATTCAGGATATGCTATTTAAAAAAATAGGCCCTGTTGCAGGAAAGCTGCATACCGCCCGTTCCAGGAACGACCAGGTTGCCCTGGATGTAAAAATGTACCTTAAAGACGAAATAAACGAATCCACTGAGTTGATCGGCTTGCTGCAGAAATCTATTCTGAAATTTGCCAAAGCGAATAGATATGTGATCATCCCCGGATATACACATTTACAGGTAGCTCAATGCGTTCTATTGGCACACCATCTTTTGGCTTATATCGAGTGCCTCCAGAGGGATAAGCAAAGATTAACCGATGCAAAGGAAAGGATTGATTCTATGCCGTTGGGGGCATGTGCCTTGTCCGGCTCTGGCCTTCCTATCGACAGGAGCTATGTCCAGTCGCAACTGGGGTTTAAATATGTGACGCAAAACAGCATTGATTCTGTCAGTGACAGGGATTATATCCTGGAAACGTTATCAGCCCTGGCGATCCTCTCGGTGCATCTTTCGCGGATCTCAGAGGACCTGATCCTTTGGTCGACCAAAGAGTTTAATTTCATCGATATAGATTTTTCTTTCTGTACCGGTTCCAGTATCATGCCGCATAAGAAGAATCCCGATGTTTTGGAACTCATCAGGGGTTCTGTAGGCAAGATCCACGGCAATCTATCAAGCGTCATGATTTTAATGAAAGGGCTTCCGCTGTCTTATAACAGGGATATGCAGCTTGATAAGCCACCGTTATTTGATTCTATTGATACAATAAAGGAGATCCTGGAGATTTTGATAGCATTGTTTGGCAATATTGTTGTTGAAAAAGAAGCGATCGCGGCAAAATTGGCCGATGAATCGCTTTTTTCCGTGGATATCGTTGAATACCTGATTAAAAAAGGCACTTCTTACAGGGAAGCGCACGATATCGTAGGCAGGATGGTAAAAGATTGCCTGGATAAAGGAAAAAAGATCTCAAGCTTAAGCAGTGCCCAGCTTAAGAAGTATTCCCCGCGCCTTGCGCCGGATGTAAGAAGAATACTGAATGCATGGGCTTCAGTAAATTTAAAGACAAGTTACGGCGGTACCGCGGAAAAACTTGTTTTAAAGCAGCTTAACATTTGGAGTAAAAGGTTAAATGCATGAATTTAAATATGTAAACAACAACTTATACTGCGAAAAAGTAAAAATCGAAGATTTGGCCAGGAAATTCGGCACACCGCTTTATGTGTACAGCTACCATACTTTAATTGACCACTACATGAAGCTAAAAAATGCCTTTGACAGCGTTGATACATTGATCTGTTATTCGGTCAAAGCCAATTCTAATATCAGTATATTAAAGGCCTTGGTTGATAAAGGCGCAGGCCTTGATATTGTCTCAGGCGGGGAGTTATTCCGGGCCCTAAAAGCCGGCTGCCCTGCGGAACGGATTGTCTATGCCTCCGTCGGAAAAACTGACAGGGAGATTGAAGAAGCGATAAGGCGGGGGATTTTGTCTTTTAATGTTGAGTCGCTGCCGGAGCTTGAGAATATAAACCGTATTTCAAAAAAGCTGGGGAAAACAGCGCGCGTAGCTATCCGTATCAATCCCGATGTAGAGGCAAAGACACACAAGTTCATTACAACCGGCAAGATTACCAATAAATTCGGCATTGACCTGGATAGCGCCTATAAGATCCTGCTTTTGCGGAACAATTTCGGGAATGTCAAAGTCGTAGGCCTGCATATCCATATCGGCTCTCAGATTGCCGAAAGCGAGCCGTTTGTAGCAGCGATTAAGAAAATAGCTGATTTTATCGGGCATTTGCAAAGGATCGGCATCGGCCTGGAATATTTTAATATCGGCGGCGGATTAGGGATAATCTATAACCGTGAAACACCTCAGACCGCACAGAAATATGCGAAAAAAATACTCCCGATCTTAAAAAAACTGAACTTAAAGATCATCTTGGAACCCGGCAGGTTTATTGTCGGGAATTCCGGTATCCTGGTAACCAAAGTATTGTATATTAAGAGTACCCCAAAAAAGAAATTTATTATTGTTGATGCGGGGATGAATGACCTGATCAGGCCTGCATTATACGAGGCGTATCATAATATCCTGCCTTTATCGGAACCTGCCGGCAGGAATGAATTGGCCGATGTCGTCGGCCCGATCTGCGAAAGCGGGGATTTCTTTGCCAAAGAACGAAGGCTGCCTCTTTTAAGAGGCGGAGATCATCTGGCAATTATGGGTGCCGGCGCCTATGGATTCAGTATGTCCAGTAATTATAATTCACGGTGCCGTGCGCAGGAAGTGATGGTGGTCGGCGACCGGGTTTTTGTTATCCGTAAAAGAGAAGCTTACGGCGACTTAGTCAGGAATGAAGAGATACCGATGTTCCTATTGGGATTATGATATGAAAAGAATAAAATTCACAAAAATGGTCGCTTCCGGGAATGATTTTGTAGTAGTTGATTCCGGGATAGGGAGGGATTTAACGCGTGCAGCCAGGGCCATGTGCGACAGGAAATTCGGTATCGGATCTGACGGGCTACTGGTGCTTGAGAAGTCAAAAGCTGCTGATATCAGGATGAGGATATTTAATGCCGATGGTTCGGAGGCAGAGATGTGCGGAAATGGCGCCCGTTGCACCGCTTTATATATTAGCCGCACGCCGCACGCCGCACGCCGCACACTGAAAATTGAGACAAAGGCAGGGATTATCGAGGCAATGGTATGCGGCGATAACGTAAAGATAAAATTAACCGCCCCAAAGGATTTAAAGCAGGATATTTTGATTAGGGCTGGTTTGCGTAATATCAAAGTAAATTTTATTGATACCGGAGTCCCTCATGCCGTGATCTTTGCAGAAGGGTTGGACAAAATAAACCTTAAAGAAATCGCACCTTTGGTCCGCTTCAATAAGAAATTCGCGCCCAAAGGCACTAACGTAGATATTATCGAAGTGCTGAATAATGATTCTTTTAAAATACGCACTTATGAAAGAGGCGTAGAAGATGAGACATTGGCCTGCGGAACGGGCAGTGTTGCTTCGGCTTTGATTTTTGCATTAAAAACCGGCTCAGTGGGAAAAATAAATGTCCACACCAAGAGCGGGGAAGTGTTAAAAGTTTATTTTGACAGGAAAATAAATAAATTTTCTAATGTCTGGCTGGAGGGCAGAGCCAGAATAGTTTACAAGGGGGAGTATTATGTTTAAGGGCTCTATTGTGGCTATTGTAACTCCTTTTTCCACCGTAGGCGGATCCGCCTCCGGCGGAAAGAAATTAGTTATTGACGAAAAGAAATTTAAAGAATTGATAGAATTTCATATAAAAAGTGGCACTTCCGGCATTGTCCCCTGCGGAACAACCGGCGAGTCCGCGACTTTATCATTTGCCGAGCACGAGAGGGTAATTGAAATTACCATCAAGCAGGTGAATAAAAGAGTCCCGGTAATCGCCGGCACAGGCTCGAATTCCACCGAAGAAGCCATAATGCTTACCAAACAGGCAGCCTCAGCAGGCGCTGACGCGTCATTGCAGGTGTCCCCTTATTATAACAGGCCGACTCAAAGAGGCCTGTATGAGCATTTTAAAGCTGTTGCCGATGCCGTAGATATCCCAATAATCCTTTATAACATAGCTTCCCGTACAGGTGTCAATATTGAACCGGAGACGATTGCAAAATTGGCACATGATTGCAAGAATATCGTAGCAGTCAAAGAGGCCTCGGGTAATTTAGAGCAGATGTCGCGTATAAAACAACTTTGTCCGAAGAAATTTATTTTGATTTCAGGCGATGACGGTCTGACTCTGCCTGTTTTAGGCATCGGAGGCACGGGAATTATTTCGGTGGTTGCCAATATTGTGCCTAAAGACGTCGCTAATTTGGTACATGAGTTTGAAAAAGGGAACATTAAAAAAGCGCAGGAAATCCACTTTAAATTACTTCCGTTAGTAAAGGCGATGTTTATTGAGACAAACCCGATTCCGGTAAAGACCGCTATGGGCATATTAGGGATGTGTGAGCCGGATTTGCGGCTGCCGATGTGCGCAATGGCGCCTGAAAATCTGGAGAAACTTAAAAAAGCGCTAAAAGAATACGGGTTATTATAATAATCTTGGCTAGGTAGCTTTGTTTGTCCCTCGACAGAGCTCGGGATAAAATTAAAGTAAATCGAAAGATGCAACTTTAATTTTAAGGAGAAATATAAATGATAAAATTAGGAATCGCCGGTGCTTGCGGGAAAATGGGCAGGCGTATTTATGAATTAGCTGCTGTTGATAAGGATATCGAGGTCACCCTTGTCTTAGAGAAAAAAGGCACGCCTTTAATCGGCAGGGAAATGGGGAAATTAAAAGTTTCGTCCAATGCCGATGGCTTATTCCTGGTGGACGTATTGATCGATTTTACCATTCCCGAAGCAAGCGAAATCAACCTTGATTTTGTCGCCCGCTACAGGAAAGCACTTGTTTTAGGCACAACGGGGTTCAATGATGCGCAGCTTAAGAAAATAGAAGAGGTATCTTCGGTCGTGCCGGTTGTATTTTCTCCGAATATGTCGGTAGGGGTCAATGTACTGTTTACGATGCTGCCGGAGATAGCCAAAAAGCTCGGCGCCGATTACGGCATTGAGATAACAGAGGCACACCACAAAACAAAGAAAGATTCTCCTTCAGGCACAGCAAAAAAAATAGGCCAGATTTTAGCCGATGCCGTAAAAAAAGAGGTGCCTATCCATGCCATAAGGCTCGGGGATATCGTAGGGGATCATACAGTTTATTTTTGCGGTAATTCGGAACGCATAGAGATTAAGCACCAGGCGCATTCGCGCGAACCGTTTGCTTTCGGCGCTCTAAGAGCAGCTAAGTGGGTCGTAGGAAAGCCGGCAGGGCTTTATTCCATGCAGGATGTTTTAAAATAAGGACAAATCATGTTTAAGCTTTCTAAGAAAATTCAAAGTTTGCCGCCGTATCTTTTCCTGGAAATCGATAAGGCCAAGAGAAAAGCGCGCCAGGAAGGGCGCGATATTATTGATTTAGGAATAGGAGACCCTGACCAGCCGACGCCTGCTTATATCATCGAACGATTAAACCAGGCAGTGCTTGATCCGGCTACGCACCGGTATGCATTAGACCAGGGTATGCCTGTATTGCGCCAGGCAATTGCAGCCTGGTACAAAGAAAGATTCGGCGTAATTTTAGGCGCTGAAAATGAAATTTTGCCCTTAATCGGTTCCAAAGAAGGCATCGCGCATTTTCCGCTGGCTTTCTTAAATGAAGGCGATTATTCCCTGGTCCCTGATCCGTGCTATCCTCCTTATAAAGGCGGGACGATATTGGCAGGCGGAAGGCCTTATTTAATGCCGCTAGTTGAATCAAACGGGTTCCTGCCTGATTTAAAAAAGATACCGCAGAATATTTTAAAAAAATCCAGGGTGATTTATATAAATTACCCCAACAATCCTACTTCCGCAACCGCCGATGCAGGTTTTTATAAAGAGGTGGTGGATTTTGCCAGGAAGAATAAATTGATAGTCATTTCCGACCTTGCTTATTCAGAGATGTGTTATGACGGCTATCGTCCTTTGAGTTTTCTGGAAATAGAAGGCGCCAAAGACCTGGCAATAGAATTTCATTCTCTTTCTAAGACCTGTAATATGACCGGCTGGCGCATCGGCTGGGCATGTGGCAACCAGGAATTAGTTTCTGCATTGGCAAAAGTTAAATCCAATGTGGATTCCGGGATCTTTTCTGCAATACAGTTAGCCGGAGTTACGGCACTGGAAGGCCAAGGGGAACATGTAAAAAGGATGTGCGCGCTTTATCAGGAAAGGCGCGATACCTTGATTAAAGGGTTGAATTTGCTCGGCTGGAACGTTTCAGCTCCTAAAGCAACGTTCTATGTCTGGATAAAGATACCTTCGAAAACAGATTCACTGAAATTTTCTTCTCTTTTATTGGAAAAGGCCAACTTAATTGTGACTCCCGGAGTCGGGTTTGGTAAATACGGCGAGGGGTATATTCGTATGGCATTGACAGTACCGAAAGAGCGGATAAGCGAAGCGTTGGAACGGCTCAAAAAAATTTAACCAGGAGAATTATGGTTGTTTGTTATTTAGGCCTTGGTTCTAATTTAGGGAATAAGGCCAAAAACATCAGATTAGCCGTAAAAAAAGTAAGCGAATTGAAAGATACCGAAGTAATCAGGTTTTCAAAAGTTTTTGAAACTTCACCTGTCGGCGGCCCTCTAGGCCAGCCAAAATACCTGAATGCCGCCTTAAAAATCAGGACCAAATTATCTCCGCAAATATTACTTAAGAAAGTTAAATGCATAGAAATTGAAATCGGGCGCAGGAAGTCTGTCCGTTGGGGCCCCAGGGCAATTGATCTGGACATTCTTTTTTACGGAGAAAAGGTCATAAACAGAAAAGGGTTATTGATCCCGCATCCTTTGGTATTTGAACGTAAATTTGTTTTAAAACCGTTATCGGAAGTAATATGAGGATTATTCACAGCATCGGCTTAATGCAAAAAGTTTCTTCTTCCGGAAAAGCCAGGGGTAAGACAATCGGCTTTGTCCCGACAATGGGGGCTTTGCACGCAGGGCACCTTAGTTTAATCAGGGCGGCAAGAAAGCATAGCGATCTCTGCGTAGTCAGTATCTTTATCAATCCCTCTCAATTCGGGCCGAATGAAGATTTTAAGAAGTATCCGCGCGACCTAAGAGGCGATACTCAGCTTTGCAGGAAAGAAGGTGTAGACATTATCTTTAATCCGGATCCCGGGGAGATGTACCCGGATGATTTTAAGACAAATGTTTATGTCCGGCAATTAAGCGGCCTATTGTGCGGGAAATCGCGCCCTGGGCATTTTGCCGGGGTGGCGACGGTTGTTGCAAAGCTTTTTAATATTGTCCAGCCGGATCTTGCCTATTTTGGCCAAAAAGATGCCCAGCAGGCAGTTATAATAAAACAGATGTGCCGGGATTTAAATTTTCCGCTTAAGATTAAAATAATGCCCACGCTGCGAAATAAAGATGGATTGGCTTTAAGTTCCCGTAATGAATATTTAAGCCCAAAAGAACAAGGCAGCGCATTGGCCCTGCAAGAGTCATTAAACCTTGCAAAATCCTGTATTAAAAAAGGCGAAAGGAATGCCGCCAGGGTTATCCGGTTGATGAGAGGCCTGATCAGAAAAGAAAAATCGGCCAAGATTGATTATGTTGCTATCGTTGATCCGCGTACACTCAAGCCGTTAAAAAAAATTACCGGGGGATATTTGATAGCACTGGCTGTCCGAATAGGGAAAACCCGGCTTATTGATAATATATGCATAACCCATTAAAAATAGGCATTGTAGGATGCGGCGCTATCGGCAGCTCTTTAGCTAATGCGATTTTCAGGCAATTCAGGGGGAAGGCAAGATTAGTTTCCCTTTTTGATATCGACCGGCAGAAGGCCGGTGCTCTCTCGGAAGTATTAGTCAAGGATGATTCTCTTGTTGCTTCCCGGCTGAGTGCCTTGATAAATAAATCAGACCTGGTCATTGAAACAAGCAGCGCAAAGTGTTCTTTTAGCATTGCTCAAGAGGCGCTAAAGAAATCCCGCGATTGCATGGTTTTAAGTGTCGGCGGGATCCTGAATAAATACCGGCAATTGGCTGTTTTGGCAGAGAAGCATAACTCAAAGATCTATTTACCAAGCGGGGCAATTTCAGGGATCGACGCCATAAAAGCGCTTAAATGTAGTAAAATAAAAGAGGTCGTGCTTACGACCATTAAGAATCCGGCATCTTTTAGGGGCGTAAAATATATTAAGGATAAAGGTATCAAGTTGGAAAGTATCAGGGGTGAACGGATTTTATTTTCCGGCAGCGCAAACGAGGCCGTAAAATATTTCCCCCAGAATATAAACGTAGCGGCAATCTTAAGCATTGCCGGGATCGGCCCTGAAAAAACAAAAGTCCGTATAATCGCTTCGGCTAAAACAAAGCGCAATATTCACCAGATCAAGGTCTATTCGGAAGCAGGGATAATCACGACGCGTACAGAAAATATCCTGCATCCGGATAACCCCAAAACAAGCTATCTGGCTTATTTATCCAGCGTCGCAGTCTTAAGGCAGATTTTGGGGCCGGTAAAGGTCGGCTCTTAAAATTTTAAAATGAGAGGGGGTGAATACAGATTATGGCAAAAAAACTCATGAAAGTCGGTATCAAGAGGGTAAAAGGGTTCCTTTATTACATCGATAAGCAAGGCGATGTTTCTTGTGCAAAGATGGCAAGAGGCGCCAAAAAAGGAGGCAGCCCTAAAAAAGTAGCAAAATGCGGAGTTAAAAGGCAGAAGGGGTACCTCTACTTTGTCGATAAGCAAGGTGATATTTCTTGCGCCGTAATGAAGAGAGGCGGTAAAAAGAAAAAGAAATAATTAATTGGTAAAAAACACAAAAAAAGGGGACGGTTCTGTTTTTAAAAGGTTAGAACCGTCCCCGTATTTCTCTTAAAATCCTATGGTTGAAAACATTGTAATAAAAGGGGCAAAAGTTCATAATTTAAAAAATATCCACCTGGAGCTGCCCCGGAATAAACTTATTGTAATTACGGGGCTTTCGGGTTCAGGTAAATCCAGCCTTGCGTTCGATACGATTTATGCCGAAGGCCAGCGAAGGTTTGTCGAAAGCCTATCAAGTTATGCGCGCCAATTCCTGGAACAACTGCAAAAGCCGGATGTAGAATTTATCGAGGGCCTCTCGCCTGCCATTGCCATTGAGCAAAGGAATGCGGGAGGCAATCCTCGTTCTACTGTTGCCACACAGACAGAAATCTATGACTATCTCCGCCTTTTATTTGCCAGGGCTGGGAAAGTGAATTGTTACAGGTGCGGATCGCCTATAGAGAGGCAGACATCTCAGGAAATTATTGATAAGATCATAGGTATCGGCCAGGGTGAAAATATACAGATACTTGCTCCGCTGGTGTCAGGTAAAAAAGGAGAATTTAAAGAGGTATTTCTTGAAATACAGAAATCCGGGTTTTCCAGGGCCAGGGTTGACGGCAAGATTGTAGAGCTGCCGGCAAAAATTAAACTTCATAAATATAAAACTCATAATATTGATGTATTGGTGGACAGGTTGACAATTAAGCCCGGGATAAAAAACCGGCTGACCGATTCTGTAGAGACAGCTTTAAAAGTCGGCAAGGGCAAGGTAATAATCAGAAGGTCTGCGGATATGGTTTTTAACGAAAAATATGCCTGCCCTAAATGCGGTATAAGTTATTCTGAGGTCGAGCCGAGGGTATTTTCTTTTAATTCCCCTTATGGCGCATGCCCCGGATGTAACGGCCTTGGCACAAAATTTGAATTTGACCCGGACCTGATCGTCCCCGACAAAAACAAATCTATAAATGAAGGCGCGCTTGCCCCATGGAAAAGAGGAGGCAGAGGGTATATTTTATATTATCGCTGGCTGATCAGGGAATTATCTGATGCGCTGGATTTTGATTTGGATACGCCTTTTAAAAAATTGCCCAAAGATGTCCGCCAGGCAGTCTTATTCGGCACTCCGGAAGAAGTAGGCGGCAAGCCCTTTGAAGGCGTGATCCCGCATCTTGAAAGGCTTTTCAGGAATACGGACAGTGATTACCTAAAACAGGAAATCTCCAAATTCATGTCAACGCTCGCCTGCCCGGTATGCCTTGGCGCAAGGCTGAAAAAAGAAAGTTTGGCCGTTACGATAGGCGGCAGGAATATATGGGAGATAACCAAATTTTCAATAAAAGAAGCAAAGAAATTCTTCTTTGAGCTGGAATTGAACGAGAGAGACAAGATGATCGCCTGCCAGGTGCTTAAAGAGATAAACCAGAAATTGCAGTTTTGTATTGATGTCGGCCTTGACTATTTGACTTTGGACAGGAGGAGTTTTACTTTATCCGGAGGCGAAGCGCAAAGAATACGCCTGGCGACCCAGGTAGGCAGCGGGCTTGTAGGGGTATTATACATATTGGACGAACCAAGTATCGGGCTTCATCAAAGGGATAATGCCAAATTGATCTCTACTCTGGAGGCATTGCGCGACCTGGGGAATACGTTGATAGTCGTTGAACATGACGAATACACTATTTTAGCGGCCGATTATATCGTAGACCTGGGCCCTGGCGCCGGCAGGCACGGAGGAGAAGTTATTTTCCGGGGCAGTAAGGAAGAATTATTAAAGAGCCGGGATTCTCTTACCGCAAAATACCTGAGGCGCCAGTTAAAGATCAGCGCGCCTGTTAAGAGAAGAAGCATAGCGGACAGGAAAATATTGGAGATTAAAGGCGCGTCGGAAAATAATTTAAAAAAGATAGATGTCAAATTCCCGTTAGGGGTATTTACTTGTATTACCGGAGTTTCGGGCTCAGGCAAGTCAACGTTGATCGATGAGATATTATTTAAAGCGCTGGCACAGAGGATATATAAATCAAAAGAGAAGCCCGGCTCGCATGAAAAGATCATAGGCACAGAATTTATTGATAAGGTGATAGTCGTCGATCAATCGCCGATAGGCAGGACCCCGCGTTCAAATCCTGCTACCTACACGGGAGTTTATACCCATATCAGGGATTTTTATAGCAAGCTTCCGGAATCAAAAATCAGGGGGTTTAAGCCCGGAAGGTTTTCTTTTAATGTAAAAGGCGGGCGCTGCGAAGCATGCATGGGCGACGGCATAAAGAAAATTGAAATGCATTTTTTGGCGGATGTTTATGTAAAATGTGATGTTTGTAAGGGCCGGCGATTCAATGAGGCGACGCTTGAGGTCAAATACAAAGGAAAATCAATCGCCGACTGCCTGGAGATGACGATAGAGGAAGCAGGAGACCTGTTTTCCAATATTCCTAATATAAGGCATACGCTTAATTTGATAAGCGAAGTCGGCCTCGGATATTTAGAATTGGGCCAGGCCGCGACAACATTATCCGGAGGCGAGGCTCAGCGTATTAAGCTATCATCCGAGCTCAGCAAGCGTTCAACAGGCAAAACAATGTATATTTTAGATGAACCCACCACAGGGCTTCATTTTGCCGATGTCGCCAAACTTATTAATGTCCTTTCGCGCCTTGTAGATAAAGGAAATACCGTAATCGTGATTGAACATAACCTGGAAGTCATCAAATGCAGCGATTATATTATTGACCTGGGGCCTGAGGGAGGGGATTTGGGCGGCCGGGTCGTAGCTAAAGGGACCCCGGAAGAAATAGGGCAGGCCAAAGATTCTTATACCGGGCATTATTTGAGAAAGGTATTGAATAGCTAGTGGAGTAGTGATATAGTTTACCATATGTATAAAATTATTATTTTACTTATTGTTGTGTCTTTTAGTTCCCAGCTGTCAGTTGTTAATTGCCGGCTATACGCGCAGACCATGACGCAGGATGAAAGAGAAGAAGAGGCGCTCTTTGTGGCCAGGAGGGCGTTTGAAGACGGTTTTTATGAAGTTGCTCTCGGCCTTTTTGAACGGTTCTTAAAGAATTTCCCGCGTTCCCCTAAAACAGCAGACGTAAACCTCCTGATAGGGCAGTGTTATTTTCATCAGAACAGATTCCCTGAAGCATTGGCTAAATTTGAATGGCTGCTTAACCAGGCAGAAGCAAGGAATATCCAGGATGCAGTATATTACTGGATTGCCGAAGTAAATTTTAAAGCTAACAATTTCTCAAAGGCAGCCAATTTTTATAAAAAGATAATCAACGACTTTCCTTCTTCGGGCTACGCCGGCATATCGTATTATTCATTAGGATGGTGTTCTTTCCAGGATGGCGCCTATCTTGACGCCCTGGGATATTTTAAAATTGTCGAAGAGAAATTCCCGAAAGAGAATTTTTCCAAAGAGGCATCGTTTAAAATAATCGAATGCCTTTATAACCTGAAAAATTATTCCGAACTTAAAGAGCGTTTAAATAATTACCTTAAAATTTATTCGCAGGATACCGCGAAATTGCCGTATCTTTATTTTTACCTCGCCGAAGCCGATTATTATCTGAACAATTTCTCCCTGGCTATTGAAGAATACAGGAAAGTTTTATCCGGGGCCAAGGATGAAAAAATGCTTGGCTTATCAGAATTGGGCATAGGATGGAGCAACCTTAAGTTAAAAAAATACTCCGAGGCAAAAAAGGCCTTTCTGAGCATCCCGCCTGATAACCTTGAAAAGACAAGCCGGGAAGTTTTATTATTGGGGAAAGCTGTTTTATCAAGTGAAACCAGGGATTTCGAAGATGCTAAAAAGATATATCGAGAGTTAATCGGAATGTCAGAAGACCCTCTTATATTAATCCACGGTTATTTAGGGCTGGCAGACGCAAATTATAATACCGCGGACTATAAAGGGGCGATTGAGGCATATTCGGCAGCGAATTCAAAGATATTTGAAGGCATACCACAGGATCTAATAGATAAACTGCATTATGGCCTTGCCTGGAGTTATTTAAAAGAGGGCCTTTTTAAAGAGGCCATTGATGAATTCCAGAAAGTCGCCAAGCTTACGGATGATAAAATCGTCAAGGTATCTGCATTGTGCCAGATAGGGGATGCTTATCAGGATTCCGGCAACTACGAAAAGGCGCAGCAAGCTTATGATAGTATTTTAAAAGATTACCCCGATTCGCTATATAGCGACTATGTCCAATATCAGTCCGGATCAGCATTTTTAAAGTCCGGCAATTATGACGGAGCGGCGCTTGCGTTTTTAACTCTTAAGAGGAATTACCCTAATTCAAAACTCCTGGATGATGCCACTTATGCTTTGGGTTTGAGTTATTTTCAAAGAGAAGATTATAATTCCAGTAAAGAGGTCTTTGAGAAATTCCTTAGTGACTATAAAGGCACCCTTCTTGAGCCGCAGGCAGCTTATTTATTGGGGACATCTCTTTATAACCTTGGGAAATTTAATGAGGCAATTGAGGCCTTTAAAAATATAATCAGGAACTACGGCAGTAATACGGAGCTTGTCCAGAAAGCAGAATATGAAATTGCCGATTGTTTCTATCGCAAGGGAGAAGAAGAAGAAGCTATGGCAAGGTTTAAGGCGCTTCGTTCGAAATACCCGGATTCGAAACTGACCGCGGAAGTGGTCTGGTGGCTCGGAGAGTATTATTACCGGCATGATGATTTTAGCCTGGCGCGGAGATATTTCTCTTCGCTTATCCAGGATTTCCCAAAAAGCAACCTAATCCCTAACGCATATTATGCGCTCGGCTCCACCTATGAAGAAGAAGGCAACTTTGATGAAGCGATTAAGAATTTTAATAAAGTCGCAGGGTTAAAGAAGTCAGACCTTTCCGGGACAGCTTTTGTAGCAGTAGGAGATATTTATGCCAAGCAGGGAAAAATCGAGCTTGCTTTAGAAAGTTATAAGAATGTAATGCAGCTTTATCCTAATCTGGCTCCGCTTGTCTCTCCTAAGATCGGCGATACTTTTCGTAAGGCAGGAAATTATGAAGAGGCAGCTTTTTATTATGAGAAAAGCTTGGATATAGTCCCGATGAATGAGATGAGCGATATCCAGTTCAAATTGGCTGAAGCAAAAGAGCTGCAAGGTAAAACTGCAGAAGCCATCGAAGGATACCTTAAGGCCGCCTATTTGTTTCCCGAAAAGCAAGAGCTTACGGTAAAAGCGCTCCTTAGGGTAGCCACTATCTACGAATCAAAAGAAGATTTTATTGAGGCGCAGAACATATACCAGAAGATCATTGCTTTGAACGTTGAAGAATCAAAATACGCACAGGAAAGAATAAGTTGGATAAAGACAAACGTCAAATAGGAGGAAAGATATGGATTTATACAGGATGAGTTTCTGGCAAGTTTTTTTATCCGGCGGCCCGGTCATGTGGCCGATACTATTGTGTTCTATTTTTGCTTTAACGATCATTATAGAAAAGTTCTGGTATCTGCATAAAATTTCGATAGATGTCCAGGAATTTTTATCAAGGATCCTGGAAAAAATGAAGCATCATCAGGTTAAGGAAGCTATTGAAATCTGCGATTCAACGAAAAGCCCGGTCGCCAGTATTCTTAAGGCAGGTATTCTTAAGTACGACCGCCCTAAGCAGCAGATAAAAGAAGCAATAGAGGATTCGTCTCTGCATGAGATCCCGCGCCTTGAAAAGAATCTTTCTGCGCTTGCCACTATTGCCCATGTGTCTCCGCTATTAGGGCTTTTGGGCACCGTTACCGGCATGGTCAGGTGTTTTCAGACCATACAGGCAAAGGCGACAAGTTTCCATCCTGTTTCTCCGGGAGACCTTGCAGGAGGGATATGGGAAGCATTACTTACTACTGTTGCCGGGTTAATTGTAGCGATCCCTGCTTTTGTGGCATATAATTACCTGGTAAGCCGGGTAAATTATTTCATATTAGAGATGGAGAAGGCAGCTACGGAGCTGATAAATTTCTTAACAGAATAAGCAAGGGGTAGAGAGCTATGCGTTTTAAAAGACATATGAAGCTTGAGCACGGCCTGAAGCAAATTGATATAGCGCCTTTGATTGACGTCGTATTCCAGTTGATCATATTTTTTATGCTTACTTCAAGCTTTGTAATGCAGCCGGGGATCAAGGTGAATCTGCCAAAAGCGGTTACCAGCGAAGTTGTAAAGAGCCAAAACATAGAGGTGCTTGTTTCCGGAGAGAATGTCACATATTTTGACGGAAAAGTGGTCACGGCTAAAGAATTAAAGGCATTACTTAAACAGGCAGAAAAGAGAAACCAGTCAATCCTCATCAAAGCTGACAAGCGGGCATCGCTGGGCAGGGTAGTCGAAATCTGGGACCTTGCGCGTGATTTTGGGATTGCACAGGTAAATATTGCGACAAATCAGGAATGATCACACGCAGCCTTAAAAATTCATTTTTGATATCGCTTATGGGCCATTTTACGGTCTTTGGGCTGTTTGGGTTTTCTTTCGGGGAAAGGATCATCCCTTACAAGCAGGCAAATGTTGCTTTTTGGGGAGGCGTCCTGAAAAATTATGACCTGGCTCCCGAGACCACACTTATCAGAAGGGCAGCAAGAAAATCATTTTTTGTGCCTCCGGCAGAAGTCCCCTCGGTAGAAAATACAGAGTCGCAGGAATTTAAACCAGCCGCAAGTTTCGTTAAACCGCCTGTCAGTCTTATCAGGGAAGGCCAGCAGAAAGTTACCCTAAAGAATGATATCTTGGGCCCTGTATTTCTGGCAAAACGCAAGAAGCCGGTAGTAATGTTCTATCCCGAACTGCCGTATGATTTCAATCTCTATTTTAAAGACAGGCAGGTGGCCCATATAGAGCTAGAATATATTGCTTTTTCTCCGGATAAAAATAAGAGCGTATTGGTCAGAAGAAAGGCCTCTTCGGGTAATCTTGAGGTTGACCTGTTTTGCATGCATTATATCGAGCAGTATCTTTCTATACAAAAATATGCTTCATCTGATAACATCTGGCAGACAGTCAAGATAGAGCTTGAGCCGAACAGATGATAAGTATTGATTTCTCAATCGCAATTGCTTGCTTTTTTATTATCATTATCAACATATTGTTGATCTCTTGGATAAGAGGCAAGAGGCATAAAGATAAGGACCTGGCCTTAGATACAAAATTTGTATGGTTCTGTGCTATTTGCGCCTATACCTATATAAATACAAAAGACGAAAATATTTCAATTTGTCCGCGTTGCGGAAGCTATAATAAAAAGTAATTGACATAGGAAGATTCTGGCGTAGAATTAATAACAAGGAGGAATAATAATGATTACAGAAATCGGTATAATAGCCGGTGAGATCTGGCATTACCTTGATCAGCATGGGGAAGTTGCCCTTTCTGTTTTAACTAAGGGCATAGATAAGCCGCGGGACAGCGTTTTGATGAGTTTAGGTTGGCTTGCCCGGGAAGGCCATGTGATTATGCAGGAAGAAAATAATGATTATAAGGTATCCCTAAGAAAAAATGCTTAAGCGGCCCTTATTATTAAGGAATAAAGGTATTGCTTTATTTTTAAGTTTAGCCGTAGCAGCTATAGTGATTGTCCTGGCAAACATAATTATGAACATTATGCTCAGCCAGTCAAAACTCACCCATCATCAAATCGGCCGTATCCAGGCATATTATGCGGGCCTGGCAGGAATTAATCTGGCACTTGAAAATTTAAGAACCGGGACATGGCATTATTCAGGCGGGAATACCTGCCAAAATGCCGGTGATTGCCCGATAGCAGATACTGCTTTTCCTAATTCAGTACAATCAGTTGAGGTTATTTTCTGCCCCCCGGGGATTATTTGTGCGCCGTTAACTACTATTTGTAACCCTCCTGCAGGCATCAATTTTTGTATTAATTCCTCCGTCACATATTCTTCTAATTAAAATCCGTATTAAAAGACCATTATAATCTAAGTAAGTCTATTATAAAGTTGCATGCTTCATTTTCCGTCGCTGTTAATTGAATAAGTAAGTCTGAGTAAGTTTAGATAAAAAAACACTTGACAAATTAAGTTGTTTATGTTTTAATGTAGTCCGCTGTAGTTTATAATGGTCTTAGTAAGAGGAAGGTAATATTGTATGCCAAAGCTTATTGATGTTGATGAATTAGCAGATTATCTGAGATTGAAGAAGCAGACAATCTATAATTGGTTGCATCAGGGTAAAATCTCAGGCATAAAAGTAGGCGGGGTCTGGCGTTTTGACCGCAGGGAAATCGATGCCTGGCTAAGAAGCAGAAGGCGCATTTCCAAACCCGGAGAGAAATAATGGCAGGTTCTTCTTTAGGAATATACTTTGGGCCGAAAGTAATTTCAATAATTGAAGCCAGCGGCAAAAAGATCATAAACAGCATTCAAATCCAGCGCTCTGTGCTTTCGTCCGGAGACCTGGAGGAGAAAGTGCCTGATGAAGTAAAGATCGTTGCCTTGTTTAAAGAAGAGCTGAGAAAAAACAACATATCTGCCAAAGAGGCATTTGTTTCTCTTTCGGGAAAAGATATGATAATCCGTACTTTTGAGACGCCTCAATTGCCTGCCAATGAACTTCCCAATGTCGTAAATTTCGAAGTAAAGAAATATATACCTTTTAAGATCGAAGAGCTGGTTTCTGATTTTCAGACTGAATATGACAGGGCAAGCCGCAGGAACCAGGTCCTTTATGTGGGCATCAAAAAAGAAGTCCTGGATAAATACCTCTCCATAGTCAGCCAGTTGGATATTAAATTAAGCTTTTTAGAGTATTCTGCCTTTGGATTATTGCGGTTCTTAAAGCTGAGCAATTTCAGCAGCAAGGGCGTAGTCGCGCTTTTGAATGTGGATTACGTTGAAGAAGATGAAGTAAATTTCTCTATCCTGGGGGGGGGGCTCCCATTGTTCAGCAGGGATATAATCTTATCCGGCGGCCCGGATGAGCTTTCTAAGCCCGAAGGTGTTTCCCCTGCCGCGCTTATCGATAAATTAAAGACTGAAATCCGCATTTCCATGGATTATTACCACCGCAAGTTCCTCACAAAGAAGGTCCATAAGGTCTTTTTGGTTGTCAATAACGAAATGCGCACTGACCTGGAGTCGTTTTTCAAAGAAATGGCTTTAGAGCCGATTTTTGTTGATGCCAGTAAGGCCTTGGGCAGGCAAGGGCAGTATAGCCTGGGTTTATCAAAGGCCTATGGCAGTTCTTTGGTAAAAGTGATCAAGAGCGATTTAAAAATAAACTTATTGGCTTCGCGTTCAAAAACAAAGATCCAGAAAGAAGCAGGGGCCGAATTAGAGCTTGGGGCCCTTATTTCCAGGATAAGAGTTGATGCCAGGTTCGTGGCTTTTGGCATGTTATTGTGTTTTCTGGCATTCGGTTACGGGATGTACCAGAAATTGCCTATTCAGGCCCAATTATCCGAAGTTATAAAAGAGCGGCCGGTTGTTCCCGGGATAAAACCCGAAGCAAGCCTGCCTGAGTTGAACAGGTTAAGTGATGAATATAAAAAGAAAGTCGAAGCCCTGAAGAATATTATTACAAAACAGCAGTATTTTACTGAGGTCCTGGATGTTATCCCCCGTATAATTCCCGCAGAAGTCAGGTTGACAAATATAATGTTTAATAATAAGGGGCAAAAACCGGAATTGATCCTGCAGGGGATTGCTTATACGGGTAACGGAGATGAGGAGCTTAAATTAGTTAACGGTATTATTATACTGATGAAGAATAACCCTGTATTAAAAAGAAATTTTAAGGATATCGCAATCAATAATATCGACTACCGGTTATTCGAGGGTATCACTATGACTTCATTTACGATATCCTGTAAAAATTAAAACTGAGGTAAACCAGTCATGATGAATGTTGGAGAGGCCCTAAAAAGATACAACAAAATCGCCTTGAACTTCGGAGTCTTGATCTTGGCGCTGATCATTGCTTTTAAGATCTATAATTCCCAGAATGCGGAATTGGCCGTTTTGAGTGAGAACAAGGCTACGGAATCAAAGAAAAATGAAGAATTAAAGAAAATCGAAATAGTAAATAAAGAGATGGAGGCCTATGCTAAATTCATCAATAGCAAAGAGAACGCTAATGTCTTTAATATTTTGGGGGATATCGCCAAACTAGCTTCTGTCAATATCGTTTCTATAAAACCGGGTTTGGAAGAAAAGAAGGATCATTTTGTCAGGCAAACTTATGATCTTAGGATCTCTGCCGATACTTACCATAATATAGGTAATTTCATTGCAAGGATTGAAAGCGACCCCGGCATATTTATTGTTGAGAGCCTGGTTATCAATCAAATTAAAACCGGCGGTGCAGAAAAGTTGTCTGTTGATATGCGCGTAGCGACTGTTTTATTTATGAGTTGATTAAAATTATGAAGAACATACCCAAAATACTTTTGTCCTTTTTTATTGCCGCGGCCAGCTTTTATTATGCCGGCAATGCGTTTTCATTAAGGTCAGAATATGAAGAAATAAAAAGAATAGAAGCGGATACGCGGCCGCCCGAAATAACGGTCACCCGGCCAAAAGCAGAGTATAACGCGTCTAATTTAAAAGACCCGTTCCGTACTAAGGCGGCTGTACAGGACGCCGGGCCTGAAATAGATGTTGTAGTCAATCCGCCTGATTTAAAGATCCAGGGCGTAGTCTGGGGCGGCCAACAGCCGCAGGCAATTATAAACAATAAGGTTTTAAAGATCGGCGATGTGATAGAAAAAGCAAGGATCATAAACATAAGCCAGTCAGGCATCGATATATTTTATGAGGGCCGGCAATTTAAAATATCATCTCCGGCTTCGGCATACTTGAAAGAAAAAAATGATACTCCAAAAGGAGGAGAAAATGAAAAGAAACTTTAGATTATTCGCATTCTTAACTATTTTTTCTTTGTTGTTCCCTTTTAAACTGAACGCAAACCTGGAGCTGCCATTTGAAAATCCTGAAGTGACTATTTCGATGGATTTTCAGGACGCGCCGCTTAAGGATATTCTAAAGATCCTTTCTGTCCAGTCGGGGCTGAATTTTATTTCCTCTGAAGGCGTCCAGGAGCGGAAGATCACCCTGTACCTGGATAAAGTGCTTATTAAGGAAGCAATGGACAAGATCTTTAAAGCCAACAACCTTGCTTATGAACTTAGCAGGGATTCTAATATTTTTATAGTCAAGGACCTTGGCAGGCCGCAGATCGAGACATTGACCCAGATATTCTATTTAAAATATGCTACTGTTTCTTCTTCTTCTTTGAAAGAGGAAATGGCCGCCAATATTAAAGCTTCAGAACAGACCGCAGGAGGATTTGCTTCCGGAGGAGGCAGTTCGACATCCAGCACCTCTTCAAGTTCTTCTTCCGGCTCCAGCGATAGCAGTACTTCCGGCAAGTGGGCGATTGAAGAAGAAAGCGGTATAACCAAAGCAGTCAAGAAACTGATATCCGAATATGGCTCGGTAATAGAAGATTTCCGGACAAATAGCTTGATTGTTACCGATACTCCGAGAAGAATGGCCGTAATCAGCAAAACTATTGCCGCGTTGGATATCCCTGTGCCGCAAGTCATGCTTGAAGTCGAAATGTTGGATGTAAGCAAAAATACAGTAGATAAGATCGGGTTTGACTGGACAGGCGCCAGTGAATGGTCTATTGGTATTGAGGGTGCTTCCAGGATGACTACTTTTCCTATGGGAAACCGCGCTCCTCAAGACGGCATTGGAGGGCTTACAAGCGTATTAGGCGCTACTCAAAAGTTTACTCCCGGAGACATAACCTTCGGCAGCTTAGAGCTTGTTTTTGATTTTTTACGCACGCAGACAGATACAAAATTTTTAGCAAGGCCGCGTTTACTTACTCTGAATAACGAAACCGCTGAAATCAGGATAGCAACGAATGAAGCCATCGGCGTTACGCAATCAAGCAGCGGGTCAGGCGGAGCAACAGGCGAAATTACTGCTGAAGCAGAGAGGTCAGAGACGGGCGTGCTTTTAAGGGTGACTCCCCAGATAAATGTTGAAACAGGAGAGGTTACCATGTTTATTTATCCTAAAGTAGCCCAGGCGACAGCAAGCAGTATCACCAGCAATTTAGGGTCGTTCAGGGACCCGGAAGAGCGCAGCACAAAAACATTGGTCAGGATAAGAGATGGCGAGACCGTTGTTATCGGCGGCCTTATCCGCGACGAAGTATTGAATACGGAAACAAAATTGCCTTTCCTGGGGGACATCCCGTTTATTGGAAGTTTATTCAGGCATAAAGGCGGAGATAACGATAAAAATCAACAAAGAGAGTTGTTAGTTTTCATAACTCCGCATATAATAAAAGACAGCGCGGTCAAAGAAAAATATGCGAGTTTATCCAAAGATACAAAGCCGCTCAGTTTTCCGGAAAGAGAACAGGCCAACGTTTGTTCATTCGACCGCGAGGCAGTAATTAGCAAGAGCCTCAACAATTTTGATTTAAAATAAAATAATAATGCCGAAAGAGAAATATCTCCGGTTAGGCGAGCTTCTTGTTAAGGAAGGCCTGCTTAATCCCGCACAATTGGAAAAAGCAATCAGTGTCCAGCGCCAGGAAGGCGGCAGGCTGGGCGAAGTCCTGGTCAAGCTTGGGGTGGTTAAAGAGGACCAGCTGGTGGCAGTGTTAGGAAAACAGCTTGGCATCCCGTATTTTTCTTTAGGTACCGGAATGCTCAAGCCGGCTTCGGGCCAGGGCCTTGAGCAGCTCATACCGCATGATTTCGCAGTAAAGAACCTGGTTCTGCCTCTTTCCCGGACTTTCAAGTCCATGACCATAGCAATGGTCGATCCGCTGGACCTTATATTAATCGACAATTTAAGAAAATTAACCGGTTGCGATATTAATCCCGTTGTTGCCACCCGTTCAGATATAGTCCGCGCAATTGACGAATTTTATGGCCGCTCAGCCATGCTTGATAAGGCGGTAAAAGATACGTATGATATCAGCTCCCTTGAAAGCGCAACAGAAGCCGTTGAGTTAACTGACCAGGAATTGAGCCTGGATAAACTGATCGCCCGTGCTGAAGAAGCGCCTGTGGTCAAGCTCGTAGACCTAATCATCCGCCAGGCGATCGATGAGCGCGCATCCGATATCCATATAGAGCCGTTTAAAGACAAGATTTCCTTAAGATACAGGATTGACGGGAAGCTTTTTGAAATCCCTCCTCCGGCAAAACATTTGCACATGCCTATTATTTCCCGTATAAAAATATTAAGTAAACTTGATATTGCCGAAAAACGCCTTCCTCAAGATGGGGCATTTCCGGTAAAGCTGGAAAATCGCATTGTTGACTTAAGGATCTCTACAATCCCCACTATCTATGGCGAGAAAGTAGTCATGAGGATCCTGGACAGGGGTTCGGTAGTGCTTGACCTGAACCAGATGGGATTTGATGCAAAGCAATTGGAAGTTCTCCGTAAGGCGATGAATGCCGCATATGGCTTGGTGTTTTTGACCGGCCCAACGGGAAGCGGTAAGACAACGACTTTATATGCAATGCTTAATGAAATAAAAAGCCCGACAAAAAATATCATTACTATCGAAGACCCCGTAGAATATAAACTGGAGGGGATCAATCAGGTACAAGTTAAACCCGACATCGGGCTTACTTTTGCCGCTGCACTGCGTTCTTTTTTAAGGCAGGACCCGGATGTGATGCTTGTTGGCGAGGTAAGAGACCTTGAGACCGCGCAGATCTGTATTCGTTCTGCCTTAACAGGCCATTTAGTTTTAAGTACCTTGCATACAAATGACGCGCCTCAGGCCGTAAGCCGTTTAATTGATATCGGCATTGAGCCGTATCTTCTGGCACCTTCTCTCTTATTAGTCGTTGCTCAGCGCCTGATCAGAAGATTATGCCCCGACTGTAAAGAGGCCTATGAACCGTCAGCCGAACAGCTAAAAAATATAAACTTAAAAACCGACCTGATTTATCGCCCCAAGGGCTGCCCTAAATGCGGGCAGATCGGATATAAAGGAAGGCTGTGTATCGCTGAGGTCATGGCAACTAATGAAGAAATAAAAGGCCTGATCAATCAAGGTGCTTCTTTCCAAAAAATACGGGAAGCTGCCAGGGCTGCCGGGATGCAGACACTTTACGAATCAGCCCTTAAAAAAGTGGAAATGGGAGTCACTTCTTTAGAAGAAGCTTTTTCAGTCACATTGGGAGAATAATAATGTCACGGTTTTTTTATATTGCACGGGACAATAAGGGGCAAAAAGTAAGCGGGGCAGAAGAGGGCTTTAACCAGGAAGAAGTTATCAGCCGCCTGCAGGCTAAAGGCCTGCTTATTGTGAATATCATGGCTGCCGAACAAAAAGAATCCGCGAGCATTTCTCCCGATAAAATCGCAGGCACAAAACTGAAAATGAAACACTACGGCCTTTCCAGCGAAGACCTGGTCCTTTTCTGCAGGCAGCTTGCTACGTTATTGGGCGCAGGTGTCACTATATTAAAGAGTTTGGATATTATTTCTATGCAGGTAACAAGTATTAAACTGCATAATGTATTGGTCAGGCTGGAAAAAGATATGGAAGCGGGCTTAAGTTTGCATGAAGCTATGTCAAAACATCCTACTGTTTTTTCTGACCTATGGGTGAACCTGGTGGAAAGCGGCGAAGCAAGCGGAAACCTGGCTATGGTTTTAAGCCGCCTGGCAGGGTATCTTGAAAGGAATGAGGCGTTTAAGCGCAAGATCGTTTCAGCCCTTATTTATCCTGCGATACTTATGTTTGCGGGTTTCGGGGCGCTTTTGTTTCTGACCATCAAGATCATCCCGACGTTTGCCGAGTTGTTTGAGGGCTTTAAGATCGAAATGCCCTTTCTTACAAAAATACTTATTGATGTAAGTAATTTTATCAAAAAGGGTTTTCTTGTTATGCTTATAGGCGGCGGCGCTATTTTTTATTTTTTCAGGCAGTATATCAGGACAAAAACTGGCAGGAAAAGATTTGAGAAATTTCAATACAGCCTGCCTGTTTTCGGCGATTTCTTCAGGGCACTGGTAATAGAAAGGTTTTCTTCGGAAATGTCAACGCTTGTAGAAAGCGGCGTTCCGATCTTGTATTCATTGGAGATTACCGAGCATAGCGTCGGCAACCTTATTATGGCTGATATCATCCGCCAGATCAAAGAGGAGGTGAGGTCAGGAAAAAATCTAAGCGTGCCGCTTGACAGAAGCGGTTTTTTTGAACCGATGGTGGTCCAGATGGTTTCTATCGGCGAAGAAGTAGGGGAGCTTCCCCAGATGTTTAAAAAAATAAATGCTTTTTACCAGGAATTCGTTGAGGTTTTCTTGACGCGTTTTTCTGCAATGTTTGAACCGATAATCCTTATATTCATGGGCTTTGTAATCGGCATTATGATCATCGGGATGTTTTTGCCGATATTCCAGATCTCTAAGATTTCGGGGTAATCGGGGTTGTTATAGCATAAAAGGTATTGACAAATCCTTAAATGTTTATAAAATAAAAATAATGGTATTAAACATTTTTCTAAGACACCCGGCGCTATCATGCACCTCGGCATAAAGGATTGCCGAGTGTGCCCATCGGGCAATGCGCTGGTGTACCCTACATGGGTAAAGGAGGAGTAAATGAGAAGGGGTTTTACGCTTTTGGAATTAATCATTGTTATTATCATCATCGGTGTTCTGGCAACATTAGGGTTCACGCAGTATACAAAGATGGTTGAAAAGGGCCGCGCAGGAGAAGCAAGGGCATTATTAGGCACATTAAGGACAGCTGAAAGAGCATATAGTTTGGAGTATGGTGCTTATACTGCTACTATTGCAAATATGGGAGTAGAAGCTCCTGTAGGATGTGCCCAGGCTACTCATTATTTTTCCTATGCTTGTGCTGCAACCGGAACTTGTACTGCTACAAGATGCACAGCAGGCGGAAAACCTCCTGTTAGCACAGTTGCATACGTACTAGTATTAAGCCAGGACGGCAGCTGGACAGGCAGCACCCCAGGTTATTAGTTTTATAAAACTTAAGAAAAGCGAGCCAGAAAATGCCAAAAAAACAAAGAAGGAAAAGTGTAACTTTGCTTGAAATGATCGTGGTAATTATCCTTGTTGGCGTTTTGGCTGCCTTAGCTTTGCCTAATTTCGGCCCTTTCAAAGAGAAAACACTGGAAAGGGAAGCAAAGTCAAATTTGTCTCTTATACGCGCAGCAGAGAAAATTTACCGCATGGAAAATGCTTTTTATTATCCGTCAACTACGGCCAGCCCCATATCAACTACCGGGACGATAAACAACGATTTAAAGCTGGCGATACCAGGGGCAAATCCGTACTGGCAATATAAAATAGAAAGCACAGGGCCAGGTAATTTTTCCGCCAAGGCAAGGCGGGTAAGCACTCCTGCAAATGTCTGGTGTATTACGGATGCTGTTGATGATCCATATTCAGGCGGATGCAGTTGGTAAAAATTAGTTAAGGGTCAGGGGCCAGGCCCTATTAGTCGGGCCTGACCCCTTTTTTTTTATGCTGATGAAAAATAACAGGGCTTTTACAATATTAGAAATCGTCATTGCCAGTATTATTATCGCTATTACCGTGATCGGCTTAAGCGGGATTTTCGCTGCCGGGAAGAAGTATATTTCTCATGCGCGGTATCGTATGGTAGGCGGTCAGTTGGGGCAATTATTCATGAACCCGTTTCAAAATTATGTTTCTCAGAATGAACTTATTAACGGGGCTGATAACGGATGGAACAGGCCCAATAATCCCCTGACGCAACAGGCTGTTGCCCGATATTGCGATAGCGTAGGCGGGCATATACAGCAGCCTTTTTGCCCTCCGTTGGCTGACAGGATAATGGGCGGGGTAGAGTATAGCGCAAAATACGAAGTGATGAACCATCCAAGTACGGCCAATATCCGGAAAATAATAACTACTATCACCTGGAACGAGCCGCAATAATCCATGTCAAAAAAAAGTGTCACCCTCCTTGAACTACTAATAGCAATGGTTTTATTAGGCGTTGTAGTGCTGACTTTCGCCAGCATAGAAAACTTCGGCCGTTTTCATACTATTAATGCCGACAGGCGCGCAAAAGTCCAGAATGAAGTTTCTTTTCTGCTTTCGCATATCGCTAAGAGGGTCCAGAGCGCGGTAGGGGATGTGAATAATCCGCCCATGCAGGCCCTTGCTGACGGTTTTCGTGTCCGCATAGATACGAATGCCATAGCGACTCCAGGAATTTTTACCGATGATTTATTTTTTAATTACAGGCTGGCCGGCAATACGCTTAATTTTAGCTGTACTCCGGTAGGGGCAGGTTCTCCGGCCTGTCCGGCAGGCGAGGTTTTATCTAATAGGATAGTTTCAGGGGTCCGTTTCGGAGCCATCCCAACTCATCCTACTCAGGGTTTTAATATTTTTATTACCGATAGCGCGTCAAAGCTGGAAGTTGCTTTAGTCGCCCGCTATAACCCTGCTTCTGCGGTAAGCACGGATAATCCGGAAGTCACCCTGAAAAGCCGCTTTCTTACTTATACTACTGCTTTTAAATAACAATACCTCTAGTTTTTGTTTATCCTTCCGAGAATTAATGTTATAATATATCAACTTTTTAATTGTTTTGGGCCTGTGGCTCAGCTGGGAGAGCATCTCGTTCGCAACGAGAGGGTCAGCGGTTCGAATCCGCTCAGGTCCACCAAATTTTTGCGGCAAGCAAAATG
>Ga0194126_10001293_pt1 | contig 42073 bp, 35 predicted proteins | sample TA2KigC150mmetaG_FD_148641 | JGI IMG/M metagenome (GOLD analysis project Ga0194126, IMG submission 148641) | Freshwater microbial communities from Lake Tanganyika, Tanzania - TA2015035 Kigoma Deep Cast 150m | ecosystem: Environmental > Aquatic > Freshwater > Lake | place: Tanzania: Lake... | reverse complement strand
TTCCTTTCATGAAGTTCTGTATACGGTTGCCGGCTCCGGTGCTGCGGCACATCGTGCAGGTTTGGTCGGGCACGTTCTCGGTCAGAAAGTACTCAACGCGTGTCTCGGAACATGCGCCGGAATCGGCCGGCATGCCGGAGCGCCTGCAGATTGTAAAGCGGATGATGCCCGGAGGCTGTGCCAGCCAGGTCCCGGAAATATGCTGCGGGATCGCCAGCATCAGCTCCGCCCAGATCGGCAGCGCAGCTCCTGAGCCGGTCGAGCGTACATTGCGTCCGTCATCAAAGCCGACCCACACAAGCGCGACGATATCGGGAGTGTAGCCGACATACCAGGCATCGCGATTGTCATCGGTGGTTCCGGTTTTGCCGGCTGATGGAAACGTAACGCCCATTGCGCGAAGTCCGCGCGCGGTGCCGTCGCTCACGACGCTTTGCAGCAGCGAGCTGATCAGAAAAGCTTTCGCGGGCGTGATAGCCCGTTTGATCTCCATGTGGCGCTGCTCAAGGATGCGCCCCTGTTCATCGGTGACCAGACTGAGGGCGCGCGGGTAGGGCAGCATCCCGTCGGCAGCAAAACAGCAGTAGGCCCGGGCAAGCTCGAGCGGGATTATTTCAAATGAACCCAGTGCCATGGATGGATAGGGCTCAAGCTTTGAGGTGATACCGAGCGAGCGTGCGCAGGCAATGATGCGTTCCAGCCCGGTCTGCATGGCGGCAGCGACAGCCGCACGGTTGACCGACAGGGCCAGCGCGTCGCGCAGCAGCAGCTGTGGCGGGGCTTTGTCATCATAGTTTTTCGGCGACCACAGCCGGCCGTGCAGGTTGTAGGTGACCGGCTCATTTGAGAGCATGGTCGCGGGGGTCAGGCGGTCAAGGGCGCTCAGGTAGACGATCGGCTTGAAAGCGCTGCCGGGCTGGCGGCGGGCCTGGGTGATGCGGTTGAACTGGCTTTCGCCGTAATCGCGGCCGCCGACCATGGCGAGAATAGCGCCGGTGCGCGGCTGCATGACCACGATAGCTCCCTGCAGCTTTTTGTCGGGGTCCGGGCTTTTAAACTGTGGGAAACGCGCTTCAAGTCTTTTCAATCCGCGCTCAAGGGCCTGCTCGGCTGAGCGCTGCACCTGCGCATCAATCGTGGTATGGATCGAAAGGCCCAGGTTCGCAAGATCATCAGCGGAATAGAGCTCATGCAGCTGCCGGGCGACATAGTCCATGAAGTAGGCGGCGATGCGGGGCCGCGCTGTATACCCGGCGGTCTCGATCGGCGCTTCGCCGGCTGCGCGCCCATCGTCAGCAGAGAGCCAGCCGTTTTCCTGCATGGCGGCAATCACCGCGTTGCGCCGCTCGCGGCTTCGCTCTGCGTCCGCGTAGGGTGAATACCGGTTGGGCGCGCGGATAAGCCCGGCAATGGTTGCCGCTTCAGCAACGGAGAGGTCTTCGGCGCGTTTGCCGAAATAGAATTTTGACGCTTCGGCTATGCCGCTGATCGACACCGAGCCCTTCTGTCCGAGGTAGATTTCATTGAGGTAAATTTCAAGGATTTCATCCTTGCTGTAGCGCAGCTCCATGCTCAGCGCGATGCAGAGCTCCTTGAACTTGCGCAGAAACGAGCGCTCCGGTGTCAGAAAATAGCATTTTGCCAGCTGCTGCGTTATGGTCGATCCGCCGGCGCGCACGCCGCCGTGGCGCAGATTGATGAGCGCGGCCCGCAGGATACCCACCGGGTCGATGCCGGCATGTTCATAGAAGCGCCGGTCCTCGGCCGCAAGTACGGCATGGAGAAGGTGCGGCGGCATGCTGCCGAGGGCGATCAGTTCGCGCTGCTCGCGGAGCGGCCCGAAAAACAGCATCACTTCTTCGGGTTCAAGCTCAAGCGTGTGCAGGGGCTCTTCATTCAGGCAGTCGCGGATGGATTCAATCTGTCCGCCGGCGAGCTGTATGCGCACGGGAAATGCCGGGCGCTGGCGGCCGGGAACGGTAAGCTCTCGCAGGCTGATCTCGATTGAAGAGCCGCGCACGCGGTATTCACCGGGTGCATCCGGCATGCGCTGCACGGGGCGGTAGCTGAGGTTTTTGAGCGTGCTTTCCAGCAGGGCGGCAGTGGCGGGCCTGCCCGGATAGAGCAGGGTCGTGTCAGAATACACGCGCGAGGGGATGCTCCAGCGCCTGCCCGCAAAGCGCTCCTGAACCTGCTCGGACACATACAGGGTGTAGATCGTCAGCACCCCCGCGCCAAGCAGGCATGCATACACGGCGAGCTTTACCGCAAAGATAAACAGGCGCCTGCCGATTGAGGGCCTGCGGCGGCGCGGTCGGGTGCGGGGTTTTCTTTTCATGCGGGTTCATCCATGGCGCACTCCATCAGGCGATGCTGCGTTTGCACCCCGAACGGCATGCGTGCAGCGTTACGCCGAGGGCGCTTTAATTGATTCCGGGCCTATGATGCCCAGGGAAATAACCATCTTTATGGCTTCCTCAACCGACCAGGAGGTTTCTTGCACCAGTTCCTCCCCGACGATGACCAGAAAGCCCGACGTGGGATTCGGCACGGTCGGGATAAAGATTTTGAGCAGTTTTTTCCCGGTTCTGCTGTCGAGTATTTCACCGGTTACAAAGCCGATAACCCAGGTGCCCGGCTTGAAATATTCGATGAGCACCGGTTTTTTAAAGATATTTTTTTCAGGAAGCGACAAGGTGCCGGCGAGCTGTTTGCCGACCTGCCAGACCGTGTTGATGAGCGGGATACGGCCGGTCACCGCATCGAGCAGGCTGAACAGACGCCTGCCGGCAACGTTGCTCGCGATGACGCCCGTAGCGTACAAAAGCACGATAAAAATAAGCAGCCCCAGCCCGGGAATATGGATTCCCGTGTAGGTGTCGACAAGCTCCATGATCTGTTTGTCGATAAAGACATAGAGGATATTGACGGTGAAAACGGCCAGGGCGATCGGGATCAGGGCAAGCAGACCCTTGAAGATGTATGATTGCAGATGCCGGTAGATATGTTTCATGTATGTCGACCTTTCAATGTTTGATGGAGTCGTAAAAAGTCAGAAAATTCTAATTTCTGCTTCATAGCCATTGATCCTGCTGTCGGCATGCCGTTCAGCAGACGGATGCTGCACTCTCATGGGAAGCCTGGGTGTGGGCTTGCGCAAGCTCTGCATGGGTCAGGAAAGCCCGGTTTGACAGAGGGTACAATCACTTAACAGCCTTGATGGCGCGGGTTCTGGTACGCTGCCTGCGGAAATGATTCGCGCACGCCGAAAGTATAGGTCGCACAGGTGCGCGTGTCAATATAAATGCTGTTTGCAGGCGGCAGGCGCGAGGGTCTTGACTTGCGGGCGCAAGCGGACTATGGTCGTCTTTGCGGATGCGGATGCGGATGCGGATGCCGGGTGTACTATGCGGCGGAAGACATCGACAATCAAGCGTGACAAATATTGACGGGCGCGGTCGCACGGTACCAATCAGGAGGCATGGCTATGAATGCAAAACGGGCGTGCGAAAGCACGGTGACCAGTTCGATTTTGATGGTGCCGCAGGATGCCAATCCGGCAGGCAATGTGCACGGCGGCGTCATTATGAAGTACATCGATGAAACAGCTGGTGTTGTAGCCTTTCGCCACAGCCGCTCCAATGCGGTGACGGCGTCCATCGACCGCATCATCTTCCACCATCCGGTGTTCATCGGCAACCTGCTGACCTTCAAGGCCTGCGTGAATATGACCGGCCGTACATCAATGGAAATCGGCGTGCGTGTCGAGTCGGAAAATCTTTTGAGTGGAGAGATCCTCCATACCGCATCGGCGTATCTGACGTTCGTGGCCCTGGATTCCTCAGGCCGCCCCACGGAGATCCCTCAGCTGATCGTTGAAACCGAAGAGGAAATCAGGCGCCATCGCCAGTCGCAGGATCGTCGCGCTGTTCGCCTCGAGGAGCGCGACCGGGAATTGGGCGCATCCCGCAGGGAATGAGAGCCGGAACAGTTGCTCAGGGCCGGGTTAGGGCAGAAGGATCATAAACAACAACCCTATTGGTTACGCCATCCATATATCGACAGAGAATGCGTTCATGAAGAAAAGCGGCAGATACGAGACCACGGATTTAATTGAGGCTCAATTCCAACCCGGATCGCGCGGCCGGGTGCTAAAAAATTTGCAGGCTATTACCAGCAAACGGGAAATTGAGCGCATCGAGACCTGTGAACTTCTGCGGACTGCCGAGGTTATGATTGATCGCTATACCCGTAAGCATGTTTTTACGGCTGAGGATATCTGCGCAATGCACCGGGAGTGGCTCGGGGCACTGTACGCCTGGGCCGGCTGCTACAGGCAGGTACATCTCGCAAAGGCAGGTTTTTCTTTCGCATCTCTGGCGTTTATCCCGGGTCTTATAGCCGATTTTGAAAAGCATATCCTGCAGCGCTTCACTCCGTGCGTGTTCGATGACAGGGCTTGCGTGATTGAAGCACTTGCTGTCGTCCACACGGAACTTTTGCTGATACATCCGTTCAGGGAGGGAAATGGAAGGCTTGCCCGTCTGCTTGCCGCCTGTATGGCGCTTCAGGCAGGGCTGCCCTTGCTGGATTTCAGCGGCATTAAGGGGGCGCGGCGCGAAGACTATTTTGCGGCTGTTCGTGCCGGTCTGGACAGAAATTATGAGCCGATGCGGCAGGTCTTCAGCGCTGTCGTTTTACGGTCGCTGCACAATGAGCGGTAGGTCTGCGTTTGCGTGGTGCTGCCGGTTTGATTGCGTCCGGGATGATATGGATTCCTTCAACCGCAGAGGATGACATGATGCACCGCTTCAGGCCGACCTGCAGGTTGCCGGGGCTCTTCAGATAGGGGTTGGTTTCACGCAGTGATTTCTTTGCCATGGTTATTAGTATATACCATATTCTCAGGCAGATATAGCGGTTTTTCAAGGCAGGGTAGCGGGGTCAGAAGGGTGGCTTTAACGTGTATTCTGTGTTCTCATGCCGCATGTATTCCTCCGAACTGCGAATTCCACACTCCGAACTGACAAGGCTGCGCTCCGATGGGTTTGAAAGTCAAAAGCCTCAAACCGGTCATTTCGAAGAAGCGTGAGCGACTGAGAAATCCGGAGGCGCTTTCAGCGCCGTTCTGGATGGCCGTGCTTCCGCGCGTCCGCAAGCCTTGTCATGCCGCTCGTGATGAGCCCCGGCCTTGCTCCGAACTCAGCGCCTTTTTTTCGTTTGCACAAGGCTTTGAATGTATATAGAATCGTTTGCAACCAAACAAAATATCGCCGCATCGGGGCTGCGTTTTTTGATGCGCATACAGGTGACGATTCAGGCGCACACGGGCAGGGGGCGAAATAAAAATGCCGCGAACGATTAAACCTTTCTTGAGTACTCAAAATAAAGGCATTGCATATGGTTAACCGGGCCGCAGTCATACTGAAATACAAAGAACCGATGGTGCGCTGGATAAACGATTCCGACCCGTATAATGATGATCCCGGCATAACGCCAGCAAGCGCTAACAAAGAAAATACCGTCTATCTGATCAGGGATAGAGATGCAGAAAACCTCCAGAAATGGCTGTCGCGCAATTTTAAAATGCTTTTTGAAAATGAACTGGAAGCATGGTACATCGACGAATCGTTGTGGCCCCGGAAACTGACCAGAAAAATGTTTAATGAATGGTTCGACGTTGAATGTCACAGCGTGCTGCTCGATACCGTCGGCGGCGCTATATTAGATGATGAAATTTAACAAACGGCCCTGGCAGACGCGGGCGGGGTACAATAAAACAAAAACAATCAGGAGGGGCGACATGGCTACAATGAACGTTCAGGGTCGAAAAGTTTCAGTGGTTTCAAACCTGTAAAAACTACGGTCAGCGGGTTCAGTTTTCGGTGTTTGAGTGCATTGTAGATTCGGCGCAGTGGGCTGTGCTTAAACAGCGCTTGATTGATATTATCGACCCAAAGAAGGATAGCCTGCGGTTTTATTATTTAGGCCTGAACTGGAAACGACGGGTTGAGCATGTGGGAGCAAAGCAGGGCATTGATCAGGAAGGCCCTTTAATTGTCTGAAGGCTTCCGCGAACCGGATGCTTACATAAATTTACTGGTAGGTTCGCGGACAAGGTATGTGTTTGAAAAAGCTGAGATTATTTTTTTCACGCAAGCATGATAGGCAATTTTAAAAAAAATAAATCAACGGTTCGCAAAAACGACGAAAGAAAGAATTTAATTTCAAGCGGTTAAGCAGTAACAGTCGCGCCCTCGCGGGGGCGCGTGGATTGAAACCGCCTTTGCGCCCGAAATAGGCCATTACCTTACGGGTCGCGCCCTCGCGGGGGCGCGTGGATTGAAACTATTGTCATAGCCTTTTACTCCTGTATTGTGGTTGTCGCGCCCTCGCGGGGGCGCGTGGATTGAAACAAGGCCTGTTTTGTCATAATGTACCACTTTTCTGTCGCGCCCTCGCGGGGGCGCGTGGATTGAAACACGGTCTGCGGCTGTGAGATCGTCATCGGTTGCAGTCGCGCCCTCGCGGGGGCGCTAACGGCCTGCCTCTGTGAATCTGCGGGGATGTATAAAAAAGCCCCCGGCGCGCGCGTGCGGGCCGGGGGCTGAAGTGTGCCGGTGTGGCTGGCTTATTTGGCGAAATCGATATCGACGTGCCAGAAGCCGTCCTGCCAGTAGGTGTAGAAATTATCTTTAAAGATATTGCGGCCCATCTTGACCGCGAAGTCCTTTTCGTGCAGCTCCCTGACCAGATGGTGCGTGGCTTCTTCATGGGCTTTGGCAAAGCCCTCATCGAGAGGCAGCTGGCTGATGCGCTTCAGGTAAACAGGCAGCACCATCTTGACAGCGTCGAGGGCGGCAGCGTAGTAGGCCTGCCGGGCGGCCTCATCGTCGGCTGCCGGCTCGTTCAGCTCGAGGCGGTAGGGGCTTTTGAAGGGGTCGAGGTAGCGCGAAATTTTACCCCGGCCCTGTTCCTCGGTGCGCTGGTACTGCGCAACCTTTGCCATGGCCTCCCTGATCACTGCAATGTCTTCGCCGAAGAATTCCTCGTAAGAGATCGCGTCTTTGTCAACGTTGAAGAAATCCAGGATGAACATGCCGGGAACGCCCGCCGATGGCTTCAGGAAGTCTACGTGCATGACCGGCGCGCGCACGCCGCTGCGCGGCAGCAGGTTCAGGGTGACTGTGTTGTGATAGCCCGAGCCCGGCGGAACTTCAAACAGGCTGACCGTTGCGGCCGCGAGTTGCGTGTTCTCATATGATTTCAGCTGCACGCCGAGATCTGTGCCCCCGAAGAGTTTGCTGAAGGGAAAGCCCAGCGGCTGGGCGAAATCAGTGAAGAATTCGTTAATGGCGCGCGGCTGCAGCAGCTGTTCGTACTGCGCGGCCGTCCAGTTGAAAAGTTCGCTGTACATAGTGTAGTCCGTGTATTGTCTGGGTTTGTAAGTCGCCACGAAAATGACGATGACGATGACGAGCAGGGCGATCAGCGCGCTGAAGATTTTAAGGATTTTTTTCATAGTGGCTCCTGTGCGTGCATGTATGGATCATTTCGGTCATTACTACACGCAAGTATAGTATCAGGCACAGCCTATGTCAATGCAAAAGTCGGTATCGCTATCGTTATCGGGATCGGCTTTTCTGGAACACTCGATTGAGATTGCGATACCGATAGCGATTTATACATACGCGCTGTGCAGAGGCAAAGCGCATAACAGCCGGACGGCAGGGCATGTTTACATTATTCCGGACACTGCTGATGATATGTTTTGATTGACATGCGGGGGGGCTTCTTTATAATCACCACTCAACGGTGATGCGGCACACAGGAGACCGGCGCATGCATATACTGCTTTCAAATGACGACGGCTATGATTCGGAAGGCCTGCGGTGCCTTGAAGAGGCGCTGGCTCCCATGGCAACGGTCTGGACCGTTGCTCCTGATCAGGGCCAGAGCGCCATGGGCCGTGCCATCACGCTGCAGCGGCCGCTCAAGGTGACCCTGGTGGCCGAGCGCCGCTACAAAGTCAACGGCACGCCTTCGGACTGCGTCAACCTGGCGGTGAACGGCGTGCTCCCCGTGCGGCCGGATCTGGTGATAAGCGGTATCAATCAGGGTGCCAACATGGGCGATGACATCTCCTATTCCGGTACAGCGGCCGCGGCGTTCGAAGCCGCCATTCTGGGTATACCGGCAATAGCGGTATCGCTTGCCACCAAGCAGGATTGTCACTTCATGCCCGCGGCCCGGTTTGCCGCAGCGCTTGCCCGCAGCGTGCTTGACGCAGGCCTGCCGACGTATGTGTTTCTGAATGTGAATGTGCCCGATACCAAAGGGGCGGATGTATTCGATTACGTCATAACACGGCAGGGCCGCAGCCAATATGAAAAAACCGTAACCGCGACAACCTGCCCGCGCGAGCAGACGTATTACTGGCTCGGCGGCAAGGGGGTTTCGTTTGAAGATATCGATGGCTCGGACGCCAATGCCGTGCGGTGCGGATTGATTTCGATTACGCCGATCAGCACGGATTTGACCGATGACGGGTCCATGGGATTTGTGCGCAATCTCAGTGTCGACGGGTTTAAGCAGGGCTAAAAAAAATGTTTATATATTTTATGTAACTATCCGTTTTTAAATCTTTAATTTGCTTAAGTTAAAGTAATGCATTAGGTTAATGTCAAGGCGCGTCCTGAGGAACTATGTCCAACATGACCCCACGTTTTTACCGGTTCCTGCCTGAGCGCATGCGCCCCGGAGTATTGATCCTGCTGGCCGGTCTGCTGCTGTGCGCGGCCTGCCACCGCGGCACGGTTCTGCCGGAAAGTTCCTCCAAAGCTCAGGGGGTGTACCACACGGTAGAAAAAGGCCAGACTCTGTGGCGTATCTGCAAAACATATCAGGTCAGCATGCAGGACGTTGCCGAGCTGAACAATATTACCGATCATTCCCAGATCAGGGTCGGCGACCGCCTGTTTATTCCCGGCGCGCCGAGCGTCCGGAACGTTCCGGCGACAACCGGCGCTGCCGCGCAGCCGGGAGGTCCGCCTGCCGCAGGACCTGTCGGGCAGGTCCCTGTACCTTCCGCGCCGGAGCCGATCGCACCGGTCATTGAAAAAAATGTCGGCATGTTTATCTGGCCCCTGATCGGCCCGGTCACCAAGCGCTTCGGTATCCACGGCGGTCTCAAACATGACGGTATCGATATCAAAGGTACGCCCGGTGCCGAGGTGAAGGCCTCGCGCGGCGGCAAGGTCATTTTTTCATCCCTGCTCGACGGCTACGGCAGCACGGTCATTGTGCAGCATGACCAGAGTTTTGTGACGGTGTATGCCAATCTGGGGGAGAACTCGGTCGGCCGCGATCAGCAGGTCAAACAGTCGCAGGTGCTGGGACGCCTTGTGAGCGGCCCGCCTGACAAATGCTTCCTGCATTTCCAGGTGCGTCGCGACCGGCAGGCGCGCAATCCGCTGTTCTATCTTCCTGAAGCACGGTAAAAAATTTGTGCCCCGTGTTCGGCCTGTTCGATTGACCGGCGGCGGCGCAGCTCCTGCAGCGCGGCTTCAGCCTCTTCGCGTTTAAGACCGCATGCGTCACAGATCTGCTCCAGCGTGCAGGGATGCGAGCGCACAAGCGCAAGGATGCGTTCGCAGGGATCGCTGCCGGGCAGTGCCGCTGTTCTATTTGAGAACGATCCGATGATTTCCGCGCGCAGGCCGAACATCTTCCGGGCATGCTCAAGGGTCTGGTCGTTTACTGCCGTGCAGTCGCTTTCAGCTGGCGGGCGCGTAACCGTGTTGATCTGGATTTTTTCGCACGCAAGCCGGTCAAGAAAGCGCGCCAGCTCCTGCAATTCGTCGGGGCCGTCATTGATTCCCCGCACCAGCATCACCTCGATCCAGAGCCTGCCCCTGTAGACGCGGCTGAATGTTTCAATGCCGCCGAGCATTTTTGGCAGATCAAGGCCGGGCAGCGGACGGCTCAGGCGCGCAAACACCTGTGCACTGACCGCGTTGACCGACGGTATGACCAGATCAGCCTGCATGAGATCGGAGCGCACCTCATCCAGATGCAGCAGCGTGCTGTTGGTAATAACAGCCACGGGTATGTCTGTCATGGCCTTGATTCCGGTAATCATGCGCCCGAGCTCAACGTTCAGCGTGGGCTCGCCGGTTCCGGAAAATGTACTATAGTCAAGCGGCTGTCCGGTGGCGATAACCTGCCGCACCTCGTCCACAACGGCGTCAGCCGGGGCGTACACGCGGCGCTTCAGCGTTTTCACGGCGGTTGCGCCCAGCTGGCAGTACACGCAGTCAAGCGTGCAGGTTTTGTCCTGAACCGGGTCAATGCCCAGTGAGAGGCCCAGGCGCCGTGAATGAACCGGGCCGAAAACGTACTTCATGGCGGCTCCTGCTATATTTTTTTTTGCCTTCATAGCATTTTTTTGGTAGCTTTACCAACCGGTAAAATATATGGCTTATCGCAGTATACAGACCTGAAAGGAGCAGCACAACAGATGATTACCATTAACACCAATTATACTAAATTGAAGGCATCCTATCTGTTTTCAGATATCGCCCGCCGCGTGGCCGACTTCACAAAGGCACATCCGCACAAAAGCATCATCCGGCTCGGCATCGGGGACGTGACGCGCGCCCTGCCCGATGCCTGTATACAGGCCTTTCACGGCGCGGTTGATGAAATGGCCCGTGATGCGACATTTCGCGGTTATGGCCCTGAGCAGGGCTATGATTTTCTGCGCGAGAAGATCGCCGCGGGTGATTTCCAAAGCCGCGGGGTTGACATTGCCGCTGATGAAATCTTCGTTTCAGACGGATCCAAGTGCGATACCGGCAACATTCAGGAGCTGTTTGCGCTTGATGCCGCTATTGCTGTTCCCGATCCGGTCTACCCGGTATATGTGGACACCAATGTCATGGCCGGCCGTACCGGCGTCAATGAAAACGACCGCTATTCAGGTTTGTGCTATCTTGAGTCAACCGAGCAGAACGGATTTGTGCCCGACCTGCCGTGTGAACCGGTTGATCTGGTGTACCTGTGCTTTCCCAACAACCCCACGGGTGCGACCGCAACCCGCGAGCAGCTGGCTGCTTGGGTTGCCTGGGCGCACGAGCACAGGGCCCTGCTGCTGTTTGACGCGGCCTACGAGCGCTTTATCCGCGATCCTGCCATTCCGCACAGCATTTACGAAATTGAGGGCGCACGCGAGGTGGCCGTTGAGTTCAGGAGTTTTTCCAAGACCGCCGGCTTTACCGGTGCGCGCTGCGCGTTCACGGTTGTGCCCAGAAACTGCCGCGCATTTACCCCCGGCGGCGCCGCGCAGATGCTGCATCCCCTGTGGCTGCGCCGCCAGAGCACCAAGTTCAACGGAGTGTCCTATCCTGTGCAGCGCGCAGCCGCGGCTGTCTATTCTCCGCAAGGCCAGGCGCAGGTTGACGGTCTTGTGGACGGCTACCTTGAAAACGCACGCATCATCCGCGAAAAGATGTGCAATCTTGGCTTTGCCTGCACGGGAGGCGATAATTCGCCCTATATCTGGATCAACACCAGGCAGGACTCCTGGGCGTTTTTCGATATGCTGCTTGATAAGGCCGGAGTTGTGTGCACGCCCGGAGCCGGTTTCGGGCGCTGCGGCCAGGGCTATATCCGCATCAGCGCGTTCAACTCGCGCGACAACGTCGAGCAGGCCATGGAGCGCATCAGCGACGCGCTGGCCTGATGAGCCCGGAGTCTGGATTTCGAAGGCGGGAGCAGTGATGGGGCCGCAGGCGGGACGATGCGCAGCCGAGACGGCGGCGTTCAGGTGCCGGATACGTTTTGTCTTTGAGGGGTTGACAAGTACGCTGTATGGGTGTACATTTATAAAGAAAAATTAAACAGGAACACGGGTTCGGGGAGTTTGCAGTAATCCCCGAAGGAACTGGATAGTCGGGCCGCTATCTGCCGATCAGGCAGGTAGCGGTTTTTTTATGCGGAGAGTTGCTGACGGACAGGTTTTAAAAGCGCAGTACAGATATTTGAATAACGGGTACGGGTTCGGGGAGTTTGCAGTAATCCCCGGAGGATCTGGATAGTCGGGCCGCTATCTGCCGATCAGGCAGGTAGCGGTTTTTTTATGCGGAGAGTTGCTGGCGGACAGGTTTTAAAAGCGCAGTACAGATATGTGAATAATGGATAAGGGTTCGGGGAGTTTGCAGTAGTAATCCCCGAAGGAACTGGATAGTCGGGCCGCTATCTGCCGATCAGGCAGGTGGCGGTTTTTTTTATGTTAATGCATCGTATATGAAGGGAGCATGAGATGGGATACCTGGCAGCGATTTTATTTTTTGCGGCAATCGGATTTGTCTTCTTTTTTACTCGTAAGAGCAGTGCCCCTGCAGCGGCATCGGATCAGTCCGCTGAGCCGGAACTGACGGAGCGTTTCCGTCTGGGCCGATACGTCCGGGGTTTTTCCGCTCAGAAGGAGCCGGTCGCGATTGTGTCCTGCGGCGTTACTGATAAAGACTTCGTGGTGTGCAAGGGTGTCATCGGCGCGGAGATTGGACGCATCGCCCGCTGCGGCATAACCGATATCAGCCTGACCAGGCAGGGCGAGGCGGAGTTCCTGCTCGCTCTGAGCTGGAACGATGCTGCAGGCGCCCCGCAGAAGGCCGTGTTCAGTTTCGACGATAAGAAGCTGGCCGGGTCAATGGCAGCCGAGGCCCGTGACGCGCTGCAGAAATGGCAAGGCATTGTGCATGGCCAGCCGTCTGCAACCGGCGCAGCAACCATGAATTAGACACCGGCACCATGCAGCCTTATCTGTGCAGTTCGGGCGTGTGCAATAAAGGAGCTCTTTATGAACCTGCAGGATCTTATAGCTTATTGTCTCATGGGCTTGGCAGTTGTATGCTTCGCATATCTTGTGTGGGCAAGCAGGCAGCGGACCGGCACCAGAGACGAATCGAAAAAAAAATAGGCTTCCGGACATGCTCAGGGAGCCGCCATCTGCAGCGCTTCCTGTGCAGCCTGGGTTTCAGGCGCTATTCTCACGCCAGGCATTGCCGATCCGGTCTATCAGTTGTAGCTTTCAATCGGTCTGACTATACCCGGACGAAGCGGTTTGCGCAGGGGGCCTGCAGGCCTGTTTTACAGCAACAGGTCGAAATCGAGTTTCTGCGGTTCCGTGCTGGCGCAGGTTATATAAGCTGATTCCCCTGTATGAAAAAATTTTTTCACAGTTATGCGGTAGACTCCGTCCGGCAGGTTGTAGAGGGTGTATGTGCCGTCTGGAGCGCTGAGGGTTTCGGTCCGGATGGTGGTGTCCGTGATGCCCTGGGCGACAACACGGGCGCGGGCCAGCTCCGTGCCCCGGGCTTTTATGCAGCCGCTGATTGAGATGCGCGGCACATTGACCGGCATCTGCAGCGGCGCTCCGTAGTGCGCGAGGTATTCGCAGGGAAGCCCCAGGCTGTAGAAGGCTGTGTCCGCTGTGAAAATGTTCGTCATGGTTGTTTCGCTGAAATCACACCGGCGGCATATGGTCGTGTTTGACGGCAGGCCGTCTTCACTGTCGGTCAGGATATTCCAGCAGGTCTGCAGGTCGTATGTTTCAAGCGATTGCGCAAGCTCAAGCAGCCTGTGCATGCGCTGCCGTGAGGAAATGTTGAGCGGGTCCGCCATCTGGGTTTCTGAGAGAGGTGCAAAATCGTCGTCGAAATGGTTGGAACAGCCTTCGAACATGACACCCGGCTTGATTTCGCTGCCGCGGGTTATCCTGATATCCCCCGAGCACAGCTGTACCCGCGCCATCGATGAATCCTTGAAATCAACGAGCAGAAAATTCAGTCCTCCGTGGCCATAGCGCCCGCCTTTGTCAAGGTGCTCTTTAAACATGGAGAGCGATTCGCCAAGCGTCGCGCATTTCGCCATGATCTGCCGGGCCATGAAGATACCGGGCAGTCCGGTGGCAGCGTCCTTGTTCGGACGGCCGACATTATACGTTATGGCAAGGCCGCTGTCGTTCATGCCGATGCCCACGCCCGCGAAGCCGGGCGCGAAGAATGACAGGAAATTGCGGTCGCCGTTGTCGGGCCGGTAATAGAAAGCCGAGCCCATGCCGCCGGTGCCGGGCCGGTTGTCGGTGTTGTGCGCAAGGTATGTGCCCGATGTAGAATGGAAGGCAAAGGCGGTGCAGCCTGCCGCGCTGTTTTTGTCCCGGGCATTGATCTCGATGCCCAGGTTCCATATCAGCACAAGGTCACGGGCAAGGCCCTTTGGCACATGCCAGTATTGCTCAAGTCCGTCGGCCATGCCACGCAACTGTTCCCGGATGTCTTCCTGAACCCAGGGCTCGATCTGGGCGTAGTAGGCTTGCGCTTCCTTTGCGCCGACCTTCAGGAACAGCCTGAAGATCAGCGCGCCACTGAGAATCGAACCCGGAAAATAGTAGGCCGTCTGCCGGCCGATTTCGTACCATGAGCCCGTCAGCACGCATGAGGGTATCATGCGCGGGGGAGCAGGCTTCTCTTGCCTGCCGCAGCCTGCGGCAAGCAGGGTAATTGTCAGACCTATGACAAGGGCACGCTTCATCTTTTTTCCCTTTCAACCGGATTGTTAAAAATGTGTCTCATTCCGCACATGCATGCGGCATACATTGTTTTGTTTCAGCATCCGCATTGCAGCGCGTCCGGCCATTATGCCCGGGTGTTGATCATCGCAATCTGATCATTCAGGGTCCACAGGTCATACAAATAGCCAAGGCCGAAAAGGCCGCCGGTCAGCAGGTAGAGTATCCCCGTCACCCATTTGCCCATGTAAAAGCGGTGTATGCCGAACAATCCCAGAAATGTGAGCAATACCCACGCTAGCGTGTAGTCGATATGACCGCTTTGGTATCTGCGGTCGGCTTCCCGGTCCATGGAGGGAATGAGAAACAGGTCGATGATCCATCCGATCAGCAGCAGCCCCAGCGTAAAAAACCAGATGGTCCCGGTAACGGGTTTTCCGTAGTAGAAACGGTGCGATCCCGTAAATCCGAATATCCACAGGATGTAACCGATTGATTTGAGGTGCGTGTCGTTTGAAGTAGCCATGGCGTTCCTCTCTGTATGACTGCTCAGTCAAGTGTTTCAGCCCCTGATTGTGGCGGGCGGGTATGGTGTCTGCGAGCGTTCCAGTACAATACTAGAGATTAATTTTATTGTGCAAGAAGTAATTTCGTGCTGGTTTAGCGAGCGTACGTCGAGGGATGATTCGGACGGATCGTTGCGGGTTCACAACACTATTTTTGCATGGTATATACATTCCGAGGTGCTGAGATGAATTGTTTACAGTAGATCAGATCTGTCCAATATATATTTATGAAGCTGAGCGGAAAGCCCTGCCGGCCGGGGCGCTGCACCTCATACGGCAAAGTGGGCCTCATTGCATGTTCGGCCCGTGTATTGGAATATCTTAACCGGGCCAGGCACGCTGAGCGACTGTGGCATACAGCAGTGCGTGCGGGCCTTGCAATTGCTGAATGTTTACAGGCTGTGCCGTTGCATCGGCAGTGCAAAAACTGCCGTATGAAGGGCAGCGCCCCGGGCGGCAGGGCTGTTTGAATTATTTTGGACACCACTGACAGGAGATATGAGCTATGGAAAGGATGATTGCCTGCTGCGGGCTGGACTGCGCTGCGTGTGAGGCCTATATTGCACAGCAGAACGATGATAATGAACTGCGCAGGAAGACTGCCGATCTCTGGGGGCGACAGCTTGACGTTGAAGTCGATCCGGCAGGCATCTCCTGTGACGGCTGTCTGAATTCCGGGCAGCATCTTGATGACTGCGGGATGTGCGGCATACGGAAATGCTGCCTGGAGAAAGGTCTGTCCAACTGTGCCGAATGCGATCAGTATATCTGCGACACACTGCACAATGGACTTACTTTTTTGTCTGAGGTTCTTGAAATGGGGCCCATGGATGAGCTGGAAGCTAAAAAGAATCTTGAATCAATCCGGGCTGGAAAGTGCCCCTGTGTATTCAGTGTACGTCGCGCGAAACGTTTAAAATCTCAAATTCGGCCGGCATGGCGCGCAAAAAATAAATCCGGTCACTTTTTCTCTTACATGCATCTGCTGTCGTATGCCCAGTTCAGCAGTGCCTGCCGCTGACGCGCACGGCAGAGCTCATCTCCCGGCGCGCAGTGCTTTTTGACCTGAGCGATATGCCGCGTCATGGCTTTCCAGCGCTTGATCTGGCGCTCGTCATCCGGGCAGCGCCGGCCCATGTAGTAGCGGCAGTACCACTGGAACCAGCCCCGTGGATCGTCAGGGTATATCCAGCCTTTTTCCCGCCATAGCGACAGGGGCTGTGAGGCGTTGACTTTGAAGTAATTCAGCACGGGATCGTGAAACTCATGGCAGAGCTTTGCATGGGTAAACCAGTCTTCCGGGAACTCATCCCGGCAGTCGGTCATGTATCTGCCCCCGAATACACCCAGCGCAAGCAGCTGCTGCGGTGTCAGCTCGGGAGAGAATCCGGCGTGAAAGTTTTCTCCGGCAGGTTCGCTCAGATAATAACCATAGCCCTGCTGCATGAGATCATTGACGATTATTTTTTTTGGTTTCATCGCGCTCCGGGCTCAGCCCTTCATTGTACATTAAAATACTGTCCCCTGTTTATGGAAAGCCATAACCGGTCAATTTCACGAAACTAATGTAACACGAGATTGCTTCGTCGCTTCTCTCCTCGCAATGACACATTCGAGACTGTCATCGCGATCCCTTCGGCATAGCTCAGGATAAACTCCGCGCGGCGATCTCAACTTAAAAGCAAAATTGTTGCAGCTGTATCTTGTATGTACCCATTAAAATGTCTGAAGAGACTTTGCCAAAGGGGGTTTGAAAACAACTACCCTGTACGCGGCAATACGGCAACTTCGCGCAGCAGTCTCTGAACTGTACCTGTTAAAAGGCAGAGGAGTCTTTTTTCGATACAACAAACCCGGAAGATCCTTTGTGTTTACAGAACGCAGCTGCCCGTTGAAATCATTCGCTGTCCGGTCTTGTCAAGGGTGTAGACCTGACACCGCCGGTTTCTTCAGCCTGTAGTTGTTGTATGGAAACCGGTGGCGGCGCTATTTAAAGCACCGTCACCGGGGCGCCGGTTTTTCCTATTCGAAAGTCAGCATGGCGCTTCTGGATTTTTTTTAGCTTTTTTCTTTGCCGCCGATGATGCGATAGATCAAGGCGCCCAGTATGCCGCCGATGATCGGGGCTATCCAGAAAAGCCAAAGCTGTGCAACCGCCCAGCCGCCGACGAATACGGCAACGCCTGTGCTGCGTGCGGGATTCACCGAAGTGTTCGTAACCGGAATGCTGATCAGGTGGATAAGGGTCAGGCACAGGCCGATCGCGATCGGTGCGAACCCCTGCGGCGCGCGCTTGTCGGTTGCGCCCATGATCACCAGAAGAAACATCATGGTCATGACCACTTCCGTTACCAGGGCGGCCGTGAGGCTGTAGCCGCCCGGTGAGTGTGCGCCGTAGCCGTTTGACGCAAAGCCTGCGGACACTTCAAAGCCAGCCTTGCCGGTTGCAATGAGATACAGGACAGCACCGGCCGCGATGCCGCCCAGAACCTGGGCGATGATGTAGGGCAGCAGGTCTTTTGCCGGGAAACGCCCGCCGGCCCACAGGCCCAGCGATACTGCCGGGTTAAGGTGGCAGCCGGATATGTGCCCGACCGCGAAGGCCATCGTGAGTACGGTAAGGCCGAATGCCAGCGATACGCCGAGCAGGCCTATGCCGACATCGGGAAACGCGGCGGCTATAACGGCGCTTCCGCATCCGCCAAGGACCAACCAGAAAGTTCCGAAGAATTCCGCTCCCAACTTTTTCATGGCTTCCTCCTTTTCTGTGGTTATTATGGTTCCCGTTTTTGAGCCTCCGTCCTGGTCCGGCGGCTCAAATCGCTACCTGGTACTGCGATTGCGCAAACGATCGTGGTGTGTGGTTTGAGTTCTCCTTTGCGCACAAGAACGCAGTACCTGAAGTCAGGATCCGCGATATACTGTCGATCCTGATGGTGAACTGCATGTTTATCAGCCCCGCTGCGGTTATGTCTGAATTTCTGAGTATGTGCGGGTAATGCTATCCTAATTTGCTGCAAGGGGCAAACGGAAAAAGCGCAACGGAAAAAGCGCAACGGAAAAAGCGCAACGGAAAAAGCGCTACGGGCAAAGCAGGGTGCGCCTGAGACGTCGCAGCAGATGGCGCCACCACGGGGTTTGCGCCTGGTGCCGGATCATGATCATCTGATCGATCTTGTGTTCGATCGAGGAGATGAAGCGGCCATCGCGTATGCCGGGCGGAGGCGCGCCGCAGCCGTGGTGCAGAGCGATTCTTCCCGGTGCCGGCCCCAGATAGACATGGTAGAAGGTGCGCGGGAACACGCCCCAGCGTATCGGCGGGGAACCCGCCTTGAGCAGGTCGTTGATCGCGTCCTGGTCGGCGAACGCCCGGCGGCTGAAGTCGGTTGCCGAAACGGCCTTGAAGAAGGCGCGCGACCTGTCATTGCAGCGGATCGCCATGAAGCCGGAATTGATCTCGCTGCCGGATCTGTTCCACCTCTGGAACACGATGTCCCTGTCCTGCAGGCAGCGTCTGATAATGCCCGCGCAGGGCCTGAAAAACTGGATGTCGATATCGGCCCAGATGATGATTCCGTCCGGGTTGGCCGCAATCGCGTCGAGCAGGATGTCGAATTTTTTTCTGATACAGTAATACCACTCCCGCGACAGGTAATCGCCGTTGCCCTGCGGCACGTCGTCGAGATCGACAATGTGCAGTTCCCAGTCGTCCCGCAGGGTTTTTAAAAACCATTCGTCCTTCAGGACAGCGGCCGGAGCTGTGCAGATCGAGAACAGCTTCATGCTTTTACCCCAAGGGCTTGTCTCTGCATGGCATCGGGCGCGGTTGCTGTGAGAAAGCCGCTTGACACGAGCCGGCGCATGCCGACCCGGTAAAACGCGGGCCGCGAGCCGTCATTGACAAAGTGATGGCTTACGGTTGTGTCCGTGACCGGTGTTTGCGCTATCTGGTAATCGGCGCTCAAGCGTTTCGCGTTTGCCCTGGACAGCAGCAGCGCGTTCAGGGTCTGCTCATGGCGGTTGATTGTCCAGCTGTGATGGTCTATCTCCGGCACGGTTGTGAAATAGTGCTCCGCCAGGTCACGGCCGCCGTCCAGATCTTTTTTTGAAATATGAAAAAGACCTGCGTTGACGCCATGTTCAAGCCTGAACGGAAGCAGGCTGTTCAGCAGCGCTGCCGGATGGGCATAGGCGTTCTGGTAATCACTGTTGAAACAGGCGGATTGGCGTTCGAGGTGTTTGAGCAGTTCAACGGGTTTTCGAAAAAACAGCACGTCGGAATCAACATACAGGATCGAGTCTGTCTGTGCGAAGCACATCGGCCCGAACAGTTTGAGCGCACAGTAGAATGAAGGTGTAATGCTATGCCTTAAGCTTGTCTTGTAATTATTTAAAAAAACTTGCATTTTTTGATTAAATATTTTTCGCCGTATGATCCTGCAGGTTGGGAAGTGTGCAGACAGAATCGCCTCTGACTTCGCGCTGAGCGGTCCGCCTGCGTAGATGACAAGGGCCGGGCGGGTGCCGCTGAAGTGGTACCAGGTTTTGAGCGACCACAGGGTTGCAGGCAGGTCCTGATCGAAGGTCAGCGTGTGGATCTCATATGGGCAGTCCCGGTCGCAGATGACCGGCTGCGTGGCAAGAATGCGTTTTGTAACTACGCAGCGATACCAGCCCGCCAGGCACCGGTGCGCAAGGTCTATGCGGGCACGTCGTGCAGGGGAGAGAAGGGAGGGGGATTGTGTCATGCGTAACGTTCTATCCGGAGTAGAGGGACTTCATGCAGGCTGCGACTGCGATATATCGTGGCGAGCCGGATTTTTTGTCAGAAACGCTTCGTACTCGCTTTTCAGCATGCCGAAGCGGTAGGTGTTGTACCATTTTTCGTCAAGGTGAATCTCCTCGCGGTAAACGCCTTCCTGTACAAAGCCCGCCCTTCTGGCAATCTCGATCATGCGGGTATTGGGGCCCGCGCAGTGGAAAAATATTTTATGCAGGCCGTGTTCGCGAAACGCGCACTCCATCAGGTGGGCCATAATGCGCCGTCCAAATCCTTTGCCTGAGCTGGCCGGGTTCACGATGATGGAAAGCTCGCCGCAGCCGTGTTGGGGGTGAATGTAGTGCACAAGGCCCAGACCCACAGCCGTGTCAGCGCACCCCTCGGGGGCTGTCCTGTAAAAGAACATGCGCGCATCAGTTTTCTGCTCGCGCTCATGCCATCGCGTGAGCTCGTCAATGCTCATGGGCCGGTAGAGCGCGTAGAGGTTGCGGTGTACATCCGGGTCGGCAAGCCAGCGCTGCAGGCATGCGAGGTGGTTTTCAGTAAATGCAACGGCGTAGAGTGGCGCAGTCATGTCAGGAGTCTTTCCGAAGCCAGTGTTCAACAATAGGTTGCGTATTAACGGCATTAATCATATAATTGCTGGAATTTTTTTTGTCAAACATATTGGTGCCTGCGTCCCGGGGGCCTTACTGCACAGGCGGCTGTTCCCGGGTGCGTGAAACTGTCATTGAAAAGGAGACCTTTGCATGAAGAGTATTACCATTAATCTGCCGGCTTCTGAAATGCCCCGCCAGTGGTATAACCTGGGTTCTGAGCTTTCCATGCAGCCGCCGGTTGACGCCAACGGCAACCCGATAGGCCCGGAGGCCCTGGCCAGGATATTTCCCATGAACCTGATCGAGCAGGAAATGTGCCCGGACCCCTGGATCGATATCCCGGAGCCGATCCTTGATATTATTTCGCGCTGGCGGCCGACTCCCCTGCGCCGCGCGGTGTTTCTGGAGCAGCACCTCAAGACCCCGGCGCGTATTTACTACAAGGACGAGAGCGTCAGCCCGGCCGGCAGCCACAAGCCCAATTCAGCCGTGGCGCAGGCCTGGTACAACAAGCAGTTCGGCATTGAGAATATCGTGACCGAAACCGGGGCCGGGCAGTGGGGCGCGGCCCTGTCGTTCGCCTGCAAACTGATCGGGCTGAATTGCAAGGTTTTCATGGTGCGCATCAGTTTCGACCAGAAGCCCTTCCGCAAGGTGATGATGCAGCTGTGGGGCGGTAAATGCGTGGCAAGCCCCAGCATGGACACTGAGGTGGGCCGCAGGTTTCTCGCGCAGGATCCCAATACGCCCGGAAGTCTGGGTATCGCCATCGGCGAGGCCATTGAGGCGGCTGTTTCGGATACAAGCGGTAAAACGCGCTATTCGCTGGGCAGCGTGCTCAACCACGTGATGCTGCATCAGACCGTGATCGGCCTTGAGGCCAAAAAGCAGCTGAAGCTTGCGGGCGAGAAACTGCCTGATGTCGTGATAGGGTGCGCGGGAGGGGGCAGCAATTTTGCCGGCCTTGCGTTCCCCTTTACCCTTGATAAGATTCACGGCGCAAATATCGACATCATTCCGGTTGAACCGGAAGCCTGCCCCACGATCACCCGGGGCCCCTTTGCCTATGACTACGGCGATGTTGCCGGCCAGACTCCGCTGATTCCCATGTACACGCTGGGCCATGGATTTATTCCCCGCCCCATTCATGCCGGCGGTCTGCGCTACCACGGCATGGCGCCCATGGTGAGCCAGGCGGTGCAGCAGGGTCTTTTTAATCCGCGCGCTCTCAGGCAGATGGAATGCTACGAGGCGGCCATGCTGTGGGCCAACACCGAAGGGCCGGTCTGCGCGCCCGAAACCAGCCATGCCATCGCCGCCGTCATTCAGGAGGCCATCAAGGCCCGCGAGGAGCAGCGCGAGAAAGTCATTATCTTCAGCTACAGCGGCCATGGGCTGCTTGATCTGGCTGGCTATGAGAAATATATGGCCGGCGAGTTGAGCGACTACGTGCTGCCCGAGGAGGATTTGCAGGCCTCTTTGCAGCCGATCAGCAATTATCCGAAACCGAAACAGGCCGGCCGCTAAGCCGGGGCAGCCCAGCGGCCTGTATGCATGCAAAGGAGCGTGCAGCATGGGAAAAGTGATCGTACCGCGGCCGAATGAAAAGGAACTGGCCGCGTTCGCGCTGGCGGGCCTGACCATGAAGGCGTCCATGACTGAGGACGAATTCATCGCTATGGCGGTTGCGTATTTGAACAGCCATAATGTGCTGCATCTTGCAACCTGCAAACATAATGAGCCGCGCTGCACACCGCTCGAGTATTTCAACAACGGCCTGATCGTGCATGTTTTTTCAGAGGGCGGGGGCAAGATCGCCAATCTGAAGGAAAACGAGCTGGTGTCCTACAGCATTGCCGACCCCTATGACCCGGCAACGGATTTTTTCGGGGCCTCAGGCATGCAGGTGTGGGGCCGGGCCACATTTTTTAAGAAGAATACCGACCTTGAGCGCTTCAAACAGATCCGGCAGTATTCGCGCTACATGAAACAGCTCGAAGAACAGGGACTGGGTGACGCGGCTGCATCCTACAATTTTAACGTAATCACGATCGAGCCCTGTAAAATCAGGCGTTTGTGCTACCGGCAGGGGATGCGCAATGTGATCTGGAAAGAAAAGTAAAAGTGCGGAGTCGTGAGTTCGGAGATTGGAGAACCGGGACAGGCCAAAGGGCCTGCCCCTGATTTTTTTGAACCGCTATATCTTATACACAAACCGAATCGTGCTGCGGAAACCTTCGGGCCGGTTGCGCACATGGCTTTCTACGTATAGATTGAAGAACATGTGCAGCTTGGGTGTTATGCTCCAGAGGCCTCCGGGCCCGATGGCAAATACCTGTTCGCGCCTTCCGCTCACATCCCGGCCGCTGACCTCGGTATCGGTAAACTGCTTCAAAAAGTAGCCGTTGATGCCCAGATGCAGTATTTTGGGTATGACGGAGTATGCCATGGTGTAGTTGAAGTGATAGGCCTGGCCTGCCTGCGTGTGGCCCACATCGCCGAACGACCTGTTCGGGTCGTGGTTTTTGGCGTTCCACAGGTAGTGCAGACGCAGCGAGGTGGTCCAGCGCGGCGTAATCCACCAGGTTGAAGACCAGTAGGGGTTAAAGGAGAAAAAGTTGCTGCCCGGGTTGATCTCCCGGTTGCTGCTGTACCTGCCCGTGGGAAACAGGAGCTGAAACTCGACCCGGTGGCACATCAGCGGGCTGCCGTCCTTTTTCATGACCGGATCCCACTGCAGGAACGGACCTACCAGCAGATCGCCGATGCCGTCGCTGTTGTTCTCGGGGAACGGGCCGTTCTGGCTGTAGCTCAGGTCGGTAAACACAACCGGCAGGGCCAGATCGATGCCGGGCATCGCGTTGAAAAACGGCTTATGGGGTGAGGTGTAAATAAACTGTGTCATCGCGACAAAGCCGCTCAGTTCTTCCCCGGCGCTGCGGGGCAGCAGCCGACCTCCGTTATTGTTGTTGAATTTCCTGCCTTCGATATAGTGCAGGTACTGGGTAAAATAGAACCCCGGACCGTTGGGGGGTATGGCATCATAGTAGCTGGTGAAGCCCAGGTTTACATTGGGCAGATCATAGGCGCGAACAGCGGAAACATTCAGCAGGCACAGGACGGTTGCCGCCAGAGTCAGGCATGTTTTTTTGAGCATCATTGACCGGGGTCTCCCTTAAGAATAAATGTTTACCGCAATAAACACGGGTGAGTATATCCCTCCCGTATCGTTTTAAAAATAAGTAACTGTAGTTTTTTTTTGTCATGAATACAAGATTTTTAACACAAATGACGTCATTTTTTTATGGCTGCTGCCCCGAAGGCATTGCAGGCGCGCAACCGGAGCGTGGATGCCGTTTGACCGGCTTTTTTTGAAGCGCTACCATAATTTTTTACTTATGAAAAACGCCAACAGCAACGATGTGTATTTTGAGGGCAGGGACATGGCATGGCTGATGGTTCCGGATATGATCCCGTTGCCCCTGAGGCAGTGCCGGTGCGCAGACAGCCGCTTCGGTCACGTGTAACGTTTTATGAGAAGGAAATCAGTATATGCAGTGCCCACATTGCAATCATCCTATTCCCGAGGGATCGCTGCTGTGCATGTACTGCGGTTTGCCGGCTCCGGAGAGCAGAGCGGACACGCATCTTCGGCACGAGCCGGCAGAAAACGCTCAACCGCGCGATGATGCGCTGTCATTGAAAAAAATTACGGCCGTGATCGCCAAGATGAAAAGCCTGCTGGATGCGGGGCGGTTCGAACCGGCGCTCTATGAACGCATGTCAATTGATCTGTTGCGTGATTATCTCTCAACCAAGGACGACAGCGGCAAGCTGATATTCGTGTCCTATGAGATTCAGGATTCGGAGCTTGCTCCGTATCTGACACAGGACATGGTCGAGAAGTTGAAGCTGTATGTCATGGATGCAATTGCAGAGAAGTAAGTGCAGCGCCTGCGTTCAGGATATCAGGATCCGTTGCAAATCCTTTGCATCACAGACAGGGGCACAGCAGGCGGCGTTCCTGCACACGTAGGCGGCCGCTTTGCCGCTGACCGGGCGTTTCAGCTCTGCTCCCGGCATGATGGCGGCTAGAGCGTCACTGCGGCCGTCATGTGCGTGGAGCAGCACGCAGACGTCCGGCAGATACAGGCTGTTGATACAGCGCAGCAGTTCCTGTGTGTCGGGCGTCTCTGGGTTGCCCGCAATTGTGATTACGGTGCGCGGCCCCGCCTCATATTCAAGCGCGCACATGAGCATGCAGCAGGCTCCGGGCATATGGCTCAGACGACGGCTGAAGGCCCGGCAGATGCGCCGGGCGCGATCTGCATAGTCCTGCCTGCCGGTCACCGCTGACATGCGCAGCAGGTTCAGCATTGCCATGGAATTGCCGGAGGGGATCGCGCCGTCGTGGATTTCAAGGGGTCGGATCGGCAGGTCTCTCGAGTCCGCATGCGTCGTGAAAAACGCGCCTGAGTGCTCATCTGTATAATGGGCGCAGAACTCATCCTGCAAAGCGATGGCCGTGAGAAGGTAGCGTTCATCAAAAACTGCCTGATATAGCTCCATAAGGCCCCAGATCATAAAGCTGTAATCATCACTGTGGGCGGTAACCCCGCTTGTGCCGCCGCAATAGCTGTGCAGCAGGCCGCATCCGGGACGGTACAGGATGCTTACGATAAAGTCCGCAGTGCGTTGAGCCTCGGTTATAAAGCCTTCGTCGCCAAGTGTTCTGCCCGCCAGCGCAAGAGCCCCGAACATAAGCGCATTCCAGTCGGTCAGGATCTTGTCGTCGCGCGCCGGCGGGGTGCGCTGCAGGCGCGCCTCAAAAAGTTTGTATCTCAGGCTTTCAAATCGCCGGGCCGCTTCCTGCACGCTGAGTCCGCTGTGCTGTGCATAAACTGCAAGGCTGCCGCTGAGATGCATGATATTGGCGCCGGTCGTACGGCCGGTGGCCTCGTCGCGGGCATTGCCCTCCTCTGTCGCACTGCAGAACTCTTCGGCCATGCGCAGTTCAGCCGGATCAAGCAGCACCTCCAGCTCAGCGTGTGTCCACTGATAGTAGGCGCCTTCGCCGCCTTCGTCGTCAGCGTCAAGCGCGCAGTAAAAGCCGCCTTCACAGGAGCGCAGGTCGCGAAGCACAAAGTCGGCGATTTCCCGGGCGGTCGCGGCGAATTCTTCCGCGCCGGTGGCTTGAAAAGCTTCGGTGTATGCCCACAGCAGCAGGGCCTGGTCATAGAGCATTTTTTCAAAGTGCGGCAGAAACCAGAACGGGTCGGTCGAGTAGCGGTGGAAGCCGAATCCGACGTGATCATAGATGCCGCCGCGCCGCATGGCCCGCAGCGTGGATGTTGCCATGTCAAGCGCCGCATGATCGCCGGTGCGCTTCCAGAAGCGCAGCAGAAACAGGAGCGTGTGCGGGGTTGGAAATTTGGGCGCATGGCCGAAGCCTCCGTTTGTCGTATCAAAGGAGGCTCGCAGTTCGAGGAAGGCCTGTGCGGGCGGATCGGCTTGCGGTTCTTCCGGTGCGGGAGTGCAGTGCAGGCGGATTTCTGTCATGATATCGCGGGCGCTGCTGATGACAGCACTGCGCCGGGTGCGCCAGGCATCGGTAATACGGGGAATAAGCTCGAGCATGCCGGTTCTGCCGCCGCGCGAGCGCGGCGGCAGGTAGGTGGCTGCGAAAAACGGCTCCTTGTCAGGCGTCATGATAATGGTCAGGGGCCAGCCGCCTGAGCCGGTCAGGGCCTGGCAGAAGCGCATGTACACGGCGTCGATGTCGGGCCGCTCTTCACGGTCGACCTTGATGCAGACAAAGTGTTCGTTGAGCAGGTTTGCGATCCGTTCGTCCTCGAAGGATTCGTGCGCCATGACATGGCACCAGTGGCAGGTCGAGTAGCCGATTGAAAGAAACACGGGCACGTCGCAGCGGTGCGCGATTTCAAAAGCCTCAGCGCACCAGGGCTGCCAGGCAACAGGGTTGCGGGCGTGCTGGGCCAGGTAGGGAGATGGCTCAGCTGCGAGGCGGTTGTGAAGGGGCGGGCGTGTGTGCATTGCGTGCGCGGCAGTCATTGGACAGGGTTATCTCAACCCGGGTGCCCCTGCCCGGGGTGCTGGTTATGCTGACCGTTCCATTGTGCATCTGAACAATATGCTGTACCGCGTACAGACCCATACCTGAGCCTGATGTTTTCGATGTGTAAAACGGGCGGAATACAAGGTCGATTTCACTGTGCCGGATACCGCGCCCGGTGTCCTCAACCACGATCATGCACTGACGGGCATCCTGCTCAAACGTGACGGTCAGCGTGCCGCCCTTTGCCTCCATGGATTCAATCGCGTTGGTAATGATATTGCCCAGGGCCAGCCCCAGGTTTTTTTTATCAGCCCTGATACTGGTGCGCTCCGGCTGCAGGCGGGTTTCAAGACGGATGTGTGCGCTCGTGAGGGCTCCGGTGAATGTTTCCAGCACGCCGGCAATGAAGATGACCGGGTCAAATGATACGATTGAGCCGAGTATGATGCTCTTGAGTTCAACGATCTGTTCCAGTGTCCGTTCGAGGCGCTGGACTTCCTGATAAATATTGCTGGCATAGGTGCTGAGCTGATCCTCATCGCTGAGACGGTCATGGATGCGGCGGGCAAAGCCGCCGATGGCCACCAGCGGGTTGCGCAGCGCATGGGCAACCTGATCAAGCATGGTTTCAAGGGCTTTGAGTTTTTCCTGTTCTCCGTGCCGCTGCAGGGAAAGTGAGGCATCAACATGGCCTTTGACGCGCGCGACGAATTCCTGCGCGTTGAAAGGCTTGGTGATATAGTCATGCACACCGAGCTCAAAGCCGGCGACTTTCGTGTCGATGAAGTCATCGGAGGTGAGCATGATGACCGGTATCAGGCCGGTGTCGGGGCTGCCTTTGAGCCGGCGGCAGACTTCAAGGCCGTTCATGTGCGGCAGCATGAAATCCAGAATAATGAGGTCGGGCGGGTTGTCGGCCGCCTTCTGCAGTCCTTCCTCCCCGTTGTCGGCTGTTGTAACGGAAAAGCCGGCTTGTTCGAGAATGCGACTGATCATTTTAAGCAGCATGTGGTCATCATCGATGACCAGAATTGTGGGGCGCTCTGCTGCAATCACGCTTTATGATTCCTGTGCAGGTGTGACGGTGCGTCAGGTGCTATTCCATTTTCATGTCCATCTGGTGCGATTGCGGCTTGAAATAACGCTTGCCCAGGTGCCTGCAGGCCTGCTCGGTGGCCTTGCGGCCTGATGATGTGCGCAGCAGCAGACCGGCCTTGAGCAGGAACGGTTCAACCATGTCGATCAGCGTGTCGGGCTCTTCCTGCATGGTTGCCGCGATGGCTTCGAGCCCGACCGGACCGCCCTTGTAGAATTCGATAATGACGTCCAGAAATCGTACATCAAGCGGTGTCAGGCCCAGTGCATCAATGCCTTCAAGCGCCAGCGCGTCGCAGCTGAGCGGGGCGGTAATGCTGCCGTCGGAGCGCACCTGGGCGAAGTCCCGCACGCGGCGCAGAAGCTGATTGGCGATGCGGGGCGTGCCGCGGGAGCGGCGCGCTATTTCCGCGGCCGCCGCCAGGTTGATGGTTACTTCCATGAGGCCGGCTGAGCGCACGATAACCCGCTCGATATCCTGCTCGGTATAAAAATCAAGCGAGCGCTGCAGCCCGAACCGGTCGCGCAAGGGCGCTGAAAGCAGTCCGGGCCGGGTGGTCGCGCCCACGAGCGTGAACTGTTCGAGTTTTGCGCGGTAGCTGCGGGCGTTCATGCCCTTGTCGAAAATAATATCGACAGCAAAATCCTCCATGGCGGAGTAGAGAAATTCCTCCACGATCTTGGGCAGGCGGTGGATTTCGTCGATAAACAGCACGTCACCGCGCTTGAGATGGGTGAGAATGCTGATCAGGTCGCCTCCTTTTTCAAGCGCCGGGCCCGAGGTGTGCACCAGCGGAACGCCGAGCTCGTTGGAAATGATATGCGCAAGGGTAGTCTTGCCCAGACCGGGCGGGCCGTAGAGCAGCACATGGTCGAGCACGTCTTCGCGCTGGCGCGCCGCGGTTACCGCGATTTCAAGGGTTTCGACGACCTGTCGCTGACCGATGTACTCCGTGAAGTTTTTCGGGCGCAGATCAAGCGCGCTGCTGTGCGCTTCATCAGGCGCAGCCGCGCATTCGTCTGCGGTGATCGTCGGGCGGTTGCGTTCAATGGGCATGCGGTCTGGTCCCTCGGTAGACTTCTTCGAACAGCTCTTCCGGCGATGCCGCCTCCGGGCGCCGCTCAAGGGCTTCCTGTACCATTTTCTGGGCCTCTGTGCGCTGATGGCCGAGCTGGCGCACGAGCACCTCGGTTACCTGCTTGACAAGGTCGCCGGAGGCGGGCGCAGGCGGCGGCATGTCGTCACTGCGCATCAGGGCGAATTTGCCGAGCCGGCCCTGCAGCTCGGAGATGATCATGTCGGCCTTGCGCTTGCCGATTCCCTTGAGCTGCTGGATACTGCCCGCGTCGCGGTCTTCGATGGCCCGCGCGATCAGCGGGATCGGCAGGGTCAGCGCCCGGCAGGCCATGGTCGGCCCGATGTCCTTGACCTTGATCAGGGCCTCAAAAAACTCAAGTTCAAGCTCGGTCGAAAAACCGATCAGCACCGGTTTAGGCTGCTGTACGGTCTGGTGGTATGAAATAAACAGCTCGACCGGCTTGTTCAGGCAGTCAGTCTGCATGAGCGCCTGGCGGACGATTTCCGGCAGCAGCACTTCATAGCCGACCCCGCCGGTCAGCACAACGATTTTATTTTCTTCGGCCTTGATGACGGTACCGCACAGATAACGGATCATGGGCGTCTCACCAGGTGTAGTGTCCGGTTCGTGAAAGAGCCATCAGGGCGATTGCGGCCGCATCCGAGGCGTGGTCGGGGGTGATGCGGTGCGTAAGGCCCAGAGTTCGCTGTACTGCTGCGTGTACCTGCTGCTTGGGCGCCTGGCCGTTGCCGGTAAGTGCGCGTTTGATTTCAGCCGGTTTCACCTGCATGAATTCAAGATGTGCTTCAGCGGCCGCAAGTGCGATGACCCCTTTGACTTCACCGAGCTGTATTGCCGCGCGAGGATACCTGTCGAGCACATAGACATCCTCAACAGCAATAACATCGGGCCGCCACTGATCAATCAGGCCGCGCACGGCACTGTAGATTTCCTGCAGTCGCATGTGCGAAGCACTGCCGGCCCGTGTTGTGATTGCGCCCCAGTCGCACAGATCGCCTCCGCGCTTCAGGCAGCCGATAACGGCAAAGCCTGTGGCGGCAAGGCCGGGATCGATCCCGAGGCCGCGATAGGTGTGTGTGCTCACGGTGCGCTCCGCCGCGTCTGGTTCATTATTCAACATCGTATCACAGCGCCCGGGTTTTTAAAATGATAAATGTTTATGATGTTTATGATATATGTGCGCATGTTCCGGCTGTTTCAGTTTTTTAAAACGGTGTGCAGGGCGGGCTTTTTTTATTGATTTATTCTGTTCATACGGATAGCATCATAGTGTGTTTTTTTATTACTTATATTGGAATTATCAATATGCTTGATCTGCACCGTTTGAATATATTCATTAAAATAGTTGAGCTGAAAAGTTTTTCAAAGGCGGCCCGCAGATTGTTTTTGACGCAGCCGACGGTCAGCCAGCATGTAAATTTTCTTGAGCGCTATCTTGGCGTTCCGCTGTTTGATCGCCTCGGCAAAGAAGTGCGGCCGACGCGCGCCGGGCGCATTCTGCATACGTATGCGCTGCGCCTGCTGCGCATGGCTGATGACGCCGAGTGTGCGGTAGCTTTTTTAAAGGGCACAAAGTCGGGCACGATCGTGGCCGGGGCCAGCAATATACCCGGCGAATACGTGCTGCCCGGGATTCTGGGTCGTTTTAAAGCCATGTATCCCGAAATTGCGGTCACGGTGCATCTTGGCGATACCGGCGGTATTGTTGAAAAAATCGTGAATTATGAAATTGATTTCGGCGTGATCGGTGCACGAATTGCGCATGATCAGCTGCAGTGCACGCGTTTCATTGATGATGAACTGTGCCTGATCATAGCACCAGTGCACCCGTGGGCCGGACGTCGGGACGTTGAAGTTTCCGAGCTGCTGACGGTGCCGTTCGTTATGCGCGAGAGCGGCTCGGGTACGCGTCTGATGGTTGAGCAGGCGCTGAGTAAGGCCGGTTTGCAGCCATCCCGGCTGAGCATCATTGCCGAGCTCGGCAGCAACTCAGCCATCAAACAGGCGGTTAAGGCGGGACTGGGAATTTCTTTCGTCTCAGCACGCTCGGTAGCCGATGAGATCGGCATGAAGCTGATCATGACTCTGCCCGTACAGGGTTTGCAGATCAGGCGCAGTTTTTATATCGCCCGGCATAAAAAACGTACGCTGCCGCCGGTTGTCAGGGAGTTCTACCAGTTCCTGCTGAAACAGCGCTGAACAGATACGCTCTACACTGCATTTTTTTTGCGCATGCCATGAATGCTCCTCCGCTGGTTCTTTTTTTGCTGATTCAACTGGGCGTGATCGGGCCATTCGCCGCCGGGTTGCTGCTGCGCGGCCGGTTCAGCGACCCCTTGAAGACAACCCGCACATGTGTGCGCATTAATCTTGTCGGGCTTGAACCGCTGATTGTTCTGTGGTGCGTCTGGGATCTTACGGTTCAGGCGCGGCTTCTGGTTTTGCCGTGCGCAGGGCTGGCTCTTTCGCTCCTGTGTCTCGGCTGCGGGCTGCTGCTGGCGCCCCTGACAGGCCTGCGCGGGCGCGCCCGGCAGACGTTTCTGATCAGCAGCACGCTTTCAAATCACGGTTTTACCCTGGGAGGCTTTCTGTGTTTTATGCTGCTGGGTGAGACCGGACTCGGGTACGCGATTTTTCTGGTGCTGTATTTCATGCCCTATGTGTTGGGCTTTATTTTTCCGGCTGCCCGCCTTGCCTGCAATCGCGGTGATGCAGGCCTCAGACGCTGGCGCGATCTTGTGCTTGCGCCCCAGAACCTGCCGCTGGCAGCGCTGTTCGCGGGCTTATTGCTGAGTGCGCTTCAGATTCCGCGTCCCGAGCTTGCCCTGCCGCTTGCGCCGCTGATGTTCGTTTCCATCGGTCTGTACTACTTTACCCTCGGGGTAACATTCCGCGGCGCCGATATTCGCCGGGCCGGCAGGGCGCATGCCTGCCTCGGGCTGATCAAGTTTATCATTGTGCCGGCCATTGCCTGGGCCGCTTTGCGCTTGAGCGGGCTTGATCCGGTCATGCAGTCGGTCATCTTCATCCAGGCCTGCATGAGCACGGCAATTTATTCGGTCATCACTGCGGTGCTTTTCGATCTGGATGAGCGCCTGGCCTCCGCTCTGTTTGTCGTCAATACCGTCGTGTGCCTGGTATGTGTGGTGCCGCTGCTGTTCTGGCTGATTCCCGCTTGACCGGGCATGAGGCCGCCCGGAGCGCGGAGCGAGGAAAAATCGCCGCTGCCGACCCCTCAGCGCCTGAGCCGCTCGATAATTCTTTTCCGGATGTCATCGGCTTCGGGGATACGGACTGCACTGATGCACGCCGCGTAAAAGATCGCACTGCATAGAATCGCCGCAAACAGGGACCACACGGCGGCAAGAGGAATGCCCGCCAGCAGCGCAAGCAGGCTTTTGTTCAGCCACCAGGCAAGGGCTCCCGTGACGATCGACACGGGCACAATTTTCAGCACGCAGATCAGCATGTAGTTAACCGGAAAGCCCTGCAGACAGCGATGCAGGATTACGGCCAGAAACAGGAAGTTGAATGTCGTGAACAGCGCAAACGACAGCGCGATGGCGCTGTACTGCAGCCGGTCGATGGTTGTAAAAATGATCAGCAGGTTCAGGGCCACGGTCAAAAAGGCTCCGATTACGGGAAAGCGCGTTTTGTTGAGTGCATAAAAAATAGGTATGGCAATTTTCAGGGCTGCAAACGCAAACAGGCTCAGGGCGTAGAGGGAAAGGGCCAGGGCTGTTTTTTCAGTGTCGAGCGCACCGAACTCGCCGCGCTCGAACAGGACCCGGATAATCGGCTGCGCCAGAAAGAGGAGCCCGAACATGGCCGGAATCGAGAGCAGAAACGACATGACGGTTGCCGAGGTATAGGCCTGCCGCAGGGCGTCGCGGTCGCCAGTTGACGCATGGCGCGACATGACGGGCATGGCCGCGATTGCCAGCGAGCTGCCCACCAGGCCGATGGGAAACCACAGCACCCGGTAGGCGTACTGCAGCCATGAAAGGCTGCCGGTTTCGCACCCCGAGGCGAACCAGGTATTGATAAAATTGTTGATCTGCGGGGCTGCGAATCCGATGACGGCCGGCAGCATCAGCAGCAGGATGCGCCGCAGCCCGGGATCGGCAAAATCAAGCAGCGGCCGGTAGCGGAACCCTTCGCGGCGCAGGCTGGGAATCTGGACGGCCACCTGCAGGATGCCGCCGATGACAACGCCCCAGGCCATGCCCACGATTGGCTGGTATCCGAAATACGGCGCCGACAGGGTCAGGGTCACACCGGCGACAATCGAACCGAGATTAAAAAAGCAGGATGCCATGGACGGAACAAAGAATTTGCCCATAGTGTTGAGCATGCCCATGGAAACGGCCGACAGGGCCACCAGCAGCAGGAACGGGAACATGATGACGGTCATCAGGGTCGTGAGATCGAGCTGGCCGGGGATGTGGTGATAGCCCTCGGCGGTCAGCAGCATGACGATGTCGCGCGAGCACAGCATGCCGGCCAAACAGATCGCGCCGACAATCAGTATGAGCGTGGTAATGACATTGCGCGCCAGACGCCAGGTGAGATCGCGGCCCAGGCGGGTCTTGAAATCGGTGAATACCGTTACGAAAGCAGCGCTCAGCGCTCCTTCGGCAAACAGGTCGCGCAGCAGGTTGGGGATGCGGTAGGCAACGACAAAGGCGTCGTAGGCTGCACCGGCGCCGAACAGGCCCGCGAAGACCTGCTCGCGCACCAGGCCCAGAAGGCGGCTTGCCATGACGGCAATGCCGACGATGCCTGCCGAGCGCGCGATTGAGCCGGTCTGCTGTGAGTTCTTTGTCATGCGTGTCATTGCACAATGATTGTGTGGTCAGTTGCTGTGCCGCAGGATATATTCCCTGAGGCAGACAGCGGTGCATGATTGTCCGGGATCAGCTGCTGCGATTTTCTCCGGTGATCCGCAGGCGACCACCCGGCCGCCTGCATCGCCGCCGCCGGATCCCAGATCAATAATATAGTCCGACTGCCGCATAACCTCAAGATTATGTTCGATAATAATGACCGTGTTGCCCAGATCGACCAGGCGCTGAATAAGACGCATCAGCTTGATAACATCGGCCGGGTGCAGGCCGGTGGTGGGCTCATCGAGCACATACAGGGTTTTTCCCTGCGTCGGTTTGCTGAGAGCGGCGGCAATTTTTATGCGCTGGGCTTCGCCGCCGGAAAGCGTGGGGCTGGGCTGGCCCAGGCCGAGATAGCCCAGTCCCATGTCGCACAGAAACTCGAGGGGTTGTGCGATCGCCGGCACGTCGCTGAAAAAAACACGGGCTTCATCAATGGTCATGCCGAGCACCTGCGCGATGTTTTTATCCCGGTAGCATATCTGGCAGGTCTCCTCATTGAACCTCCGGCCGCGACAGCGGTCGCATTCCACGTACATGTCGGGCATGAAGCTCATGGCGATTTTTATTTCGCCCTGTCCGGCGCAGGCTTCGCAGCGCCCTCCGTTGAGATTGAAGGAAAAGCGGCCCGGCGAATAGCCGCGCACGCGCGCATCGGGCAGTTTTGCGAACAGGGCGCGCACGGCGTCGTAGATGCCCATGTAGGTTGCCGGAATCGAGCGCGGGGTTTTGCCGATGGGACTCTGGTCGATCTCAACCGCCTTTTTAAGGCTCGCGGGAACACGCAGGCCGGCATGCGAACCTGCCGGCCCGTGATAGCGGCCGAAATGCTTTTGCAGAGCCTTGTACAGGGTCTCGCGCACAAGGGTGGTTTTGCCCGAACCGGAAACGCCGGTCACGACGCTCAAGCGCCCCAGCGGAAAGCCGACGGTGATTTTTTTGAGATTGTGCGCCCGGGCGCCGCGCACCTGCAGCCGTTCGCATCCGGCCAGGGGGCGCGCTCCGGTTTGATGAGCGGGGGGCATGCGTCCGGCAAGGTGCGCGCCGGTCAGCGAAGCAACATCGGCCATTATCTCCTGCAGGGTTCCGCATGCGATAACCGTGCCGCCGCTGCGTCCGCCGCCCGGTCCCAGGTCGATGATGTGGTCGGCCGCCCGGATGGTGTCTTCATCGTGCTCGACCACGATGACGCTGTTGCCGCGCGCCTGCAGCTCGCGGATGATCGCCAGCATGCGCCGGGTGTCATGCGGGTGCAGGCCGATGGTCGGTTCATCCAGCACGTACAGCGCGCCGCGCAGATTTGAGGCGACCTGGGCGCTCAGGCGCATGCGCTGGGCCTCGCCGCCCGAGAGCGTGTCAGCCCCGCGGTCAAGCCTCAGGTAGGAGAGACCGGCCTTGTGCAGGAGCTCGAGCTTGGGCAGCAGCTCCTGCATGATCGGCCTTGCGATCTGCAGGCTGCGGCCGGTGTATGCCAGGCCCGTGAGGAAGTCCAGGAGCTGCGGGGCTGTCATGGCGGTCAGCTCGTGAATTGATTTTCCATTGATGCGCACGGAGCGGGCCTGGGCATTGATGCGCGCGCCGTTGCAGGAGCTGCAGGCGGTTTCAACGTGGAACTGTTCAAGGTATTCCTGCCAGCCCGCTTTTTTCAGCAGCGCGGGCGCACTGAGCAGGGCTGCAAGTCCGGCGAATTTTTTGCCGCCCTGCAGCAGCGCCCTTTGCGCGGATGCGCTCAATTGGTTAAAGGCCGTATCAACGCATATGCCGGCCTGCTCGATGCGCTGCAGCAGCCGGGCGCGCACTGCAGGGCCCAGCAGGGCCGATTCAAGCGGTGCCAGCGCGCCGGCGGCAATGCTGCGGCTGCGGTCGGCGATCATTGACCCGGGGTCAAGGCTGCCGGTGGATCCGTACCCGTCGCATTCCGGACAGGCCCCGGAGCGGCTGTTAAATGAAAACAGGCGCGGATCAGGCTGCGCAACGCTCAGGCGGCACGCGGGGCAGAACGCGCGGGTGCTGAAAAAGTGCTCCTGCAGGTCGGCCGTGACAATGAGCATTTCACCGCGGCCGATGGCCAGGGTGCGTTCAACCTCGATGAGCAGGCGCTGCGCTGCGGTTGTCGCAGGAGTCAGGGCGCAGGTTACCAGCTCGATTTTATGTTCGTGATAGCGCTTGACGGCGAAAATATTCCGCAGCAGCACCATCTGACCGTCAATGCGGATTTCATCGAATCCTTCCTGGCGGGCCTTCTGGATGATATCGTGATGAAGGCCCTTTCGGCCGCGCACCACAGGAGCGAGCAGCTTAACAGGGATGGTGGCATAATCGCGCTCGAGGCAGCCGGCAATGTCCTGCGCGGAGCTGGACGAAAGCCCCCGTCCGCAACCCGGGCAGTGCAGCTCACCCAGCCGGGCGAACAGCAGCCGGAGATAGTGATAGATTTCCGTCGCGGTCGCAACCGTTGATTTGCGGCCGCCGCGTGAGAGCAGCTGATCGATGGCGACCGCAGGCGGCAGGCCGCGCACGGAATCGACATCGGGCCGCTTGAGCTGGGTCACATACTGGCGCGCATACGGCGAGAGCGTTTCCAGAAAGCGGCGCTGGCCCTCGGCAAACAGGATGTCGAAGGCCAGGGTTGATTTGCCCGACCCGCTCAGGCCGCTGATGACGACAAGGCGGTCGCGCGGTATCGCAAGCGAAACGTTGCGCAGGTTGTGCTCGCGCGCGCCTTCAACGACGATGGCATTTACCGGCGGGGCCGGTACGGGCACGGACGGTGACTGTGCGTGCGGAACCCGGCGCTCACGGGCCTTTATAAGATACCGGCCGGTATGCGAGGCCGCGCAGGCCATGACTTCCTCCGGGGTGCCCGCAACGATGATGCGGCCGCCGTCGCAGCCGCCTTCGGGCCCGAGATCGATAATATAATCGGCGCGCTGAATCAGGTCGGGGTTATGCTCGACCACGATGATGGAATGGCCCTGGCTGATCAGATAGTCAAAGGTTGTGAGCAGATTGGAGATATCCTCGGTGTGCAGCCCGGTGGTGGGCTCGTCGAACAGAAACAGGGTTTTTTCGGCAGAACCCTGCCGGATGAACGCGGCCAGCTTCAGGCGCTGGGACTCGCCGCCGGACAGGGTGGTGGCCGGCTGCCCGAGCCGCAGATAGCCCAGGCCGACCATGTCCAGCAGGCGCAGCGGATATTCAATCTTCGGGGTGCCCGCGAAAAACGCGCGGGCCTGCGCGACGGTCAGCTGCAGGACTTCGTGTATGTTGCGGCCCTGACAGGCGACATCGAGCACATGCGGCGCGTAGCGGGTGCCGCCGCAGGCCGAACACGTGACATAGGTGTCGGCCAGAAACTGCATTTCGATTTTTTCAAACCCCTCGCCCTGGCAGGTTTCACAGCGGCCCCCCCGGGCGTTGAACGAGAATGTCGAAGCCGTGTAGCCGCGCTCGACCGCCAGGGGCGCGGCCGCGAACAGCGCGCGGATCGAGTCGAATATTTTGATGTAGGTCGCTGGGTTGGAGCGCGGGGTTCTGCCGATCGGGGCCTGATCCATGCATATCACTCCGCGCGGGGCGCTGCCCTCAAGGCGGCAGCAGCGCACCCGCTCACCCGGCGCGCTCAGGTCCTGATGAATGACATCTTCGAGCAGGGTTGATTTGCCTGAGCCGGAAACGCCGGTAATGCAGACGAACAGTCCCAGCGGAATGTCAAGGTTCAGGTTCTGCAGGTTGTTGCAGCGGGCTCCCCGGATGCGCAGGCGTGTGCTGCTGTCGGGGCTGCGGCGGCGCCCGGGCAGCGCAATGGCGCGCCGGCCGGCGGCATAGTCGCCGGTCAGGGATGCGGGTGCGTGTACAATGCCTTCGGGCGGGCCCGCGTACAGGAGGCGGCCGCCGTTTTCACCGGAGCGCGGGCCCAGGTCGATCACCCGGTCGGCGCGGGCAATGATGTCGGGGTCATGTTCCACGATTACGACGGTGTTGCCCAGATCGCGCAGGGCCTGCAGCACGTCGAGCAGCAGGTGCGTGTCGCGCGGATGCAGGCCGATGCTGGGCTCATCCAGCACATACAGCGTATTGACCAGCGATGAGCCCAGCGCGCAGGTCAGGCTCGCGCGCGCGACCTCCCCGCCGGAGAGCGTGCGCGACTGGCGGTCAAGGCTCAGGTATCCAAGGCCCACCTTGTTGAGATAGCCCAGTCGCCCCCGTATCTCCCTGAGCAGCAGGGCTGCGGTTTCATCGCCGTCCGGGCCCGCGTCCGCGCAGGCGGCGAAGAAGCCGGCGGCCTCAGCGATGCTCATGCGATGAATGTCGGCAATCGTGCGGCCGGCCAGGCGGTACAGCAGGGTTTCGGGCGTGAAGCGCGTTCCGCCGCAGGCAGGGCAGGGGGCATAGGCGCGGTATTTGGAAAGCATGACGCGGATATGCATTTTATAGCTTTTGGTCTCAAGCCACGTGAAAAAGCCCCGCACTCCGTAAAAATCTCCGTTGCCGTCGATGATGGCGCGCTTGTGGCGGCTGCTCAGCTCGCGGAACGGTACGGTGGCCGGGATATTCTTTTTGCGGCAGTAGGCCATCAGGTCGGCGTAGGCCTCGCGGTAGGCCGGCGTCGACCAGGGTTTGATGGCGTCATGCTGCAGCGAGCGCCCCTGATCGGGTATGGCCGCGTCGACATCAAGGATGATCGTCCTGCCGAAACCGTTGCACTGAGGGCATGCGCCCAGCGGATTGTTGAATGAAAAAAGCGCGGCTGTCGCCGGGCGGTAGTGCGTGTCGCAATGCGGGCAGTGCCGGGCGATCGAGAATTTGAGCGTTTCGGCGCCGGTATCGGGCACGTAAACGCTGCACAGGCCCTTGCCGAACTTCAGAGCCGACTCAAGCGAGTCAATCAGGCGCGAGCGCTGCTCCCGGCAGATGCTCAGGCGATCGGCAACCAGATCGAACGCAACGTGACGGGCGATGAAGTCTGCTGACAGCTCGATGGTTGCATTGTCGTGCAGGACCCGGTAGAACGCCTGGCCCTTAAGCCCGCGTTCGATTTCCTCGGGGCTTATCGGGGCCTCCGGGGTAACCGCGAATGGGAAGGTCACGATGCAGCGCTGGTCCGGGTAATCGCGCAGCAGCCGTTCGGCAATGGAGGCGGCCGAATCCTGTTCAACCGCGCGGCCGCAGGTCTCGCAGTGCAGCACAGCCATGCGGGGGAACAGCAGTTTCAGGTAGTCGTTGATTTCGGTGAGCGTGCCGAGCGTTGAGCGCGACGTCTTGATGGGGTTGCTTTGCGTAACGGCAATTGCCGGCAGAATGCCGTCGATGCCATCGACGGCCGGTTTGTCCATCCGGTCCATGAACTGCCGGGCATAGGTCGAAAAGCTTTCGATATAGCGGCGCTGGCCTTCGGCGTAGAGCGTGTCGAAGGCCAGGCTTGATTTGCCCGATCCGCTCAGGCCGGTTATGACCGTAATTGTATTGAGCGCAATATCGATATTGAGGTTTTTGAGGTTGTTCTGGCAGGCTCCCCTGATATGTATCGATGCGCTCATATGATCCGCGGCTGCGCCCGGCAGCCTGTCAAAAAATTCTATGGTTAACCGCTGATTGTGTGCGCAGCCGTCGCCAGATGTGCGTTTGAACAGTCTCGGGAACAGGAACCAGGCTACAGGGCGAAAACAGGCGTTGAGATAATCGGAAAAGTATACGATTGAAACAGCGGGTGTGCAAGTATTTTATTGGGAAGCAGGCAGGGCCCTGTTGCAGACCGCGCGTTCATCGTCCATCGTGTCCACATTGTCCACTTCGTCCACCCCAAAAAAAATGCCCCGCGGATTGCGGGGCACTTTTTAAAAATGCGCATTTTGTGTTCTGCTGCTGCCTTAAAACGGCACATCGCTGTCGGGAATGTCGCCGGGCAGGGGCTGGTACGGGCCTTCGCTGTCAAGTGATGACTGTTGTGATGAACCGCGCTGAGCCCCGTAGCCGCCTTCTGCACTGGCGCGGCTGCCGAGCATTTTCATGGTCTCGCAGACAATCTCGGTACTGTACTTGTCTGCACCGGTTTCCTTGTCCTGCCACTTGCGGGTCTGCAGCCGCCCTTCGATGTATACCTGGCTGCCCTTTTTCAGATATTCTCCGCAGACTTCAGCTGTTCGACCAAACGCGCTGACCTTATGCCATTCGGTTTCCTTCTGCTGTTCGCCATTCTTGTCCTTCCACTGCCGTGTCGTGGCAAGACTGAAGTTGCATACGGCAGTGCCGCTGCCGGCGTAGCGCACCTCCGGGTCTCTGCCGAGATTGCCGATCAGGATTACTTTATTGACTGACATGGATACCCTCCGTGGTTGCGTTGATACAGATGTCTGGTTGTACTATTGTGAGCCTGCAAAGTCAAGGGGTTAAAAGTTCGGAGCTGGGGGTTGGGATTTTGGAGAAAACCTTCAAAGCTGATGAATCCAACCGCTTATGCTCCGACCTCCGACCTCCGAACTCCCAACTCCGAACTCCTTACTTTATAACCGGCTTGCCCTGCTCGTTGAAATACTTTTCGCTCTTCAGCGAACCCTGTGCATACTGAAATTCCCACTGTACGGAGCCGTCGGGATAATATACGCGTGCCGGGCCTTCGAGCAGGTCGTTTTTGTAGGTGCGCTCCGCTTTCAGCTTTCCGTCTTCATAATATTCGCGGCAGGGGCCGTCAAGAATCCCGTTTTTAAAAACAAGTTCGTACTTGAGTTTGCCGCTGTCGTAATATTCTGTAACCGGGCCGTCTACCAGTCCCGCTCGGAATGTGCGCTTCACCAGCAGCGCTCCCGTTTCGCTGTATTCTTGCGACAGCCCGTGGAGTCGGTCGTTTTCCAGCTTGGCATGAATGCGCAGGGTGCCCTTTTCATCCCAGGCTTTGCTCTCACCGTGCTGGCGGCCGGCGACGTACTGCACGGATTCCATCAGCTGGCCGTTTTCGTGCCAGGTTTTTCCCTCTCCATCCAGCAGTCCGTTTTTATACGTGAGTTCGGCTTTCAGCCTGCCGCTTTCGTAATAGACACGCGAGGGGCCCTGCTGGACGCCATCAAGGTAGTTCTCTTCAAGCTGCAGGGTGCCGCTTTTGAAATACCAGCGGGTCGGTCCGTGCTGCTGGCCGTTTTTAAGGGTTTTTTCGACTTTGGGCACCCCGCTGCCGTAGTATTCCGTTTTGACTTCGGCCCGGGCAGGCGCAGTCGCAAGCAGTAGCAGGGCTGCGCACACAACGGGGATGCATCGTACAAACATAGAAGGGTTCCAAGAAAAAAACTGTATATCATCAGCCAATGATCCATACCATACTGTAGACGCTGTTCTTTGTCCAGATATTCCCGTTCAGCCGGCGCGCGACACGGCAAAATAGCGCCCGCCATATCATGGACGCGCCTGCGCGAGGGCTGAGATGTGGCGGCCGGAGACGTGGCGCCTTGACAAGTTTAAACAAATGTTTTAAACATATGTTTAAGGCATTTATTCTACAGTCGCAAGTGAGTTGACGAACCATGCAGTGCGAGCAACCCGACGATGGCGGCAATGTGCGCGAACGGCTGCTGCAGGCCGCCTTTGAGGTGTTTGCCGAGCAGGGCTTTAAAAACACGACCGTGCGCGACATCTGCCGCCATGCCGCTGTCAATGTGGCCGCGGTCAATTATTACTTTGGCAGCAAGCAGGGCCTCTACGAAGAGGTGTGCCGCTATTCCTGCGGCGCAGCCGGCGAAGCACCGGCCGTGCTGCCGATCGACACCGCGGCCGCCCCGGCCGAGCAGCTTGCCGACTTTATCCGGCAGTTCATGCGCACCATCCTGCTGCGCGGCAGCTCGTCGCTGCAGGGCAAGATCATGGCGCGCGAAATGATGGAACCCACCTCCGCACTTCAGATCATCGTCAAGGAAATAATCCGTCCGCGCCAGGAGCAGCTCTCGGCCATTATCCGTGCTCTGTTGCAAAAGGCAGCCGACGAGACCCTCATCCGGCGCTGCTGTTTCAGCATTGTCGGTCAGTGCCTGTATTACCGCTCCGCGCGGGTCGTGGCCCAGGAGCTGCAGCCGGGGCTGGTGTTTGATGAAAAAGCGGTGGACGCGATCGCGGATCATATAACTCTTTTTACGCTGCAGGCCCTGCGGGGCATTGCGCGGAAAGCCAATCCATGCCGAAAAAAAACAAACTGATTGTCGGGCTTGCGGGCCTGGGTATTCTGGCGGCCGGGTTTGCACTCATGAGCCTGCTGTCGTCTTTGCGGGAAGAGCCGCCCAAAAAAGAGCCCGAGCAGCGCCAGGTCGTGGTGGCTGCCGAAACGGTTGCGCCGGGGCGGGTCGCGGCCGAGATCAGCGCCTACGGCCGTCTCAAGTCGGCCCAGCCGGTCGTGATCAACAGCGAGGTGAACGGCA
>Ga0194126_10001292_pt1 | contig 42073 bp, 38 predicted proteins | sample TA2KigC150mmetaG_FD_148641 | JGI IMG/M metagenome (GOLD analysis project Ga0194126, IMG submission 148641) | Freshwater microbial communities from Lake Tanganyika, Tanzania - TA2015035 Kigoma Deep Cast 150m | ecosystem: Environmental > Aquatic > Freshwater > Lake | place: Tanzania: Lake... | reverse complement strand
CCCAGGACCACGCACCTCTTGTTTTCGGCCAGAGCGAGGATGCGCTGGGTCGAAGCCTCCCCCAGATAGCCGGGGATGCTCTCGGGCAGCGGCTCGGTCATCTCTTCGGTGAGTTTCACTTCCAGAATCGGGTTCAATGACGCCGGCGCGCCCACGGTGACCAGGCCCGCGCCCATGCGGCCCGCGGCTCGCGCGGCCATTGCCGGCGCTCCGGTCTTGCCGGGAGAACCGCCAACGATCAGAAGATGGCCGAAAGTTCCCTTGTGAGCCTCGGGATCGGCCCGGCGCCTCCAGAATTGCGTGCTTTGGATTCGATCGTACAGGTGGGCTGCAGGAGGATTGTTTTCCACCGCGTTTACCGGGATGGAAATATCCACCACTTCGACCGTACCGCAGTATTCCACGCCGGGATAAAGGGCCATGCCGAGTTTCATGAACCCGTACGTCGCGGTCAGGTCGGCTCGCACAGCCACCCCCAGCGCCTTGCCCGTGTCCGCATCGAGCCCGGACGGGAGGTCCACCGCCAGTTTGAGACCCGGCGCGTCGTTTATCCGTTCGATCGCTTCGCGGTACGGAGGACGAACCTCAGAGGTGAGACCTGTCCCCAGAATCGCATCCACGATGACGTCCGCCTCGCTCCAGACAAACGCCGCATGGGCCAACGCGGCTTCATCCGTCACGGAGAAGATCTGAGAAGTCATCTTTTCAAGCACGAGGAGATTGATCAGCGCGTCACCCTTGATCGTCTCCCGCGGGGCCAGAAGGAACGTCTCCACCTCAGCCCCATGATTGATGAGGTGCCGCGCGATGACGTAACCGTCCCCGCCGTTATTTCCCGGGCCTGCGACAACGGCTACTCTCAATCCGCGGATCTGCCCTTCAAGGTATTCCCGAAGGATGTGAAACGTGCTGCGCCCGGCATTCTCCATCAGAACCGCGCCGGGGATGCCGTATTCCTGAATCGCGACCGCATCCAACGCCCTCATTTCATCCGCTGTCACGAGATACACGGGTCACCTCCGCTTCTTCGCCTCGTTGCCATATCCGGTCGGAGTTCGCCGAGCCGGACCTCTGTGAAGGATAGCACATGATACCGTCAGCCTGGCTCATTATCCTATGGGAAACCCAACCTCGGCGGCGTCTCGTTCCCCAAAGGGCCCGATTCCCGGCGCGCCGTTGACCTGATTATCATCCCAAAGGTGTCGTGGCGTTGAAGTCGCGCGCCAATGACTCTGCGTGACACCGGGTCTCCATTCAGTGAGCGGTGGCGCCCGAAGGCGCAGGTTGCTTGACAAGACGTCTCATTGCCTCGCATGATACATTTTTGGAGGATATCCTCCGTCTGAGGGCCTTTCGGGCGCTCGGGCGACCTACACTACTTCCCACGAAAGAGGGAATGAGACCATGCTGGCAATCTGGCGAGCGGCAGTAGAGCAGTTTGAGCAAGGCAATGACTTCGTCCTCGCGACCATCGTCGGGGTGGCCGGATCTTCTCCACGTCACCTCGGAACACGATTCCTGGTGCGGAAGGACGGCGCCATTGTAGGAACCATAGGCGGGGGACAATTTGAGGCCAAGGTGCAAGACCTGGCTCGTGATGCGCTGAAGGAGGGGATGTCTCGGAGAGCGCCTTTTTCGTTCACAGGTCAAGACGCAAGCTCCTCTGATCAGCTCTGTGGAGGCAGCGCGGAGGTCCTGGTCGAGTACGTGGATGCGCGGGACCAAAGCCTCAGGGAAGTGATCGGGCGACTATCCGAGATTTCGCTACAAAGGGGATCGGCCTTCTTCTTTACGCCGATGTCCATCCCACCGGGCGGCCAAGGTCGTGTGGAGCATCTGCTGACCGATGGATCGGCTTGGAAGCTCGGTGGCTTTCCCGGGGAAGAGCTTGCGATTCGAGCCATGCCCGAGTCCAGGCTCCTTAAGCCTGCGCAGCTCCTCGAAGTCCCGGGACTCCAGTATCCTATCTTTCTGGAGCGGCTCCGCCCCACAGGTCCTGCATACGTATTCGGCGCGGGCCATGTGGGCGAATGCGTCGCGCGCCTCGCGGCCTATGTGGATTTCAAGGTGGTAGTCCTGGACGATCGAGCGGAATTCGCGTCAAGGGAACGGATTCCGGAAGCGGATGAAGTTGTGGTCCTGGACTCATTTGAGAACTCCTTCAGGGATCGCTCTGTGGATGAAGACACCTTCATTGTTATCGTCACCCGAGGGCATAGGCACGACAAGCTCGTGCTGGAGCAGGCTCTCCGAACCAAGGCCGGTTACGTGGGAATGATGGGGTCCAGACGCAAGGTGAGCCTTATTCGTGAAGCGCTCCTACACGAAGGCTTCACCCTTGAGGACCTGGAGAGGGTCCATGCTCCCATAGGCGTGCGGATCGGGGGTGAAACGCCGCAAGAACTCGCTGTTTCCATCGTCGCGGAAATGATCCAGGTCCGCCGAAGCAGCGAGCAACGCAAGAAAGTCTGACGGCATTCGCGGAAAAATCTCCATGCTCAACGGACAAAGAATACTCGTCGTGCTCCCCGCATACAACGCGGAAAAAACTTTGCGCCAGACCGTTCTTGAACTGGACCGCCAGGTGGTGGACGACATCCTGCTGGTGGATGACTATAGCTCCGATGAAACAGTTCGACTGGCCCGCGAGATGAATATCCAATCCTTCCGCCATGATCGGAACTACGGGTACGGCCGAAACCAGAAAACCTGCTACACCGAAGCCCTCAAGAGAGGCGCGGACGTGGTAGTGATGCTGCATCCGGATTATCAGTATTGCCCGCGGCTGGTGCCGGCTATGGCCGCAATGGTGGTCTCCGGGGAATACGACGTGGTCCTCGGTTCGCGCATTCTTGGCGGCGCTGCCCACAAGTCCGGGATGCCTGCGTATAAATACATCTCCAACCGAGTCCTCACCCTCATCGAGAACCTGATGTTCGGTTCCAAGCTCTCTGAATTCCACACGGGCTTCCGGGCCTTCTCCCGTCGCGTCCTGGAAGACCTCCCCCTCCATCACAACTCCGATGACTTCGTCTTCGACAACGAGATGCTTGCCCAGGCGATCTTCTTCGGCTTTCGGCTGGGTGAGATTTCGTGCCCGACCAGATACTTCGCTGAAGCCTCGTCCATCAATTTTCGACGCTCTGTGGTGTACGGGCTGGGCGTGCTGTGGACTTCCCTCCGATTCAGACTGCAAAAGATGGGATTGGCCAAATTCCGCATTTTCGAGCGGTCCCCCCAGCTTCCCCGTAGGGACTACTATACTGAAGTGAGCTGATCCGCCGCGGGTCTGCAGGATTTTCGGGGTTCCTCGCGGGAGCCGCGCGGCAACGCTGCCGTAAATAGACTGATTAATCAAGGAATTAGAAGAATTAGCTCAAGTAATAAAGGTCACAAAGGAGGCCGCGGCATGGGAGTTGCGCGCAGGCCAGCAGGGCAATCCTGTCTCATGTCATTCACCAAATTAGCTTGATATCATAGATAATTAAGTAAATTTCTTCCAGTTATCGCTTCCGCACGGGAAAGGCAGGCTTGTAGGTAATAGTCAATAAGGTTAGCTACATAGACAGCCACTGCCTCACATAAATTCAACCAATTTCTAGCTTTTTGAAATAAATTTTTGATCTAAGAGGATTTTTTGCTTGACATTGTGATCGAACCGGCTTATCTCACCCTCGCAACACATCAGACCCTGAGGGAGGGTATTATGTTAAGAACGGTTCTCAAGTGCACAGTACTGCTGTTATTTTCTGCGGCAGTCTTGAGCGCCGGCGCCTGGGCGGGTAGTACCACCTATGATCCATGTACCGGAGCTCCGAAAGACTCTGCCGCTGGTTACAAATCCATCGCCAAGGTGAAGCCGCCAACGGCCACGGGCGTCACCGCGGCTCCAGCGCCTGTTGTCAAGGCCAAGCCAAGCCAAGGCATTGTCCAGAGTCTCCGGGGCATTTCAGGCTTCATCCCTACGGAATGGGGACCGGACTGTTGCCTGCCCATGCCCGCGCAGGGACAGTTCGTACTCGCGCCCAGGGTCCTCTTCGGCAGGGTTCAGGGTGAGGCTCGCTATGGCGCGGCCGTCACGGGCCTCGAGTCCTCTCTGATCAATTTCAGCGATCATCTGGGGATTTCCAAGAGCGGTCACAACATCTGGTCTCTGCACGCCTTCTATCAATTCCAGCCTCGCTGGGGCCTTAGATACTCGTACTCCCCCATGAGGAAGGAAGGCACGGGCCAGCCTGTCACCACCTTCACCTTTGGAGGGCAGACGTTTGCCGGTGGGACCAACCTCCGCTCAAAGTGGGAACGCTCCGAACACCGGCTCGGTCTGGTCTTGGATCTGAAGCGGACCACCAACAGTGTGACGAGCGTATTTGCCGACTGGATGCACATTCAGGATAAGCTCTCCATCGGCGCGGCGCTGGGGCCCGAGGCTCTGGTCACCTGGAATGACGACAAGAACCTGGCCTTGTTGGGGGTTGAGTTCAACAAGTGTCTGAAGAACTACCGGGGCAGCACTCTGGCCCTGGGCCTGAAAGGCGGAGTGGCTTTCTTGGACGACCATATCGGGTATGACGCTGAGGCGAATCTCAGCTATCTCATCCCCATCAAGCAAGGTCGCTTCGGCTTCGTCAAAGGTGGTTACCACTATGCCCAGCTCAGAAAGGATAAGGCGGCCCAGCGGTTCAACACCACCGTGGACGGGGCCTTCGTGGAAGTTGGATTCCTCTTCTAATGGAGTGTTTGCCGGTTTCGCCCCAATTCCTCCCCCGCTTGTAATACCGCAAGGTTGATTTGAGTGACCGTGGCCCGGCAATACGCCGGGCCTTTTCTATTGGAAAAAATTCCTCAAACGCCTGGCCGACCGATTCCGGACCCTGTCTCAGACGTCTTGGTGTTCTCAAGATCGCAGTGATGCCGCGTGGGCGCATAATCCTGCGGCGATCCGGCTCAGGATCCCGGCCTAAAAGGCGCCCTTTGCGCTCGACGGCCTTTTAGCGCTCAACGGAATTTCTTGACTGGAAGCGCCGCTCCTGGCGGAGCCGTGTCGGGCCAAGCCCATTCTCGGTCGTTTTCGCGCTCCTGGGTGTTGAACAGGTCTCCCACCGCCTTCACGCCGAACGTGTGCAAATTCTTTTCATCGTAGGGAAAATTCCTTAGCGGTAGGACAAGGTACAGATTGGCCTGGTTGTTCCTCAAACGAGTCTCCAGGTTCTGATTGTCATAGCGGGGGAGCTCTTCGCCCCATGACCGGACGCGGATTCTGTCAGGGTGAATGTTGTACATTCTGACGAGCGCGTCTCGAACGTTTCGGGCTCGTTTCAAGGCCAGATTGAAGTTGTGCCGTTCGCCGCCAAGAAAATCGCTGTGCCCGTCGATTTGCAGAACATACTGAGGGATCGCGTGGAGGAAGTTCGCGACACTCTCGAGCTTGATCGTTTCCGGGGGAATCAGGTCCGCGCTGTCATGCTTAAAGAAGATCTCCGGATATGGAAACATGATTTCCTGCACGGTCAGATCATGCGCGAAATCCTGCATTAGTTGATGGGTGCGCACATCCTCCCAGTGTCGAGCGTATCCGCCCGTCAGCTTGCACACTTCATAGAGATTGCGCCAACCACTCTCCGTGTTCCCAAAGAATATGCCGTAGACGCGTATCTTGTCTCCAAACCGTTCCTTCAGCGCGGTCGCGGTCTTTTGCGGGCACTCACCAAGGGACCCTCCATCGGACAGAACCAGCGCAGCGCCTCGACCGCACGCGGTTCCCAAAATAGCGCCCGCAAGTTGGAGCGCCTCCTGGAAACCGACCGTTCGCCAAGGATAGAAACCATTCTCACGCAAGCACGGAAAAAGCTTATCGTACTTCACCCGTTCCCACGGGCTCAGAGGACTAACGATTCTTGGGCATTTCTTGTCTCCGAAGCTGATGACCGCGGTGTTCAAATCGTATTGCCAGCGCGGCACATGGGGCATAACCTGATTAAACAGCTTGAAGGCGCGCCAGGCAATAAAGTGACGAGTCAGGTCAAATGTGTTGGGATAGCCGCTCATCATGGAGTCGGAAACATCCATCACAAAGACGAGATTGTGGACTTTCGGGACGAAGTCGTGGTCCTTGTTCCTCTTGATGTCGGCGGGGAGCGCGCTGGGAAGCGCGAGCAGCGCTGCGAGCAGAAGCGTTGCCTTCAGGGCTCTTTTCATGGGGCGTCCTCCTGAGGACCGCGGCTTTCGTATTATTAGTTTAACCTTCATAATAACCGATACCTATATCTTTATATTAAAGTAAAAAGTCAATAATGTCAAGACCTATGCCGACCCGTCAATAATTTCCTCAAGACTTTGTCAGTTGATCATTGATCGCGGGCGGCCTCCGACACATAATATGCCGGGATCGGAACGGCCGTCTAATATCTATGCCGGTTGCCAAGAACATAGTCCCCAAGCTTCGAAACAGGCAATTCGGTGGGGCGAAGCCAGTGAAGGTTTTCCGGTCATTCCTGCGAAACCGGCGCTGACGGGACGTAGCCTCTTGAATCAAATAGGAATTGCGGCAATGATTCCATGACTTGTCTCTCCGGCCGTGGCTGAGCATGCGGCGAAGGATCAGCCTCAAGGATTTATGATGTCTCCGACGTCTCAAAGAATTCTCATTGTGGACGATGAGCCGAACATGTTGCATATGCTGGGGGCCCTGCTGCAAAAGGAAGGCTTGGAGCCCGTATGCGCGTCTTCCGCGCAGGAGGCTCTTCGGATACTTGAGCTTGAAAGCTTTGATTTTGTCCTGTCGGACGTTCGAATGCCGGGCATGGACGGCATTCAACTGGTAGAGAACCTGCGCGCCCGTTCGATTGACGCGATCGTGATTCTCATGAGCGCATACGGCAACGTGGATTTGGCCCTGGAAGCCATCCGGAAAGGCGCTTACGACTACATTGCCAAGCCGTTCAAGGCTGACGAAGTGGCGCTTACACTGCGCAAAGCTTCGGAAAGAGAACGACTGCGTCGGGAGGTGATTCGGCTCAAGCGGCGGTTGCGACACGCGGAAGCGAGCGGGCGCATCGTCGCGGAGAGTCCGGCCATGAAGTCTATTCTGGAGACAATCGACCAAACGGCTCGGTTCGAATCATCCGTGCTCATTACGGGAGAGTCGGGCACGGGCAAGGAACTCATCGCGCGGGAAATACATCGGCGTTCGGGGAGATCGGACGGCGCTTTTGTCGCTATTAACTGCGCGGCGTTGCCGGAAGGCCTCCTTGAGAGCGAGCTCTTTGGCCACGCGCGGGGCGCGTTCACCGGCGCGGTCGCTGACAAGGCCGGACTTTTTGAGGAGGCTGACGGAGGGAGCCTTTTGCTTGACGAAATCGGCGCGGTTCCGCCGTCCGCGCAATCCAAATTGCTGCGAGCGCTGGATTCAAGTCGAATTCGTCGAGTGGGCGAAAACCAGGAACGCTCTGTATCGGTCCGGATATTGGCTGCAACCAATGAAGATCTCGATGCCCAAAAGCAAAACGGGCTCTTCCGAGAAGACCTGTACTATCGCCTCAGCGTCATGCGCATTCATATTCCGCCACTGCGAGCCCGTCGGGAGGACATTGCTCCTCTTCTCGAGCACTTCGTGGGACGGTTCAATGAAAAGATGAAGCTTAAGGTTAAGGGGATAAGCCGCGAAGCCCAAGATGCGCTCCTGAACGCGCCATGGAAGGGCAATGTGCGAGAGCTTCAGAATGTGATCGAACGCGCGATGATTTTGTGCGCAGGAGCTGAGATCACGCTGGACTGTCTCCCGCACGATCTACGGCGGCCGGGAGCGCCGCCTGCGTCTCTCTTGGACGAGGACGACAATCTCTCCTTGAAGAAAGCCTCTCGATCCCTCGAAAAGACCCTGATCAGCAAGGCCCTGAATCGCACGGGCGGGAACCGTTCCCAGGCCGCGGAATTGCTGGAAATCAGCTATCCCTCGCTCTTGCAGAAGATCAAAGACTACGGCCTTATCTAGTCCTGTCTGAGTTCAGGCCGAATCACCCTTTGCCGGGATGCTCCGCGGCCGCGATCAGCGCGCCTCCCATACCGGGAACCAGATGGAGTCCTTTGCGTGTGCCCAGTTCGCTGAAAGGAGAATGAGGGCTCAGAGGGCTGTTGGTGTGTAGCAACTGAACTTGAACCGTCTTACCTGCCGTGAAGGGCGCGTCCTCCGGCGCGAGGATCATAAGACCGTCTGCCAGCACCATTGAGCGCAGCGCGCCGGAGCTCTGATTCGCGGTGCGGCGAGCCATGAGCCGGCCGTCCTTCTCGAACACCTGGCACCTCACCAAATGGAGGCGGTTGGGTTCTTTGGGCGCGTCGTCCGCGAGGGTTGCCTCGATGAACGGGCGGAAGAGGTTCACATGGCCCATCATCTTGAGCAGGGCGGGTCTGACGAACTGTTCAAATGAGATCATAGCGGAGGTGGGGTTGCCGGGCAGACCGAATACCGGCTTGTTGCCTATGGTGCCAAAGACGAGCGGCTTACCGGGCTTCATGGCCACTTTCCAGAACTTTACTCTCATACCGAGCTGCGAGAGAGTGTCCTTCACCAGGTCGTACTTGCCGACCGAGACCCCTCCCGACGTAAGAATCGCATCCGCACGCAGCCCTTCGGATATTCGGGCGCGTTGGTCAGCCTCGTCGTCCGACGCGATCCCCAGTGAAAGCGGGATAGCGCCGCACTCCATGACCTGCGCGGCTAAGCTGTAACTGTTGGAACAGACCACTTTTCCTTCGCTGAACGGCTCATCCAGGTCCACCAGCTCGTCGCCTGTGGAGAGTATGGCCACCAGAGGTCGCTGGTACACGTGAACGTATGCGTGTCCTAGAGTAGCGAGCATACCGATTTCAGGCGCCCGAACGATGTCTCCCTTTGACAGCACGGTCTCGTTTTCCGTGACATCTTCTCCCCGAGGCCTTATGTGCCGCGATTTGCCCGGATCCGTGAGGATGGTGACCTCATCCCCTTCCCTGGTGGTATCTTCCACCATTACCACGGTGTCTGCGCCCGCGGGGATCAAACCTCCGGTCATAATCCACGTGGCTTCCCCGGAGCCCACTCGACCGGCGAAGGGCTTTCCGGCCGCGGCCTCGCCGATCAGCTTCAATTTCACCGGATTAGTCGCGCTTGCGCCGGCTACGTCCCCGTGCCGGCAAGCGTACCCGTCCATGGCCGAGTTGTCACCGGCGGGGACGTCTCTTTTCGCTTTCACATCGTGGGCCAGCACGCGGCCGAGAGCCTCCAGAATGTGGATTCGCTCAGTCCCCAAGACAGGGATGTCTTCCAGGACCTTTTCCTGAGCCTGACCGATCTCGAGCATGGTAACCTCTGACCATTCATATCAATCGACGACCGATTTGAAGCGGCCTCTCACACACATTACAGCATGGCGCCGGGAACCGCAATCGGCCCGAAATCGTCGGTAAGCGGCATTTTCTCGGCAATAGGAGCGGAATCACGAGCATCCGCTGGTGAGCCCGCAGTTGAGGCACTCGTAGCATGAGCCGCTCCGAATCATTATTGCTCCGCAGTCGGGGCAGGGTGGCGCATCGGACTGGGGATTAAAGGCATACCGGCTCCGTTTGGTCGGAGCGCCCGCCTTCATCGGATTCTGTTCCCGAGCGGGCGTTTCCCGGTGAGGCTCCTCATTTGGAGACGCGGGCAGAAGGCCGGCGGCCTTCTGTTGCTCTTTGGGGAGGAAACGCACGCCCAGGTAGCGGAATATGTAATCGGTGAGCGACTTGGCGATGGGTATATCGGGATTGTTGGTGAACCCGGCCGGTTCGAACCGCACGTGGCTGAATTTGCCCACCAGGTCTTCGAGAGGCACCCCGTACTGAAGCGCGATGGAGGTGAGTGTGGCTATGGTGTCCATGAGCCCTGAGATTGTGCTCCCTTCCTTGGCCATAGTGATGAATATTTCTCCCACCTTGCCGTCTTCGTAGAACCCGGTGTGTATATATCCCTTCTGGCCCGCGATTTCGAACTTATGGCGGGACGCTTTGCAATCCAAGGGAAGGCGTCTGCGCACCGGCCCCGCCGGTCTGAGCCGAGCCTCTGTCGTCAGGTTCACCGGCTGTACCGCTTTGCAACCATCCCGATAGACGGCGATCGCCTTCAGTCCCAGGCGCCATGCGGTCCTGAAGATTTCCTCCACCTCCGCCACGGTGGTTTCCGCCGGCAGATTAATCGTCTTGGAAATCGCGCCGGAGATATACGGCTGAACCGCGGCCATCATCCTGAGGTGTCCCAAGGGCGATATGAACCTCTTGCCTCCCACCGGCTTGAACGCACAGTCAAAGACAGGCAAATGCTGCGGAAACACTTCGGCCACATTCTCGATGGCGCCGTTCTCCTCGATCTTCGCCACAATGTGCTGCGCCACGACGGGAGGATATCCGAGCCGCTCCAACGAACGAAGGACTGTCCTATTGACGATCTTGAGCTGCCCGCCCCCTGCAAGTTTCTTGAATTTGACCAAAGCGATTTCCGGCTCGATTCCTGTGGTGTCGCAATCCATCATGAATCCCACAGTGCCTGTGGGCGCAATAACAGTAGCCTGGCAGTTGCGGTACCCGTGTTCCTCTCCTATTTTCAGGGCTCGGTCCCAGACTTTGCGCGCCTGAGAGATAAGGTCCGGAGGAATCTGGGGGCTGCTGATCGTCCGGACATGGTCCCGGTGCATCCGGATTACGTTCAGCATGGGTTCCTGGTTCCGCTCGAATTCCTCGAACGGTCCCCGCGCGGAGGCTAGACGGGCAGACTGCACGTAGGCTTCGCCGGTCATGAGCGCGGTCAAGGTTGACGCCCACGAGCGGCCCTCATCCGAATCATAGGGCAGCCCAAGCTCCATCAACAGCGCGCCCAGATCGGCATACCCGAGGCCGAGGGCTCGCATCTTACGCGAGTTCTCGGTTATCGCCGCGGAGGGGTAGCTCGACTTATCAACCAGGATCTCCTGCGCGGTGATCATGACGTCCACGGAGTGGCGGAACGCGTCCGCTTTGAACGTGTCCTGACTCAGGTACGCGGTAAGCCTCAAAGACGCCAGATTGCACGCTGAGTTGTCAACGTGCATGTACTCGGAACAAGGATTGGAAGCTCTGATAGCGCCGGTGTTCGGGCAGGTATGCCAACGATTGATCGTGGTGTGGAACTGCATACCCGGATCGCCGCATGAGTGCGCGGCCTGGGCGATTTCTCGCATAAGCGCCCGAGCCCGATGGGTGTCCGCTGTCTCGCCGGTGAGGACGAAGCGCGTGCGCCATTCGGTGTCCTCGCGGTCCGCTTCCATGAATTCGTCGGTTACTCGTACGGAATGGTTCGAGTTCTGGAACGCCACAGTAGAATATGCGTCTTCCAGGAAGACTCCACCGCAGCCTCCCTGCACCAGCAGTTGCGCCTTGGCCTCTTCTCCGGCCTTCGATCGAATGAAATCGAGCGCGTCAGGATGATCTATATCGAGGATAACCATCTTGGCTGCGCGACGGGTTTTACCGCCAGATTTGATCACCCCGGCCGACGCATCGGCAGCCTTCATGAACGAGACCGGGCCTGACGCTGTTCCGCCGCCCGCAAGAGGTTCACGGGAAGATCGGAGGCTGGAGATATTCACCCCGGAGCCGGACCCGCCTTTGAAGATAAGCCCTTCCTGATGGTACCAGTTCAAAATGGACTCCATCGTATCGTCCACGCTCAGAATGAAGCAGGCTGAACACTGAGGCTTCTCCTCAACTCCCACGTTGAACCAGACCGGGCTGTTGAACGACGCCATCTGGTGCGCGAGGAGAAAGGTCAACTCGTCCTTGAAGACCCCCGCGTCTTCATCGGAAGCGAAGTAGCCCTGTTCCAGGCCCCATCGATGAATCGTCTCCACCACGCGCAGTATCAGGCCGCGGACGCTGCTTTCTCGATCGGGGCTCCCCGGCCTGCCTCGAAAGTACTTGGAGACCACCACGTTCACGGCCATGTCCGACCACGACGCGGGGGCTTCTACGTCCCTCTGTTCAAAGATAACTTCGCCGCTCTCGCTCTTGATCACAGCCGACCTTTTCACCCACTGAAGAGTGTCGATCGGATCTCGCCCGGGAGACGTGAAGAAACGATGGAATTTCAGGCCATTCGGCTCTACTTCCACTGTTTCGGCAGCTTCGGTATTGAGTCGATCTAGGATCGATTTTACCCGGTCAGCCATGGTGCTCTCCGAGGAGGGTTCTTATTGGGCTCCTATTCTATAAATATAATACAATTCAATGAGTTAGTCAACGTGAACCGTTACTTGGCGGTGAGGATTCAGTTACGCGGGGCACAGAAATGGGGCGACGGGGTCTTATCGTTTCGGAAATCCCTCCCCATTCCCCTTTAGAAAAGGGAAAGCGGGGATTTTTGCTCGGATACCTGAAAAAAACACCTGGCGTACATTTCGCGGCCCGGCTGAATGGGGCGACGTCAGATGACTCTGCTGTATCCTGAATGGCGAACGCGGTCAGTGGACGCTCGCTTGCGCAGACGCCGCAGATGGATTTCGCGGCAGCGGGGGCATCGGCTGAAATGACGAGACGAGGTAAATCCGCACAACGAGCACTGAAACAGGCAATCCGGGAGATCGATGCGCACCAGTGGAATATGCGACGCGTCCCGACCGTCGCGCAGCTCGACGCGACGGACCAGGTCCTCTTCGGTGATAAACCCGCCGTAAAAGAGCCGGGCGTATATCTTGCCCATTTGCTCCCAGGAGACGCTGAAACGCTCCTTGATCTCTTCGTCGCTCTTTTCCGATTTGAGGTCATCGACGATGTCGCGGATGCGGATCAGTTTTTTTGTTTTGGTAATCGTGAGTTGTTTCTTCATGCATAGTCCAGACCGGATATTTTACATGAAGTTTATCACAAAACACATTGATTATACAATATAAAAACGGTCAAGTTGGCAAAGATCCAGTTACGCGGGGCGAAAGGAAGGCTCGGCCGGTTTTTGCCGCTTCGAAAATCCCCCTGTATCCCCCTTTAGAAAAGGGGGAAAAGCGCCATATACCCTCCTTTCTTAAAAGGGGCAGGTGGGATTTTCCCTTGACTTACTGAAGAGATACACGAATTGGTCCGTTCCCTCGGGTGGGAGCAACTGCCCCGTGGCGTATAGCTATTTCAGGGACGGACTACTAGGTCACTCTTCGCAGGACCAGCTAAAGGATTGTTGAAGGTCACGCACCGAAGTGTCGGGGGAGAAGCCCCCTTTGAGGAGTTCATCCAGGCTCGTGACGATTCTGGAGCTGTTCCGGCCTTCACAGATGATGAGGATGTCGCGGGCGTCTTCTCGGGCAAACTCTTGCATGTACTGCAGGCACGCGCCGCATGGCAGCAAGGGTGTGTACAGGTCCGAGACAACGGCGACCGCGAGGTACCCGCGTTCTCCGTGAATCAATGCGTGATTGATGGCGTTGCGTTCCGCGCACCCGCTGAGAACGGGAATGAGGCATTCGGTATTGCAGCCTTCAAAGATCTTTCCGCTCTCCGTCAGCACCGCCGCGCCCACCTTGAAGCGACTCAGAGGCGCCGAAGCGTGCTCCTTGACCTTCCGAGCGGCTTGCACAAGGCTCTCGACGTCCCACTGCGGGCGCTCGCCAGCATATATGGTCAAGAGTTCCTCGAGAGGCATGGGAGCCTTGGATATCATCGGGCAGGCGAGAGGTCAAGAACGGTGATCGGAGCATTTCGCTTGAATATACCGCGTAGGCTGTGTAGCCCGCGCCAAGCCTGTCAGTGCGAGGGCGGCCAAGCAATCCGATCGGTGGGACAAACGTCTCGCCTGTTATCCCTAATGGACAGGCTGGAAGCCTGTCCTACCGTTCACTCCTCGCAATGCCGCGGGTGAGATCATCTCCTCTGCGTAAGCGACCGGTCCCATCGAACGCATTTCTATCGATTGACAAGTCCGAAGCGGAGGTTGCGGAAACGGGCGCGGTCCTCACCCGATACTCGCGAGCCGATACGGGCCATGAAGAAGTTCTCTTCTCGCAACGCGATGTTAGGTTCGTTGGTGTAGACCTCCTTAAATCCATGTGGTCTGAGGAGGCCCATGATCATTTTTCGATAGCGGCTCATGGTTAATCCTGCGCCGTCCAGGTCCCAGTGCCAGGAGAAGCCGTTCATGTAGGCTATTTTGTCTTCGAAAAAATCATCGTCCATCAGAGCGTTTACCAGTTTTCGAGCAATCTTCAAATGACGATATTTCCTGCTGACCTCGATTGCGCCCATTTCGTACATCAGGTTGCCCAGTTTGCTCCAGCGTTCTCCTTTGGGTGGGTACCAGCAGGCCGAGTACCCGATCATGACATAATCGTTGAGGAGGGCTACGGCCACCCGGCCGCCTTCAGCGCGGGCTATTTTCTGGAATACATCCAACTTCTGAATGATGGAGCGATAGTGAGAGAAGTTCCCGATTCCTTTATCCAGAACGAGTTCCGGGAATTTTTCCGGAGGGCATCGAGGGATTATGGACACGACCCCTTCTTCAGTGGTTTCGCAGAAGGGATGGTCCCGCGCGGCGTCGCACGATCCGGTTTGGTCTTCCGTCGATTCGTCGTGGTTCAAAAATCACTCCAGTCCCGGTGGATGTTTTTCACCATGATAATGAGATTCTTGTAGTCCCCTTGGGGGCCCATCACATATTCCTTGATTACGGCCTGCTCGAAGAAATCCAGCTTGTGAGCCGCGCTGATAGCGGCTTCTTCAACTCCTTCGACGAATTCCGCAACGAGCTTTTCGATTCCGATCTCCATGGCCAGCTTGATGGCATCCACGAGCATCCACGTGCCCAGCCTCTGCTGTCGAAACTCGGGGTCGACCGTGATCCGCAGGTGCGCCACATGTCTCATGCACCTGGCGGAGCGGCGGTGGAGCCGAACATTGGCAATGATCCGATCGTCGTCCTGTCGCACAGCGACCATAGGAATGACTCGATCGTAATTCAGGTCTTTGATCCATTGCCGCATTATTTCCGGATCAGCCAGATCATCCCTGAGAAACCAGCTCTCGTCATCCGGAATACGGGCAAAGAGTTCACTGAGCCCTTTTTCGTCATCAGGCACAGCGGGCCGAAGCAGCACGAAGGATCCGTCCTTCAGCACGGTCTCTCTCGGATAATCTTCGAACATGTGGGCCATCCTCCCATAAGAAAAGGGTTTGTGAGAGCATCTCTTAGCAGATTGCGCCTCAAATGACAACGAACCGCCACCACGAAAACCAATTGCAAACCGCTTCTGGTCGGGCCTAGAATAACGCTGACTGATTACGCAGTGTCTCGTTGATCGCTGGAAAGTACGATCAGGACGTGACATCCCATAGAATGGCTTTCAACGCAGAAAGGAGTTGCAGAGGATGGAGAAACAGGAGAAGACCGTGCTCGACGCCATGAAGAAAGCCGGGAAACCGGTCCGCCCGGGCGATGTGGCAAAATCGCTCAAAATGGACTCCAAAGAAGTCTCGAAGATAATCAATTCCCTCAAGGCCAAAGGACTTGTGAACTCTCCGAAACGATGCTTCTACGCGCCTTCCGAGGGATGACGGAGTGTGACGGCCGCGGGTCGGGACTCGGATAGCTTGGGACGAATACCTCGTGGAAGCGCAGGTCTTCGTCCCAGGATGTTCAATTAATATCAGGCCGCGTTCGGGTCTTCCTGCCACAAGCCGAATGGATTCTTCTGAGGATCGTGCAGTACCGCGAACCAACCCATTTGGGGGACCGCGGACTTGGCAACGACGGTCGTCGCGCCCCCCGCGTGCGCCTTTTCGAGGGCCTCATCGATGGATTCAACGCAGACATAATTGACCGGTCCCTGATGAGGGTCCTGGCGCAGCATCATGCCGCCGCTCAGGTTTCCCTCCGACGTCTTGAGCACATGGTACTCGAATTCACCAGGCACGCGCTCGAAGGTCCATCCGAAGACGTTGCCGTAGAATCCTTCCAAGGCCTTTATATCATCCGCGGGAATCTCAAAGTGACATACGTGATTAGCCATAATTACACCTCCATCTTGAGAGAGCGGGCGGGAATCGTTCCCTGCCCGGATCTCGCCACAGGGTGAGATCCTTATCCACCACTCTTAACGTTGCGCCGAGAGTATGAAATGCGCAAGGTTCACGTCCACCGCGGGAACGTGTCCGAACTCCTTGGCTTGACAGCGCCGCAGTGTGGTGATACCAGGTCAGCGTTATGGACAAAGGCTCCCACAAAGGTATTTCCCCTGAACCGCCTCCGATTGAACCTCCCGCGCACGTGCATTTAATGGGAATCTGCGGCACGGCAATGGCTTCGCTTGCCGGGATGTTTCAGCGGGCCGGCTTCCGCGTGACAGGATCGGACCAGGCCTGCTACCCGCCTATGAGCGATTTCCTAGAGCAGCTTGAGATACCGGTGATGGAGGGTTACAGAGGCGAGAACGTCCAGCCGCGGCCGGACCTTGTGATCGTGGGGAACGTAATCCGAAAAATCAATCCGGAAGCGGTCGAGGTAGAGCAGTCGAGAATTCCTTTCACAAGCTTTCCCCGGGCCTTGATCCGGTATTTTGCGCAGGACAGGACCAGGATCGTGGTTACCGGAACGCATGGGAAGACCACCGTCAGCTCCATGATTGCTTGGATACTCCGCCATGAAGGGTTGGATCCCGGGTTCATGATCGGAGGCGTGCCCCTGAATATGGGGAATGACGCGCGTGCCGGCCAAGGACCTCACTTTGTCATCGAAGGTGACGAGTACGACACCGCATATTTTGATAAGCGCCCAAAGTTTCTTTTGTACGAGCCTCATGTGGCGGTGATCACCTCAGTGGAATTCGATCATGGCGATATCTACGAGAACCTGGATCAGATCCATGCCCAGTTCCAATTGTTTGCCGAGTCCATTCCTGAAGACGGGCGCCTGGTCTTCCACGGCGAGGATGCGCGTGCACGCGAAGTAGCAGCCTGCGCGGCTTGCCGCACGGAGAGCTACGGTCTTTCCGCTCAGTGCGATTGGGCCGCGGATGCGTTGAGGGAGACGAGCGGGAGAATAGAGGCCCGTATAGCGCACAGAGGGCTCTTTGTAGCGCGGGGTAGCCTGCCCATGATGGGCAGACACAATGTGCTCAATGCGATTGCAAGTATAGCAATTGTTGCCCGTCTAGGAGTTGAACCCCCACGCGCCATGCAAGCCTTGCAGTCTTTCCGTGGGGTGAAGCGGCGGCAGCAAGCGCTTGACGGTGACGGTCGTATTCTCGTCATCGACGACTTTGCCCACCACCCGACAGCAGTGCGACTGACCTGCGAAGCTATTCGGTCGCGCTACCCGGGCCGCCGTCTGGTCGCGGTCTTCGAGCCCCGGACTAATACGAGCCGTAGATCGATCTTTCAGCGGCAATATGTGGATGCTTTCCTTGCCGCGGATCTCATCGCGTTGAGAGAGCCCCCGAACGTGGAGCAGATACCTGAGGCGGACCGATTCAGCTCGGAGCGATTGGCGCAAGATCTCAAGCGCTGTGACCGTGACGCTCACGCGTTTGCGGATACGGACGGAGTTCTTGAATTCCTTACAAAAGCGCTTCATGATGGGGACGTGGTTCTCATTATGTCCAACGGGAGTTTTGATAACCTTGCCGTTCGTCTGGTGGAAGCCCTCAAGGACGCAAAAGCATGAAGGAAGCGCGGCTGTATGATCGACTCGATTCGGACAAGGTCAAATGCCGCCTCTGCCATCACGGCTGCAAGATCGACGAGGGCAAAACAGGGATCTGCGCGGTGAGACTGAACAAAGGCGGGACGTTGTACACGCTGGTGTACGACAAAGTGGTTTCGACCAACATCGATCCTATTGAAAAGAAGCCGCTCTACCACGTGGCGCCGGGGTCCCGATCATTCTCTATTGCCACAGTGGGGTGCAACTTCCAATGCTCGTTTTGTCAGAATTACTCCATTTCTCAGATGCCGCGGGACCAGGGACGGATAGTTGGCGAGAGCTATTCGCCCGGACTGATCGCGGAGATGGCCGCACGGAACAAATGTCGGAGCATCGCCTACACCTATACGGAACCCACCATCTATTATGAACTGGCCCTCGATACCATGGTGGAAGCAAGAAAGCTTGGCCTTATCAACGTATTTGTGACAAACGGTTACATGACCCGCGATATGCTCGACGATTGCAGGGGCCTGCTGGATGCGGCCAACGTTGATTTGAAAGCCTTCAACGACAAGTTTTACACGCGGTACTGCAAGGCTCGGCTTGAGGGAGTCCTGGACTCGCTGCGCTACATGAAAGAGCTTGGGATATGGGTTGAAGTTACCACGCTGCTCATACCCACACTCAACGACGATATGAACGAGGTCCACGACCTGGCCCAATTCATCAAGAACGATCTGGGCGCGGATACGCCTTGGCATGTGAGCAGGTTCTACCCGCAATACAAGGAGACCGCGCTGCCCGCCACGGACGCTCAGTTTCTTCGCCAAGTGAGACAAGTGGGTCTGGATGAAGGACTTTACTACGTTTACACGGGTAATATTCCGTGGGACCCTGGGGAAAAGACCCACTGCCCCGGATGCTCATATCTGCTCATTGACCGGGTTGGTTATACCGTCAAGGATAATCGAGTCAAAGAGGGGCATTGTCCCAAGTGTCAATACGAAGTGGAAGGCCTTGAGTTATAATGCAGTCTCGCTATTCTCTCAGAAACCTCCTTCGGACATTATCCACAGGATGTGCTCATGCGGAATCAGAAGCGAATCCTTGTTGCGCCCTCCATCCTCTCTGCGGATTTCACCAAACTGGGTGAAGAAATCCGGGCCGTCGAAGAAGCCGGCGCCGATTGGATCCACGTGGACGTGATGGACGGGCGCTTTGTCCCCAACATCACGATCGGACCTATGATTGTGGAGGCGGCTAAGCGTGCGACCTCCTTGCCGCTTGATGTCCACCTCATGATATCCGACCCCGATCGATACATCGACGCGTTCTGCGATGCCGGCGCAGATGTTCTCAGCGTGCATCCTGAAGCAACCCATCACCTGCATCGCACGCTGTCACGCATTCGCGAACGAGGCGCAAAGGCTGGAGCAGCCTTGAACCCTTCAACAGGGCTTGGCGCGATTGGTCATGTGATGGCTGAGCTGGACGTGGCCATGATCATGACGGTGAACCCGGGCTTTGGCGGGCAATCATTCATTCCGACCATGTTGCCCAAAGTGGAGGCGCTGAGAAACCTGATCGACGAATCCAACTATGAGATCCTCATAGAGATCGACGGAGGCGTAGGCCCGACTACCGCAGCCGACCTCGCCCGCGCCGGGGCCGACGTCTTTGTGGCGGGCAGCGCCGTATTCGGGCATCCGCCCTACAAGAATGTGATCGACATTCTACACGCGGCAGGCGCCAAATAGGCTGAAACGATCAAAGGAAAGAGATCATGATCCGCAAGAGAATATTCATGGCGGCTCTTATTGTATGCGCCTTCTTATTGCCGGTCTCGGCCGTTACCGCGTTTTCCGCGGCCACGGAAATGAAGACCGATACCCCTTCCGGACAACCGCCTGTGATGGAGATGCCCAGAGCCGAAGACGACCCCGGATACTACTTCCTGATGGCTGAACAGGCTCAAGCCGAAGGTGATATGGAGAAGGTATACGAGTACTACCGAAAAGCCCTGGACCTGGACCCCACCTCACCGTACCTCAATACCAGAATAGGGACGCTCCTCGCCAAGAATCGAAGGGCCTCGGATGCGCTCATCATGGCTCGGATGGCTTTGTTGTACAACCCGGACTATGAAGAAGCGTACACGCTGCTGGGTAAGATTTACACCGTCACCGGAGATCGCGACCGGGCCATAGAATCGTACAATGCCGCGCTGGATCTGAAACCGGATGAAAAAGATCTCTACATCTTTATCGGTTCGCTCCAGGCTTCACAGAGGCTCTTTGGCGACGCGGAAAAGACCCTGAAAAAGATGATCGTGCGGTTCCCTGAAGATCGGGAGGGCTACTTCTACCTTGGCAAGGTTTACGTCGAAACCGAGCAATACGACCAGGCCGTGGAGACGTTCAAGAAGTTGCTGGAGACCGGTAGCGACGTGGCAGCTCAGGCGCACGTGGAACTCGGGACGGTTTACACCCTCCAAAAAAAATACGACCAAGCCGAAAAGCATCTCCGGGACGCGTTGGAGCTGGACAAGGTAAACATAAATGCTCGACTCAACCTGGCTCACGTCCTGGCAACCCAGAAGAAGTACGACGAAGCGTACAAAGTCTTTGAGGAGCTTTCAAAACTCGCGCCCTCCAATCTCAGCATTCAGATCAGGATGGCTCTCATCCTCGCAGCTCAGAAGCAGTATGAAATGGCTGAGAAGACGCTCAATAAAATCCTGGAAACCAAGCCGGGATGGGACCAGGTCCGGTACCATCTGGGTAGGGTGCTCAGGGAACAGGGCAAGTTGGACGAAGCTGAACAAGAGTTCATCAGAATCGGCAAAGATGCCCCGTCATATCTGAACTCCCGACTTGTGATGTCGCTGATGTTCCTCAGGAAACGTGATTACGCCAAAGCCATCAAGTACGTCGATCAGGCTATAGAAACTGATGCAAAGGACCCCGACCTGTACCACATTCGCGGATCGGTGCTCGAAGAGATGCACCGCTACGCGGAAGCCATGAGCAATTACCGGAAAAGCCTGGAGCTGAGCCCGAACGATACCAGGCTGCTCTATTCTCTCGGCAATGTGTACGAGAAGAGCGGCCGCCGCGGTCTCGGACTCGCCACCATGGAAAAGCTGCTCCAGGAAAAGCCCGATGATGCCAGCGCCCTTAATTTTGTGGGCTACACCCTGCTCTCCATGGGTCAAGATATGAAGAAGGTTGAAGAGTGCATCCGAAGGGCCATAGAGCTGAAACCGGACGACGGTTACATCATGGATTCGCTGGCCTGGCTGCTCTTCAAGAAGGGAGAAAACGAGAAGGCTCTGGAGCAGATCGAGAAGGCGTCGGAAAAGGTCAAATCGGATCCGATCATCGCCGAACATCTGGGAGACGTCCTCGTCGCATTGGGACGAAAGGAGGACGCGTTAAGGGCTTACCAGCGCTCCCTCGAATCGAATCCGCAGAATCTGATGGTGCAAAAAAAGCTCCGAGATTTGGAAAAGGAACTGGACAAACAGACGAAGCCGAACAACTAACGACGAAATGAGCTGCAGGAGCGTTATTCTTCAGCTCCCGTCCGTAAAGAGAGGGCCCCATAACCTCTCATCGAAGGACGCGACCAGGAGCGGATCGGTTGGAAATTCCGACGGGCCCTAATATATTTCGTCGCAGGGGCGCCCAGGGCTTTGGCGGGACGGGCATCCCCGGATCGGCGTCCGGGACAGCTTTAGCCGTCATTCACAGACTGGCGGAACGCCTCTCCCACCGAAGCCGGTCCACGTTTTCCCCCCGCAAACGTCGGGGCGTTCCCAAAACGGAGCGCTTGGTTCTGGGGGCTGCCATACTTGTCGTGATCCTTCACGTGGGGTGCTTCCTTGTTGAGGCCAAGAGTTCGGGCCCGCGTGCCCGCGGAACCACCCTGTGCGGCCGATATTCTTTACCGGCGGACCTGATGAATAAACCGTTTCGATTTGCCGGCGAAACGGTTCCTTTCCAGCGGCCGGATGTGGGAGATCGGGTCCGTAACGAACTAAACTTCCTGCTCCTGGACGCGCGCGCGGCACTCACGTCATGGATCACTCAAACGCAGCAGTTCGCCTGGATTTTCGAGGAAACGCTGAATCGAGAAGGCGTGCCGCGTGATTTTCTCCTCTTTGCCCCAGTGATTTCAGGACTCAGTCTTCAAGCCGCTCCCAGAATATCGGGAGCGGGCTGGTGGGGGCTGGACAAACCGTGCGACTCGAACGAAGGCGTGAGCATGTCCGTGGACGCCTGGCGTGACGACAGGCTGGATCTGGAGCTCTCTACGGCATGTTTTGCCGGTAGAATCAAACGTATCAGGAAGGATCTGGGAGACGAAAGCTGGCTTATGGCGGCCGCAGCATACATTACCTCGACCAAAACCATAGCGGAACGTGCGAAGCAGTGGAAATCGCAATCTTTTTGGGATATCCCGCTCCCGGAAAGCGCGGAAGAGCTGGTGGTCAGGTGGATCGCATTCGCCATCATCTTCGCGCGCCCGCGCGACTACGGCCTCAATGCCGCAGAGGTTCCGCCACTGATTTTCGACAATGTGACGGGCATCGTCCTAGCCAAGGATCTGCCTGTGGCCGAGATAGCGCGAATGACCGAAACACCGCCCAGGAAGATTCTCGAATTGAATCCCAAATTGAAACCCTCAGCCGGTAAGATACCCGCCAGAGTCAAGGGCCGCAATGTGACCCATTCCATCCATACTCCAAGAGGCAAGGGCTGGGTTCTGGTGAACAAACTCAAACAAGCCGGGTACCTGGCACAGAAGCCTTAGGGATAACCTCAAACCCGTTCGGTTCGGACGCGCGTGCTATGCGAGTCCCAATTTCGCCCTTGAACCTAACGACGGCGAGCGTCGGAATGCTTCCCCGATTTGCAATGGCCTGATCTCGTCATTCCTGCGGCAGCATGAATTCAGCCCGCCTTTTGACAGTGGCCGGCCATCATTGCCGCGTGATTCACCTCACCTATCCGGATTATAGGTCGGGGCGGTCGCCGGAGATCTCCCTTTCAGGTAGGTGTGATAATAGGCATAGGTGAGAGGTTCGCCCACGCGCAGGACTTCGGCGGTAACCACGTCTCCGACGAAGAGTGTATGGGTTCCCACATCGACCTCGTCGATGACCTTAGCTTCGAGAACGCTCAGGGCATGTTCGGTGACTAGAGGCGCCCCTGTGACGCCTCGAATGAACTGCGCCTGGGCCAGCTTGTCTTCAGTTCTTCCTGATTTGAAGCCGAATAGGCCAATGAAGGTCATGGGGGTGGAAGTATCGAGCACGGACGCGCCAAATACCTTGCTCTTGGATATGAATTCATGGGTGAGGTTGTTCTTGTTGATTATTACGGCCACCCGAGGAGGTTCGGAAGTAACCTGTATGATCGTATTTACGATCTGCCCGTTCAGTTTTGGCCCGAGATAGGAAGTCACGATGTAGAGACCATAACTGATCTGTGTGAAAACATGACGGTTCAGCCCTGATATCATGAGGTCCTCCTTGGATTCTTCTCAAAATATTCGCCAATACGAGTGCGCGCCCTGTTATCACTGCCCGGCGCCCACGTGATTTTCCCCCCCTTGTAGCCAAACCGCCATTATTTTCTTGGCGCCCGGCATACGGCGCGGCGCGAAGTCAGCAACCCTGCGAAGGAACCTTGGGTTTAGGGGTGCGCCCTGCCTTGGATGTCTCTGCGGATTGCTTGTCCGTCTTCTCCGACGATGGCCCTTTGGGCGCCGCCTTACTGGGAACTAAGCCGGCCTCGGGGGTTTTCTCACCCTCGTATATGGGAAAGCCCGCCTCAATCCAAGCCTGGCTTCCGCCTTCCAGGTTGCGAGCTTTCTTGAAGCCTCGACGTTCGAGGATACCGGTGGCCATGCTCGAACGATACGCCGAATTGCAGACGACCACCACGGGTTGATCCGGGTCCAGCTTTGAAGAGAGCTCTGCCAAATGGGTGAGGGGCAGGTTTAGAACCGTTCCTATGCGCAGGGCCATCCACTCCGCGGGGAGACGCACGTCAACCACAAGGGGAGCATCCCCTTTCTGTATGAGCGCGTGCAGGTCCGCCGGGGAAATGGGATTTCCCTTCTTCAGAGGGAGTTTCGCGTTCTTCCACGAGTCCGGGGTGATAATGTCGGCCTTGTACCCTACTCGATGGAGTCGGTGGAGGGCTTCCTTGAGAAGGTCCGTGTCACCCACCAGGACAAGCTTGGAACCCCACGGCGCCATCGTGCCCACCCAGGTCTCAAATCTACCCCTGACCGCAATGTTGACCGAATTGGGAATGTGTCCTTCCGCATAGGTTCCTGCGTCTCTGAGGTCCATAACGTAGTGCTTTTCGGGCTGGGTCAATTCCAGGCCGGTGTCGATCTCCTTGGGCATTGGGGCGTTCCAATCCACCGGTGGCGGCCCCTCGCGGTTCATCTTTGCATTATGCTGAAAATATTGGGGCGCTTCCGGGAGGCCTTGGAGAACAAGCGCAACGAACTCGCCTCGACCCTTAGCCTTCAGGTACGGGTTGGATGCCTTTTCTTTGCCGATGGTTGACGTCGGTTCGTCGCTAAGATGAGCGCCACAAAGGGATCCTGCACCATGGGCCGGAAAAACCATGACGCCGTCAGGGAGCTTGGAAAGCTTTTGAGTCCAGGAATCGTACATAGCCGAGGCGAGCCAAGCAGCGGAAACCGTACCCTCCATAAGATCCGGCCGCCCCACGCTGCCAACGAAGAGCACGTCGCCGGTGAACAGCAGTTTGGGAGTGTTCGAGTCTCCTGGAGCAAAAACCGCGCAACATTGACCGTCAGGTGTGTGGCCCGGCGTATCGATGAACTTCAGAGTGACGCCGCCGATCTTCACTGAAGATTTCTCGTCCACCGCCTCAATGGGATACTCGGCGCCCGATTTGTGACTCTGGTAGATGGGAACGTTCAGCGCCTTTTTCAGTTCCGTGTGGCCCGCTATAAAATCCGCGTGAGAATGCGTCAGATAAATTCCCCTAATCTTTGCAGACTCTTTCTTTGCGGTTTCGAGATAGAATGAGACGTCACGCACCGGGTCCACCAGCAAGGCTTCACCGTCACTGATCAGCAAGTACGTGTACACGGAAAGAACAGGCAGCGTAAACTGGATGACTTTGAAGCCCGGAAAGGAGTGCGTATCGACGATTCTGTGCGTAGACGAGTCCGATCCATGTGTTTCGGATTCGGAGTCTTTGATATTAGCTCCCGAAACGATCTGCGCAATGGCAAGAACAAGGCAACATACCAGAAGAATTATTCTTTTCATAACATTCCTCACCGTCAGTGATGTCCGGCGCTCGTCTCCTGCCTGAGCTTTATGGTGAGGAGACGAGATTCGCCCGCGGAATACCGTACTTTAAGGAAAGCTGTTGGTCAAGCTCTCCTCAACTCCTTGCATTCCTTGCGGAAAACCTGCTTAACGCTCGCAGTTTCGTTCCTGACGTCGGATCATTGACGCAAGGTCACGGAGGGACCAAGAACCCGGATACCAATGCTCCACGGTGGGATCTTCCTGCACGTCCATAAAGGGAGAGCTTCAAGGTTGGTTCTCAAACAATGGAGCAAAAAAAATTCCCATCAAGCGAGGAGCAGAGACGTTCACATCGTCTGCTAATTTGGACCGGCCCCCGCTTTCGGGTTGCCCTAGCCGAAAGATCGCCGGCGCGATTGACCTTGGCCCTGTGACCGCGTAAGCTTGAAACAAGTAGGATGGATCAATCGACCGCACATACGTCAATCGGGCCGGGGAGGTCAGTGAAGGAAATCAAGAACATAGCTATCCTTGGAGCAGGCGCTATGGGCGCTGTCTACGCCTCCAGGTTTTTCGATGCGTCTCCATTTTCCACGGTGTTGGTTGCTCGGGACCCTCGCTACAGTAAATTGCGTGCAGAAGGTTTGGCGGTCAACGGGAAGCATTATTCAATCCAGGTCGTTCACCCTGATGAGGCGGCCGCGCCCGCGGATCTTATCATCGTCGCTCTCAAGAACCACAACCTTTCGGAAGCAATCGACGATTTGAAAAACTTGGTCGGTGGTGATACTACGCTTATCTCTGTAATGAATGGGCTTGATAGTGAAGAGCGCCTTGGTTCCGCCTACGGGATGGATAAGGTGCTCTATGCTGTTGCTGTCGGTATAGACGCCGTTCGTGAGGGAAACTCGGTCACCTATACCAATCCGGGGAAAATCTTCTTCGGTGACCCGGACAACTCGCATCCGAGTGAACGAGTCCGCCGCGTGCAGACGGCATTCGAGCGAGCAGGAGTGTTGTTTGAAACACCCGCCGATATGATGCGTATGCTCTGGTGGAAGTTTATGATCAACGTTGGGGTGAACCAGGCATCCGCAGTGTTGCGAGCGCCGTACAGGATCTTTCAGTCATCGCCTGACGCTCAGGAGTTGATGGAAGCGCTGATGCGTGAGGTCATCGCGCTCGCGCAGCGCCTCGGCGTCAATCTTGTGGAGCGGGATCTCGACGCATGGTATGCGGTTCTGAAAACCCTTTCTCCTGAAGGCAAGACTTCGATGTTGCAGGATATTGAGGCAGGCCGCAAGACCGAGGTCGAGGTTTTTGCCGGAAAGGTGGTGGATCTGGGCAAGCGGCACGGCATCCCTACACCGGTGAATCAAACCTTGTTGAGCATAGTCCGCGTCTTGGAGGAATATCGGACGCAACACGGCTCATACCAACTCCCATAGCCAGTAAGCTACAAAGAATCATGAAAGCGCTCGGCTTCGGCCGGCAAGGGACATCTCGTTTGGTCGAACGAGGAAACAAAACTGAAGCTGTGTTGAAACGCTCCCGGAATGGAGGTCTACAGAAAGACCGGAATGCCCTTGTCTCTCAGGTACTCTTTTACTTGGCGGACACTGAGGAGGCGATAGTGAAACACCGACGCGGCCAAGAGTATTGACGCTCCTCCTTTGCTGATCGCGTCGAAGAAGTCCTGGAGCTTTCCCGCGCCCCCGGACGCCACCACAGGCGCTTTGACCGCGTCCGCAATAGCCCTGGTGAACTCCAAATCATATCCGGTTTGAGTTCCATCGCCATCCATACTGGTGGGAAGAATTAGGCCGGCGCCCAGGTCTTCGCATTGCCGGGCCCATTCCACCGCATCCTGGCCCACAGGTCGGGTCCCACCTGCAACCACCAACTCAAAACCCGAAGGCATTGCGCTGTTCCGGCGAGCATCGATCGCCACGGTGATGCGATCGGAGCCGAACATGAGGGCAGCTTCTCGGACCAGTTCGGGGCGTTTCACCGCTGCGCTGTTCATGGAAACATTCCTTGCGCCCGCGTCCATCAAAAGACGAATGTCCTCAAGAGTGGAAACGCCTCCTCCCACAGTGAGAGGAATGGTGATTACCGAGGATACGTTCCGTACCCATTCGAGTCGCGTCTTGCGGTTTTCCAGGGTGGCCGCGATGTCAAGCATGGCAAGCTCGTCCGCTCCCTCTCTCTCGTATAACGAAGCGCTCTCGACAGGATCGCCCGCATCCTTGAGATCCACGAAATGGATTCCCTTGACAACACGTCCATCCTTCATGTCAAGACACGGCATAATCTTCACCGCTTTCATAGTGGCTCCTTTCACTTCCACGGCCGACTCTGCGCAAAATGAGAGAAACTTTCTCTTGCCCCGGGCGCCACGCCTGAACTACAAGTCCTTGATATCAGAATGGTAACTCTGTAAAGACCTGACGATGCCCGGACTCCTCCGATAAGCCCGAATACCTCTTGCGGCGGCCACAGCGGCGGCCACCGTGGTGATGTAGGGGATTTTGTACTTTATTGCGGCCTGGCGGATGTAAGCGTCATCATGTTTTCCCGTTTGACTGTGAGGGACATTGACCACAAGATGAACTTCCCCGTTCTTGATTGCGTCGACCACGTTGGGACGTCCCTCGCTCATCTTTAGAATGCGTTGAGATTCGACGCCGTGATTGGTCAAGTAATTATGGGTGCCCTCCGTTGCGCTGATGGTGAATCCAAGCGCGATGAACTGGGCCGCCGCCTCGAGCACTCCGGACCTGTCTGCGTCGCCAACAGTTATGAGCACCGTTCCGGAGGAAGGCAACTGAAGTTGGGTGGCCTCTTGAGCCTTGTAGAAGGCAAGTCCGAAGGAATTGGCTAGCCCCAGCACCTCACCGGTCGATCGCATCTCGGGGCCGAGCACAGGATCCACCTCGGGGAACATGTTGAACGGGAATACGGCCTCTTTGACCCCGAAATGGGGGATTGCCCTGGGCTTAAGGCTAAGATCCTCCAGCGCTTTGCCGAGCATGAGTTGAGTCGCGATGCGGGCCATGGGAATGTTGCAGACCTTTGAAACCAAAGGAACGGTGCGGGAGGCCCGAGGATTTGCCTCTAAGATGTAAACGGTGTCATTGGCGATGGCATACTGGATATTCATCAGGCCCACCACGTTTAGCTCGATGGCTATTCTCCTCGTGTAATCATAAATGGTTTCCAGATGTCGGGGAGGAATGCTCACCGGCGGGACCACGCAAGCCGAATCGCCTGAGTGCACCCCCGCCAGTTCTATGTGCTCCATCACGGCTGGAACGTATGCATCCCTGCCGTCCGCAATCGCGTCAGCCTCTGCTTCGATAGCGTTCTCTAGGAATTTGTCTATAAGGAGCGGCCTATCAGGGCTGACTTCAACCGCGGCAGCGACATAACGCCGAAGCATGGCCTCGTTGTAGATCACCTCCATCGCTCGGCCCCCAAGGACATATGAAGGGCGCACCATCAACGGATATCCGATTTCTTGGGCAATCCGGAGCGCCTCATCCGGATTGGCCGCCATACCGGATTCCGGTTGGGGTATGCCAAGCTTGCGCATCATCTGCCGAAAGCGGTCTCTATCCTCAGCCAAGTCTATCGTGTCCGGAGAGGTGCCGATAATATTGACCCCGGCCCGCGCAATTTCATTGGCGATGTTCAGAGGCGTCTGACCGCCGAACTGGACGATGACCCCCTCGGGTTTCTCCTTCTTATAAATGCTGAGCACATCTTCGACAGTCAGCGCCTCGAAATAAAGCTTGTCCGAAGTGTCAAAATCGGTGGACACCGTCTCGGGATTGCAGTTGACCATGATCGATTCGTACCCTTCATCACGAAGGGCAAACGCGCAGTGGACACAGCAATAATCAAACTCAATCCCTTGGCCGATACGATTCGGCCCACCCCCGAGCACCATGATTTTGCGTCTCGTGCTTGATTGGAGCGTATCATGCCCATTGTACGTGGAATAGTAGTACGCCGCGTCTTCTACGCCGCTCACAGGCACCGGCTCCCACGCTTGGACCACCCCTATGGATTCCCGTCGGTCCCTGATTTCCGTTTCGCTTTTCTGAAGCAGTTGAGCGAGGTAGCGATCTGAAAAGCCGTCTTTCTTCGCGCGGGTCAACAGCTCGTCCGGAAGGTGTTGGCCTCGATGCTTCAGTAATTCCTCCTCCAAGTCCACGAGTTCCTTCATCTGCTGAATAAACCAGGGTTTAATGTAGGTCTTTTCAGAGAGGCTCCGGATGTCGGCGCCCTTGCGTAATGCTTCGCACATGATGAACTGGCGCTCACTGGACGGCTCGGAGAGCAGCGTCATGAGGCTTTCAAGGGGCATATCATTGAAATTCTTGGCAAAACCAAGGCCATATCGCCCGTTCTCCAGAGAACGAATGGACTTCTGAAGCGCCTCCTTGTAGTTCTTGCCGATGCTCATAACCTCGCCGACCGCCCGCATCTGGGTGCCGAGTTTGTCTTGGACACCATCGAATTTCTCAAAGGCCCAGCGAGCGAACTTGACCACCACGTAATCTCCCCACGGGGTGTACTTGTCCAATGTGCCTTCACGCCAGTAGGGGATCTCGTCAAGAGTCAGGCCGCCGGCCAACATTGCCGAGATGAGGGCTATGGGGAAACCGGTCGCCTTTGAGGCAAGAGCTGAAGACCTTGAAGTTCTGGGATTGATCTCTATCACGACGACTCGGCCTGTCTGGGGATCGTGCGCAAACTGTATATTGGTGCCACCAATCACCTGTATTGCTTCAACAATGTCATAAGAGTGCTTCTGAAGCCTTTCCTGTAGAGCCGTATCTATAGTGAGCATGGGCGCAGTGCAAAACGAATCGCCCGTGTGCACCCCCATGGCGTCCACATTTTCGATGAAGCATACCGTTATCATCTGATTCTTGGCGTCCCGCACCACCTCCAGCTCCAGCTCCTCCCAACCCAGTACGGACTCCTCCACCAGAATTTGGCCGACAAGACTCGCCGAGATGCCGCGAGCGGCAATCGTCCGTAATTCCTCGACATTGTAGACAAGTCCTCCGCCTGTGCCTCCGAGGGTGTACGCCGGCCGAATAACGACGGGGTAACCCAACTCCTCCGCTATCTTCGCCGCCTCATCCACACCGTAGGTGGCTTGACTTCGCGGCATTTCAATCCCGAGCTTGTCCATGGTGTTCTTGAAGGCCGTGCGATCTTCTCCTCGTTCAATCGCATCCGCCTTTACTCCGATGATCTTGACCCCGTATTCGTCAAGGACGCCTGATCTATGAAGCTCCGCAGAAAGATTCAATCCCGATTGTCCACCGAGGTTGGGCAGCAACGAATCAGGTCGCTCCGCCTTGATGATCTCAATCATGGTGCGCAGGTTCAGCGGCTCGATGTAGGTGTGATCGGCCATATCGGGGTCGGTCATGATCGTGGCGGGATTTGAATTCACGAGAATAATTTCATAGCCGAGTTTCCTGAGAGCCTTGCAGGCCTGGGTGCCCGAATAATCAAATTCGCAGGCTTGACCGATAATGATGGGACCGGAGCCGATAATCATCACCTTTTTGACATCATCTCGACGCGGCATGAGCTAACCTCTGGTAAGTATTACTGATCGATGGTTTGTTTGGATGACTGGCGCTGAATGACCTCACGGTAATATTGGGAAACCCTTCTTGTGAGTCAAGAAAAAAAGAGCGAGGGCTGCCTCTGCTTGCACACGTCTGCTCACACCGAACCGATCGGCTTGCCGACGAAGCCGCCAGTCCCATACCGGCTGCGAAAAATCGTGACCGTTTGGCCACACAATGGAACATCTTGTGGGAACCGGAAAGAGATCGCTCCTTCGTCATTCCCGCGCAAAGCCTGCGCCCGGCGGAAACAGGAGCGAGAACCCGAAAGATAAACGAGCGAGTGTGGGGACAGCGTGCGCCAGGTTTGGTACGCCGGATTCCTGTTCTTGTTTTCACGAGAATGACGCTCTTCGCAGAGATGACGGAATGCGGCCGCGGCAAATCGGGATAGGAATTCCAGCCCCCGGTAAAAAAATGGGTGTGGGACGCGATTCCCAGAGGCCGAGGATCTTTCCCGGCGCCGGGAATCGCCCACATTGGTGAGACAGAGAGTGTTTTTATTGACGAATTTGCCCGTTTCCGTATGATTATGTCATTTTGAGGCTCCCATCGTATAATCCCAATACGTTAACCCTTCACAACCAGCCCATAGGGAGGTTTCGGGCCGACGGCAAAAGCTCCAACTCAATGCTAATACGAAGCGGCTGTGCCAGATGATGTCCTGATGCATCCGCCAACCATATGGCTGTGAAGACTGCGGAATTAGTTAGGAACCCGGGAGTTTTTGGGGAGGGGCGCGGGGAGGCCCTCGTGTTTGCTGCCGCTAATGGGCACGTGAATGTAGTCAAAAGCCTCCTTGACAATGGCACTGATGTTAATGCGAAGCGTAAAGATGGAGAGACAGCCCTCGTATGGGCCGCCAGCACCGGTCGCACTGATGTGGTCAAATTCCTTCTGGCCAAGGGGGCCGACGTTAATGCAAGGCCCAAGGACGGCCGCACAGCCCTCCAACGAGCCAAAGACCGCGGAGATTGGCAAATCGTGGAGCTCCTCAAGGCACATGGAGCGAAGGAATAGATTTGGCACGGTTCCACCAGACGTCGCACCGAGATCTATAATGGACAGACTCGGAAATGGTATGCTCCAGAGAGATATTCCAAATGTGTTTGCGGGCTTCTGCTGTTTACCGAGGAGATTTCCGATGAAAACCCGACGCATTCCCATCATCAGGAAGCATTGGTTTTGTCTGGTGTTGGCTTTGGCCTTTCTGTCCTGCATTGGCACGGCAAAGCCCCCCGCATCTCTCCAAGCGGAACTTGTGGACGCTGCGAAAAGCGGTGATCTTGCGCTGGTCAAGTCCCTTTTGGCGAAAGGCGCTGACGCAAATTCACAGGATCACGAGGGGCAAACCGCATTGACTGAAGCCGCATTTGCGGGACATCTCAACGTGGTCGAGTTTCTTTTGACTAACGGCGCCGACGTTAATGGAAGAAACGATGATGGCTACACTGCCCTTATAGGAGCTATGCCACGAGGTCACATGGAAGTAGTGAGGTTACTTTTGGCAAAAGGAGCTGATATCAATACAAAGACTAAACGGGGCGTTACTGCGTTGGAACTGGCGGCGAACGGAGGCCACGCGGCACTAGTGAAGCTCCTTTTGGAAAAGGGGGCTGATGTCAATGCAAGAAACCAGGACGGTTGGACGGCCTTGACCGTGAGTGCCGAGATGGGTCACATTGAAGTAGTGCGGCTTCTCCTGGATATGGGCGCAGATCTCAACGCAAAGGATAAGTTTGGCTGGACAGCCCTGATGTCGGCTTCCAAGAACGGTGATCTGGAGATAACAAAACTGCTTGTCAACAGGGGAGCCCGTGTCCAAGCAAGGACGGTCAAGAACATGACGGCCCTGGAGATCGCGCGAGTGAGAGGTCACAAAGAAATCGCCAAATATCTCCAAGCAGTTGGAGCAGGAAAATAGATCCGCGCTCTGTTGGATTGAAAGGAGGCACGGTTTATGGCTAGGGGAGGGCGACCGCCGCGACGGGGAGGTCTGAAAGATTATTACTATGAATTCATTAAGCTAAATCAAAAGCACATCAGGGGAGGGCTGGATTATAGTCCGCAACCACCACGTGATGCGTGGCTACGGTTCCGGCTGGCGATCTGGATAAGAATGCAACAGGAGATGGAGCAGAAAAACTTAGGCCAGAAGGGGCCTTGCTTCCGCCTGCCGATTGACTATTATATAGACAAGACACTGTCGGGGGAAATTCGGCTGGAGGCGCCTATCGTACAGGGGCGGACACTTGAACAAAGGCGCCAGTTAGATAACTTCTTGGTAGATCAGGGCATACTCCTCCCGCTTCCTTGCATATACCCAAGACTTGCACGAACAGCCGAGAAATGGCGGCAAGCTGGCGCTTTCTGAAGTCCGAAATCCTGCTGTGATCGGGATGGCTGTCGCACGAGAGCGCCCTGAAGGCCACGTCCTCGTACGTCTTCTGTGTCTATCCGGCGGGAAATCCGAATCCCCACGCAGTGCCCGTAGAAGAGGAGCTTGAGCATCATCGCCGGATGATATGCAGGATGTCCACCCTGAAGATGAAGGTATTCATCAGTTATCTCGGTGAGATCCAAGCTGTCTACCACGTCGCTGATGAACAGGGCAAGATGATCCGGCGGCAACCATTTCCTGATATCCGGCGCAAGCTCTAATGGCTTGTCCGGCTCCTACGGTATGAAGCGGTAGTATCTTGTGCGAAGCGCTCATATCCTAACCCAAAGAAACTGTAAAGCGTTAAGCGACAGGCTCCTAGACCAATGCCACAGGTCACCAATACCTGACCTGGATATCAATCATCAACATGCACAAGTGTAATTGTTGTCAGTGCACAAATGTAGTTGACGTCGGGCGGCAATGGCCGCGACCGGCGCAAAGATGAAGATGCGGCCGGCAGGGACTCCGGCCGCTACCAGACCTTTCCCGGCCCAATAGCTATTCCCGCCTTGCATCTTATTCTGGTAGGGGCCGGCGTCCTTGCCGCCCGGGAACAAAGGGCAATCCCACGCCTGACGGGACAGTCCCAGCAAGAACAGGGTATTACCTGTCTGAAAGCCCTTTGATATCATCTTCGCACTACAGCGCTCCGGGCTCCCTGTGAAGTTTTTGTCGGAGTTCAAACAAACGTATTTTTCGGGCGCCTGATATGAGCAATGATCAAAAAAAAACGGACTCTTGTGCAGGCGGGCCACAGCAATGACGAGGTCTGATATTTCAGCCGCTGCAAGGTCGGGTGAGATCCACTCGTGTGGCCCTGGATCATTCCAGCACGTGAATGTTCTTCTGATGGGAGATTTGCTTCAATATCTTCGGCCAGACGGAGACGCTGACTTCTCCGAGGTGCGCCTTCTTGAGCAACAGCATGTATGTCCGAGACTGCCCGATGCCTCCTCCTATGCTCAACGGTATCTCATTCTTCAGGATGGCCTGATGGTACGGAAACCGGAGCAAGTCCGTTTGCCCCGCCATCTCCATTTGTAGCCTCAAGGTATCGGCCGTGACGCGAATTCCGCCGGACATCAGCTCGTGGCGGCGATTGGTCACCGGGTTCCAAACGAGTATATCTCCGTTCAGCCCATGCATGGGTCGCCCGTCCTCGGACACGATCTCAGTAGCCCAATCGTCATAGTCCGCTGCCCTCATTTCATGAGGGTACCCGTCCTTAAGCGGCCAACCGATGCCGTAAATAAAGACCGCCGGCCAAGTCTGAAGAATCTGGGTCTCGCGCTGTTTCCGCGGTAATTCCGGATATCGTTCGAGAATATCCTCAGCGTGGATGAAGAAAAGCTCTTCGGGTAGATCCTCATGAGGACCTGAGTCGAGCTGCGGGAAAATGCCTTTGATGTGCGACTCAGCGCCTTTTATCACCTTCCAGATCTTTTCAATGACGGTTTTCAGGAAACTGAGGGCGCGTTGTTCGTCGGTGATCGCAAGTTCCCAATCCCACTGGTCCACGTAAGCGCTGTGGTCATGGTCCAGGAAATAGTCCTTTCGCACTGCTCGCATGTCGGTGATAAGCCCCTCACCGGGCTTCATGTCAAACTGCTTGAGCGCCATACGCTTCCACTTTGTCGCGGCCTGGACAATTTGAGCGTCCACAGGATTCTTATCATGATCGTTAGTAATGTGAAACTGAATCGGAGTCCTTGATCCGTCCCGGTCCAGCGTGTCGTTCACACCGCTCTCCACATCCACGATGAGCGGCGTCGTGACTCGGATGAGGTTCAGTTCTCTGCAAAGATGCTCTTCCACGTAATCTTTCAGCGCAAACACGGCGACTTGGGTCTCTCGGGGGGTGAGGAGAGGGCGGTAACCAGTTGGGAGAATCTTTTCCAGATCCGTATAGTTGCCAATGCCTGGTCCGGCTAAATCCGCGGTCTTGTCCAAATTGGTGGCCTCCTCTGAGCTTCAATGGTGTTTGGCAGGTTATCAAGGCGCCCGTAGAGCGTCAAGTTTCAAATTCGGTGACAGAAACTCCACCGTTAAGTGGCGGATGAGGCTTTTCTCCCGTGGGTCTGTCCGTTGAACGGATCGCGCGGACGCTGATAAATCGCTCAAGCGCCTGGACTCGAGGGTCTGCGGAGAACGACGCGCGGCCGGGTCATTGCCCCTTGAACACGGGCTTCTTTTTCGTGAAGAACGCGGAAATGGCTTCGCCGTAATCCTCGGTCATCTGGCACAGCATAAACTGGTCTCTGTCCATGTAGCTGGCGGCGTTGTCCAAGGCGTTGACAGCCGCGTTGACCGCCTGTTTGGTCATTCTGACGGGCAACGGAGGCATCGCCGCGATCTTTTCGGCCATGGTTACCGCAGTGGCGAGCGCGTGACCGTCTTCGGCCACATCTTCTACGAGGCCCCACGCGAGGGCTTCGTCGGAGCTGACCGGCTCCGCGAGTATGACAATCTGCTTGGCCCGAGCAGGCCCCACGAGGTGGGCAAGGCGTGGAAGCGTCTGCCAGCTCATGTTCATGCCGAGCGTCAATTCGGGAACTCGGAAGATCGCGCTCCGCCCCACGATGCGGAAGTCGCAGGAAACGGCCAGGGATACGCCACCGCCCACGCAATGTTTTTCTATCGCTGCGATGGTTATCTGTTCCACGTCTTCCCAGGCGCGGCACATTCCAGGCCCTGCGGCAAGGAGCCTGCGCCGAGCCCCGAGCGGTCCCTGCATCGCCTCGATGAGCTTTGGATCCCTCAGATCCATTCCCGCGGAGAAAACTCGCTCGCCCGCGAGCACCACCGCGAGGGTCTCGGTGTCATCCCGAAAGGACCCGGCTACGTCAATCAGCTCACGCATCAGGTCAACAGAGAGGGCGTTCAGGCTGTCCCCGCGGTCAAACTTCACCACGGCCACGCGGCCGGAGCGTTCCACTTTCACATAGTTCCATTCCATTGCATTCACCTTTCGAGGGTCTCCGGCCGGTCCGGGGAGAGGGCCCCCCGCCTTAAGAATCACCGCATAGATAGCACGAAGCCGAAACGCGTCAAGTAAGGATCGAACGCCTTCGGTCAATAGCGGGAAGCGGGTAAGGATCGCCGGATCTTGAGTCCCCTTCTTATACAAACGTGTCTTTTCGGAACAAAAAGAAACCCCAAAAGAGACCAAGGCACAAATCACCAAACTCGCACATGGCGCCGGCTTTTTGGTTGGTGACACGATAGCCATATCTGTGTATCTTTTTTTGGCAACGCGGAGACAGGAGTTCCATCCTCCTTGGAAACGCAAAACGAAGCGGCCGCAGGATTGACTGTTCGAACCGGCGTGTAAAAAGGCGGTTGCGTTGGGTGGACGTTGGATCTTAAACATTCACGGACAAAGGAGACACCGTGGCTGCGCCGACGATTAACGACATTCGCCAGGCTGCGGAGCGTATCCGACCATACGCGCGCCGCACGCCCGTGCTTACCTGCGCCGGCCTTGACCGGCAAGTGGCCGCGCATGTCTTTCTCAAATGCGAGAACTTGCAAAAAGTAGGCGCATTCAAGTTTCGTGGCGCGTGTAATGCTGTGTTTTCGCTCCCCGAATCGGCTCTATCGCGAGGCGTGGTAACGCACTCATCGGGGAACCATGCCCAGGCCCTGGCATTGGCCGCGCGGATGCGCGGGATTCCGGCGTACATCGTGATGCCCCGAACCGCGCCCGCGGTGAAAAAAGCCGCGGTCGCGGGGTACGGAGGCATAATCACTTTCTGCGAGCCAACCCTCGAAGCGCGACAATCAATGCAAGAGCAGGTGATCGCCGAAACCCGCGCGACACCAATCCATCCGTACAACAATTATCAGGTCATTGCGGGACAGGGCGCCGCGGCCCTGGAATTGTTGCAGGAAATACCTGACCTGGACGTGATCCTGGCTCCGGTGGGCGGTGGTGGCCTCCTGAGCGGCGCGTCCGTCGCTGCTACGGAACTTTCCCCGGGCATCCGGGTCATCGGAGCGGAGCCGGAAGGGGCTGACGACGCGTTCCGTTCCCTGGCCGCGGGGAGGATACTCCCATCGGTTAATCCGCGAACCATAGCGGACGGCCTGTTGACATCTCTTGGCGACTTAACCTTCCCTATTATCCGCGAGCGAGTTGAGCAAATTGTTACCGTAAGCGAAGCAGCCATCGTAGCTGCGATGAAATTCATCTGGGAACGCGCGAAAATAATTATTGAACCCTCTGCGGCTGTGCCGGTCGGAGTTTTGTGGGAGCGCAAAATAGATCTGACCGGTCTGCGGGTGGGCGTCATCCTATCCGGCGGAAATGTGGATTTGGATAGACTGCCGTGGCAGAGCATCAAAGAGCGTGTAGGCTGAACACGGGCCGTGCTACCGTCTTTCTCTATTTTGATCGCCGTCAGATCGGTGTGATCGAGCGTCGACTTGAAGCTGAGGGAAAATGGGGCGCGAACGAACCACAGGGACGAAGAAATGCGGCGATGATGATCAACCGCTCGAGAATGCGGTGGAGATTATGGGGCTTATAATGTTTCAGGGACAGGACGCTAGAAACCGGCGGAGAAGCTTACACCAAACGTGTAGTGATTGCGGTTGAACCTCAATTCGAAGTCCTGATCCGGCGCAACAAAACCGACCTGAAAGAACCTCGCGTCAACCTTGCCGGCGGTCTGCAAGCTCGTCCACGCGCCGAATATGCCCAGCTCGCCCCAACTCACCCGGGCTTTGTACTCCCCAAAGAACTCCAAAAAGTAACCGCTGCCCAGGTCACCGGAATACTCATCCCGAGCTATACCCGGAAACGCGCCACTGTATGCTTCCTTCTGCTTTACATACGCTGGAACGTACGGGAATCCGATCAACCCGATTTTCAGGCCCGGGTACTGGGTCAGCATAAAGCCCACGTAAGGAATGTACGCTGTCAAAGTAAAATCGGCCTCATCTTCTCCCAGGCCGCCTATATTTGTTATTCCCGCCGCATTGTTAAACCGTGTATCAAAAGAGTCGAATCGAAATCCTCCTGCCAGATCTATCCCCCCGCAGAGTGGAAATGTAAAGCCGCCATCCAGCACGTACCAACGAACTTCCGCGTTCCAGGCCCTGGAAGCCAAAAAAGGGGAACGTTCCCACTCCAGGGATCGTCGTTGTTAAGAGGTATGTCTCGGCGCTCTTCTGACTAAAGGGAACAAACCAGGCGGCCCGAGCATACAATCGGATTGCCTCGGTCAGCGGACCGCAGACGGACGCGCTAAGCATGACGCCGTCCAGCGGAAACTTATGCTCCACCGACAACAAGTCAGTGGCCAGGGCTTCGGATCGAGCCTCAAGAGACACCCCGACTGCCCGGTACGTGGAGAAGTGCCCCACCTGGGCATCCGCTTTCCATCCCGAGACGGACCCGCCTTCGGATCCGGAAAGCACGGGACCGACTCGGAAAAGTCCCGCGTTCCCGAGCCGGGAATCGGCCCAGACCTGACTTACGGCCAACAGCAATACTACGAAAAGAAGCGCGACGCGCCAAAGTTTCATGTGCACACCCTCCGACGATCCTTCAGGGAACCGAGATCCTCGCCCATGACACGGTATTGTCCTCAAGGGGCGTTCGGCGCAACGCCCGGTCGCGGGTACGCTACTCTGAACCCCAAGAAGCGCCTACACGTCTCCGCCGTGCGTCAACGCGGGCAAAATCGTCCTCAGCTTTGTTGAGAAAACTTGTCCGTGTTGAGCATGCCATACCACAAGTGGCGCGGTCAAGCGCCATTTTTGCTTTAAGGCCGCTCAACACACGGTTAGATGAAAGACGAAAAGACGCCCAGTAGCGTTATACCAATCGGTCGACGAGGCGAAGCTCGACTATTCGCAAAAGTTCGAAAACCCTAAGATTATCCATACGGCGCATGGAAAAAACGAAGGGCGAAGGAAGCCCCTCTTGACAAAAGCCTCTAGCACATTGTAGTTTTGATGTGTCGGGACGTGGCTCAGCCTGGTAGAGCACTGCATTCGGGATGCAGGGGTCGCTGGTTCAAATCCAGTCGTCCCGACCAGCGAAACTCAAAACCTTCCTCCTTGAAAAACCGCACTTGTTACCATTTTGTTACCTTTTTCTTCGGAAGCCGTGGTGACGGCAATCACCACGGTTTCCTTGACGTGATCGAAGGTCATCGCGTCGACGGCCTGGAGCAGCTCTTCGTCCGATATGAAGCCGTACCTCTCGTGAACCGATAGCCCTCGCTCACCATGTCCCATGATCGCCCGCTCGATCTCAGGATGCACACCTGATCGCCTGGCGTTCGTCTTCCAGGTCGCTCTTAGGTCATGGAACCGAGGCCAAGGCTTATTAAGCGCGAGCTTCTCACAGGCTCGGCCCCAGGGATTCTTGGCCGTCTCCTCATGTACCGGTCTTACTCCTTTGGAGTCTCGAACCACGAAGACATGATCCGTCTTCAGAAAAGGGACTTTCACGGCTTCTTCCAGTATCGAAACCAGTTCACGACGTAACGGGACTCTCTTGATTCGTCCTTCCTTCGTGTCCTCTCCGGTCAGGTATATCATCCGGCGCTGAAGGTTCACCTGTTTTCGGCGTAAATTGAGCAACTCGCCCCGGCGCATTCCGGTGTAGTAAGCTGTCCAGATCATCGCTGCATACCAGGCCGGGCAAGCCGCGGCTATTCGCTCCACGTCCGCCTTGCTCATTTGAACTTGCCGCAGAGAGCACTTCTCTGACAGCTTCGGCAGACGCCTCACAGGGTTGTCATCCACGATCCGCTCTTCAACCAGGAAGGCAAAGAGCCTACTGAGTGAGCTAAGCTCCCGGTTGATCGTGGTCGGCTTACGGCCTTCTTTCAGCCGGGCCTCACGGTATGCCTTCAGGTCCGAAATCCACAAGCTCTTGACCGGAGTTTCCTTTCCGAGCCGTTCCAAGATGTTCAAGAGCGCAATCTTGTGACGCCAGCGCTGCTTGGTATCCCTGACTTCCGGGCTCTTGAGAAACCGTTCAGAAGCTTCCCCCAAGGACAATTCCGGCAGAGGTCCAGCTTGCCCATCTCCAAGGCCCGCGGGTAGCTGCCAGCCCTGGTTGATGAACATCCTGACCGTGGCTTCACGGGACACGGGATCAAGGCTTGAGTAGTCCCCAGTTCGGCAGGCTCGCAGGATCATGGTTTCGATAGCCCTTGCCTCGGTTTTTGTCGGCACGTCCACAGCGAGCCCGATCTTCTCGCTCTTGAACGGTCGGAAGTAGATGTAATGTTTCTTCCCTCTCTTAGTCACCATGAGCGCATCTCCTCTCTGAGTTGCGCCCTAGTCGAAACCCCTGTCTGTCTCTCGCCTCCTTTCTGTGTGATAGGTTTCGGCCGAGAGGGTAAGACTTTCGTTTGCCTTGTGTCAACAGCGATTCGGGGTGCGACCGTCTGGCTCTGGATAAATGCCTGGATCTGCTCCATTGTGAAGCGCCGGGTGCCTCGGTTGTCCATACGCACAAACCCCAGCACGTGACGGCGGCATAATTCGTGAACCGTCTTGATCGGGATCGCCAGTAATTGACTGGCTTCTTCTGGGGTAAGTAGGTGTTCCATGTGGTCAGTCGCTGGTCAGGATTTCTTGTTATTGCTCCATGTCCGCGGCTTCTTCGCGGGCCCACTCTTTTTCGAGTTCGGCTTGCAGCTCAAGAAGGCATCTCCTAATCTCAGGCAGGATTCGCTCACTCTGTCGCTGCCCAATCCATTCTTGCACCTCGATCTGCGCTTCCATCGTGGTGATCAGATGATCGTCCAACTTGAGCAGGCGCTCCATTAATTCAATCCTCACGTCATCCTTCGTCGTGCTATTTCGACGCAGGCGGTCAAGCAGTTGGTGCGTCTTTGTAATGCTTCGGTCGAGTAGCTTCCAGTTGCCATTAAGGCAGCGATGGGCTGCGGTTAGGTCATTGAGAATCTTGGTTTGCGTGCGTGCACGCGAGGCAGTTGGGGAACTTTTTTCTTTGCATTCTGCGCTCATCGGTCCGTATCCTCCTTTAATGTCATATCGTTATGTGCCACAGCGAGAGCCCATCACAGGGCTGTTCGTATGGCGGTCATGTCCGTTCGGTCGTGTCGGCCATGTCATCGCCGGGCCAGTTTTCAAGGTCGTCTTGGGTGATCGCTCGCGAAACGGTGAGGTTCAATCGCTCAGGTCGATATTGCCCGTCCGGGGTGACCAGCGGGATGTTGCCCCCTGAGCACGAGATGACCGCCGAGCGTCCCGACTTCGAGGGCCTTCCCCGCATTGTCAGATCGATCTCGATGATGAGCTTATCGCCGTCGATTCGTAGCGTTAGATTTTCCACGGTGGTCTTTTCTCCTCCTTCGGATGCTTGGGCAGGCGGCGATCAAGGACTTTCTCCCATCCCGGACGAATCCTGGCCCACAGGTCCGGGACCATGTGGGGCACAAGGTTTTGGATGATTGAAACGATCAGGTCCATCCAGCCCCCGGCCCGTTCGTGTTCGGCGGCAGCGGAATCAAGGGTGCGCCTCAGCCGATCAAGGGTCTTCAGGTAAGCATCGCCCTGGGGCCCTAGAATAGTGATGCAGGCAAAGAGCCCGTCATACAGCCTTTCAAAATCCCGCGGTGACTTCACCCGTGAGAGATTGCTCCGAAGTAAATGAAAGCATCTCGTCTTCAGGTTGCTATCCGCCTGCGTCTGTTGAAGTAGCTCCAGAAGCGGTTTGGGGGCGGCCTCTTGCCGTTTCTTCGGCATCACAACCTCTGCTCTGCCTGGAGCGCCGAGAACATGTTCGTGTCGATCTCATACAACGGCACGCCCTGTTCATTACGGCTCGTGTCACCGTGTTCCAATTGTGTGAGTAGGACTGCCGCCCGGAAATCCACGAAACGGGGCAGACTCCGCGGCAATCCATCCTCAAACAGCCACGCGGTCATGAACAGGCCGTCAGCGCATCCCGCGTGGAATTCGTCCACCGTAGGCCAGACGGCCGTAAATCCGTCCTCGTCGGC
>Ga0194126_10001287_pt1 | contig 42196 bp, 37 predicted proteins | sample TA2KigC150mmetaG_FD_148641 | JGI IMG/M metagenome (GOLD analysis project Ga0194126, IMG submission 148641) | Freshwater microbial communities from Lake Tanganyika, Tanzania - TA2015035 Kigoma Deep Cast 150m | ecosystem: Environmental > Aquatic > Freshwater > Lake | place: Tanzania: Lake... | reverse complement strand
GACCTTTTTATCGTGCCGCCGCTATGCAATGACTTCTACCACTATTCCCAGCGCGCTGTTCTCGGTGACTGGGCGGAAGGGTCAACCCTGCTCTATCTTGACAATCAATTTACTGCAGAATGGTTCGAACGCATGCATGGTCTGGGATGGACAAAGCGCCACAATGCCCGTGAAGGCTTTAACAGCCTCACAACCCCCGCTATTAAAAAAGTCGCGGACAAATATGGCGCCTCATTTGTCGTAACTGAAAAACCCAAGGAATTTGATCTGCCGAAGGCCTTCGAAAACAGCCGCTTTATTCTGTATCGCATCGACCGCAACGGCAGCAATCAATAGCCGTTGTAAATGGTAAAATGTTTCGGGGGATTTTTTATTTTTATAAAACCGATCGGATCATCTCCTATCATCACACGTTCGAGCTGCGCCCCGCTGTCCGTGACAAGGTATTGCATCCAGTGATATGAAATAATCACCTCCTCGTCCTCGGCCTGCACGTCTGAAAGCTCTATGCGGTTATAATCTGAGGTTACACGCCCGCTGCCTTTTATAAAAAAAGACGGCTCGCGCAGCACTTCATAGACCGTAAACTTATCAACTGCTCCCGCTTTGCGAATATACTGCGGCAAAGCGTCAAAAAAAGCGCAGGACTCGTCAAACCAGCAGACGATCCAGCGCACATTAAACAGATCAAATGCGGCCTGCAACTCCTGCAAGCTGTAATCCGCGATCGGACGGTCGAACAGAACGCCACGGGTGAAACTGGCAAAGCTGTGCTTGATCGGATACATGGGCCGCGGGCCGCACAGGTACTCGCGTTTGAGCAGGGCAGGAAAAAGTCCCGGAAGGTGCGTGCCGTAATATGCTTCAGGCTCAGAATAACCGGGTTCGTTGATAAACTCGGAATCTTCGATGAGGATACGACCATCCGGTGTGGTGTGCTGTGCAAGAAAGTCCACGAGATCAATTACCGGCGGCGGCATTGTACAGTTGAGCCGGTAGAGATTGCTACGGGCAATGGTCAGAAAAGGCCGCACTGCCGGCTGATAGAGTATCACAAACAGCACAGCAGACAGCATCAAAACCTCAAAACGGGATCGTCTGCGAAAAAGCAGATCCAGACAAAGCGTCAACCCGATCCCGGCAGGTATAAGCAGCAGAACGTTCAAAGCATTGGCAAAGCGCTGAGGCTGAAACTGGGAAAAAAATGGCATATGTGAACCATAGAAAGTAACAAGAAAAATAAAAACGATTCCCCCGCCAAAAGCAGAAGCAAGCCGGCGCTGCCCGTTTCTCCACCAGTATCCACATCCAAAGATCCCCAGCACCATGAGAACTGCTTCAATGAATGTGCTGTTAAGAACAGGGATGGAATGCGCTATCCCTCGACGCTGTTTTACGTAAACATTAAACGGCTCAAGAAAATCTTTTATCTGTAATGCGAATTCGTAATGTTCCGGAGTGGTGGTTTTGTCATGTAAAAAATCAAAAACCGGCACGAGCCAGAACATGTTTGCAGCTGCAACAGCAAAAGGAATAGCGGCTATCAACAGAAGCCGGCTTTTGCTGACGCGGCGTGCGAACAGCACATACAGCAGCCCGGCCGGAAGAACAATATGCATCGGAGAGAGAATATGGTTCAACAACAAAAGGCTTGCACAGACGATGGTCCAGCAATACAGGCCGGAAGAAAAAGAACCTGCCAACAGGCGAAAAAGAAGCGAAAGCACATAGACTGAAAAAAAGCAGGAAACAATATATGCTGTCATGCCCCACAGAACGAAATCCTTAGGAAGCGAAAGGTAAAAAAAGAAAAAAGACAAGACAGAAGCGCCAAGCGCCTGCCCTCGCGAGAGGTTAAAATTACGGGCGGCCGCATACAGCAGGAGAGGAAAAAACAGCAAAGATACGAGCACATACACCTTAAAAGCTCGACCATATCCCAAAAGCGGACCGAGTGTTATGACAACGAGCTCCCAGGCCTTGTTATCGGCATTGGCAAGCGCGCCATTCGGAAAGCCCGCCAGCAGATACGGGTCATACCCCCAGCAGCGGCCCCATCCGCCCCAAAAGGTCCGGGCCGCAAGCGCGCTGGAATAATGCAGGGTGTAATCATCAGAGTAGACCGGCTCAGCCGACAGCATGTCCCGGGGTGAAAAAAAAACACAAATCAGGGCAGCACAGGTGACCAGGAGAAACAGCAGAGCTATGATAATCTTCTTTTTATTGTTCATACAAATAGTGGCTGTGTCGAATGCAAGAGTCGGAATAACAGCCTATCCGGCGTTGAATGGCGCGGGGAGCAGGCAACATTGTATCATTCAGCCCCGGGCTCCTCAACCGTCCTTTTTGCCACCTTTTCCTGCAATGCAAGCACATCAGGATCACCGGGGCTGACAGCTAAAAATTCATTTACCATACGTTCCACATCAAGAAAGAAGCCCCTGTCAAAATATAACTCCGCAATTTTCAGCAGAGCCGGCTTGTACGAGGGTTGTTTTTGCAACGCCTCCTTGAAAGACTGCTGTGCGATATTGTATTCGGCTCGTTCCATATGGGCCAAACCGAGGTAATAATCATACGCAGGATTGTCGGTATCCTCGGATCCGAGACTGCGCAATTCAGCAATTGCAAGCAATGTGCGTCCCTCATCAAGCGCTATGCGGGAATGCAAAAAACGTGCCGCGTGACTATTTCTGTCGATACTAAACACCCAACGGATAACGAACTTGGCAAGCTCCGGATTATCATGCATATAATAGAGCCTCGCCAGGATATTCATAAATTCAACCTGAAGATTGGATGCATCCGCGACTCTGCTGAGAACCTTCTTGGCAACCTCGATGGCCTCAGCATTGCGGTTCGTTATTTCGTAAACTTCGATCAAATACCTTGAAAATTCGAGAAACCCCTCATCGCGCTGAAGACCGACACGGATATGCCGCTCCGCTTCCTCCAACCGTCCGCAGTATATATAAAAATCAATCAACTTAAGCGTATAGCGAATTTGCTGATCGTCATCAGCAGCAGCGGCGATCAGGGATTCAAGCATCTGCCGCTCTTCATCTATGTTGTTAGCTCGACGCAACACGGCAAGCAGCAAATCTGCGTCCGCCGTGCTGTCAGGTTGTAATTCCAGAATCTTTCGGTACATCCGTGCCGCTGACTGGTAGTCGCCCCGGGATTCATATTTTTCCGCAAGAACCCGCATGGCAAAAAACCAGTCGTCATTCGGTTGCGCATGCTCAATTAAAATCGATTCCGCTTCGGCAAGATTGTCATTCACAATAGCCAGCTCTGCCAGCAACGCAAAGGCCTCATCTTTATAATCATCAGCGGCAAGCAATGGCTCCAAAAAGTCGAGCGCTTTGCGCCAAAGATGTATCTTGCGGGACCGAATGCGTGACTTCGCATTAATATACAAGGCGGCGGCATTCTCAGGACTTTTTGCAAGTATCCGCTCCGAGAGGTCTCTCGCCAACACGAATTGTCCTTCCTGCATCCTTGCATCTGCTGCTTTCATCAATAAGTCTCCTGACAATCCTCTCAGGAGAGCGCCATATTCAAATGAGCTTGCGGCAGCCCCATAATCCTTGAGCTCATACTGACACATCGCCTTCAAGATCACTGCATCGTCATAATCAGGGTTAAATACAAGTGCATACTGTAGCTCCTTAAGTGCTGCACGATAGTCCTGCGCTTCATAAAGATTTTGGGCTTTCTCATAGTATGCTTTCATACGGTATGTCTTGATCTGCTCACATCCCGTTAAAAAAAACAGAATCTGAAAAGCTGTCATGAACAACGCTAACCAGCGGAAAAGCATGGAAGATTCTCCTGCGGAAAAGTGGATTACACTGCAAATCAGGTTACCGTTATATTCCCTGTTGCTAAAAGTGTCAATACATGTTAAACAATCCCGCAATAAATCACGGCAGACCGCCGCAGGCCCTGAAAGCATGCGCCGATGATGGCAGCAACAAACTGCTCGTACGCGCGAAGCGTTTTTTTACTCAGGGTTTCAACAGCCGGAAGCAAGTTCGCAATGCAATCACTGCAACTGTATTATTATACAACCGGTCCGTCTCAACTGCGGCCCAGTAAACTGAAAGGAGACTATTGTGAATCCAATCGAGATGTTCAAGAAAAAATTTGAAACCTATAAAAGCATTATGGATTCAGAAGGTGAACAGAAAGCCTGGGATACACTTATGGAAGGCTACCCCGAACGCCAGAAAAAAAACATGGGGCCGTTCATTGACAACAATACGCTGGCCGATGGTTTCACCAAAGCAATCCCCGCGTATAAAATGCTCGGCATGGACATGGCCGTAATCGACATTTCTAACAACGATATGGACGCGGTGCTTGAAATCCAGCGGGTGTGCCCGGTACTGGCAATGGCGAAGGAATACGGATTTGCAAAACCATGCAACGTGATCTGCGAAATGGACGTCCAGGCGACCAAGAAGGCATTCGACGGCATGCGGGGCGGCATTATCGCTGCCATTGCCGACGGCGACTGCGTGTGCATTTTTAAGTACGAACGGGGGAAAAAGTAACCCGCGCAATCCAGCATACGCCCGGCGTCTGCAGCACCTGCGCCGGGCGTTTTTTTCTGCATGCCAGCACGACTCAATCCTGCGCTTCCGTCTCAGCGTACAGCTTCACCAGCTCCTCGTAGGTCTCGCGAATATTCTTTGCAATACGCGAATAATTGAAATTGGGATTCGATCCATGGGCTTTGATAATCTCAACGGTATCGCGCAGCGCATTCTGCCGGGAGGAACTCATAGCCGTTACCTTTCATCACAATAAATCAATTATTGGTCGTTATGCTGTTGCACCATGCCGTGAACTGCTCAATGGAGTGGACTGCGCCTGCACAGACCATTTCATTGAACCCAGTCAATAACATATGCGGGCCAGTCATCACTGTCAACGTCTGATTCAGACACAACCCGGCCGCGCACCGAAATCCCGGCCTCATGCACGGAGGCTGCATCACCGCTTACAAGCGGATGCCACGAAGCAAGGGGCTGCCCATGCGCCAAAAGCCGGTAGGCGCATGTTTCCGGCATGAAATAAACATCCTCAAGATTGTCAGGAGCAAGCCGGCAGCAGGTCGGCACAAGACGCGTGCGCTCTTCATAGACGCCGCAGCGGCAGCTGTGCTGATCGAGATAGCGGCATGCAATGCGCGTGTATACGATCTCGCCGGTGCCTTCAAACTCAATTTTATGCAAGCAGCAGCGCGCGCATCCGTCGCAGAGCTGCTCCCATTCCCGATGGCTCAGGCATGCGAGTTTTTGCAGTCCGGTTTTGTTTTCAGTGTGCATCATACACTCCCCGTGCGAGTTACAGCATACCGGAGCAGGCCTGACGGTGCACAGGTACTTCCACGCGCCCTGCACGGCCCGGCATCACTGCGCCTCGTCCGAAACCTCGGGTGCCCTGCGGGCAGGGTCATCAAACTCCTCCGCTTTTAACGCTGCGGAATGCCTGCGCACAAGCCAGCACTGATGCATACGCGGGGTGCGTGCAAAATCAGGCGGTATGGTGCGGGAGGTTATATCCTCGATGCTGAAATTCCGCCTGAGGCTCTCATCAAGACGGAAACGTCTGGCGTGTGTTGAAAAAACAATAATGCCGCCGGGTTCAAGCCGGCGGCCCGCAGACTCAAGCAGCCGGACGTGATCGCGCTGCACATCAAACACGCCCTCTTTGCGCTTGGTATTCGAAAATGTCGGGGGCGCTATAAACATAAGATCAAAATGATCCGCACTCCCGGACAGCCACTGCAGGCAGTCTTCACGCACAAAGCGGTGCTGATCGCCGCCCAGCCCGTTGAGATACAGGTTGCTTGCGGCCCGCTCAAGATACTGCGCCGACTGGTCGACCGTCACGGTACGCGCAGCGCCTGCCAGCGCAACATGCACGGTGGCCGTTCCGGTATACCCGAAAAGGTTGAGAAAACGCTTGTGGGGTGCCATATCAGCCAGCATAAAACGCACGCTGCGGTGATCCAGAAAAAGACCGCTGTCAAGATAATCGCTCAGGTTGATCAGAAAACGGCAGCCACCTTCCTGCACCTCAAACAGCCGGCCCTCATGCGCATGTTTCTGATACTGGGACGAGCCCGTCTGCCGCCGGCGCACTTTCATGAAAATATTGCGTGCGTCAATCTGAAAAACGGCCTCAAGATCACGGCGCACCGTATCGAGCCGCTGCGCGGCCTTGCCCGGGTCAATGGATGCGGGAGCGGCGTACTCCTGCACATGCACCCATTTATCATACACATCCACGGCAACATTATACTCCGGGATATCGGCGTCATAGAGACGGTAGCAGCTCACCCCGCTTTTCTCAAGCCAGGGCTGAAGCCGGCTGCGGTTTTTTCTCAGCCGGTTGACAAAATCACCCTCACCCCCTGATGGGGTACGCGTCCGTAGATACCGCGCGCCGCCGGCAATCCGGGATTGTACAGCAACAGCGCCGCAGCGCAGCTCACAGGCCAGGGGGCCATTGTACAGCGTATGCGTAGACTCAATCTCCAGATACAGCTCGCGCAGGCACTGCTGGTCCGGGCTCAGTGCCGAACAGTGCCAGCCCGAGAAACGCTCCTGCAAAATCCTCCCAAGACAGCGGTAGAGATAGCGGACCTCGGTGCTGCCGCCATGGCGCTCACCATAGGGCGGGTTGACAACTATGAAGCCGCTGCCGGAGCCGTAATGATTTTCGAGCTGCGCCAGGCTGCGGCGCTCAATGTGTATGCGGCTGCCGAGCCCGGCCCTGTCGCAATTGGCAATTGCCGCCCTGACCGGCCCCAAACCGGCATCAAAACCAACGAACTTCGGCCAGGGCCGCTCACAGGCCGCGCGCCGTATCTCGCGGGCCTCGGCAACCATATCGTCCCACACTGCCGCGTTATGCCCGCGCCATTTTTGAAAACCCCAAAAACTGCGGCCTAGCCCAGGCGCGATACCGGCCCAAATAAACGCGGCTTCGATCAGAAGCGTGCCGGAACCGCACATGGGATCAAGCAGGACGGCATCCGCAGCCTGCCCGGATGACCACCCCGCAAGGCTCACAATCGCGGCTGCCAGGGTTTCCTTCAGCGGGGTTGCACCGCCTGATACCCGGTAGCCGCGCTGATGCAGGGCTTCGCCCGACAGGTCAAGGCACAGCCGGGCGCTGTTCGTGTCAAGCAGAAGATGCAGCCGGATATCGGGCCGCTGCGTGTCAACCGAAGGCCGCCGGTATTTTGTCTCCATAAACCGGTCGGCCACAGCGTCCTTGACGCGCAGGGCGGCAAAGCGCGAATGCGTAATCCCGGAATTTCTGACCGCGGCGTCAACGGCAAACGTTTCCGCGAGGCCGAAATGACTGCTCCAGTCAACCGTGCGCGCACCGGCGTAAAGCGCATCAGTATCCGGGGCATCAAACTGAGTGAGCTGCATGAGTATCCGGCTGGCATAGCGCGACCACAGGCAGGCCCGGTAGGCTGACGCCAGCGCCGACGAAAAGAACACTGCTCCTTCGGAACGGGAAATGTTCTTACCCCCGCAGGATTCAATCTCTCCTGCGAGCAGCTCTTCAAGCCCGGCAGCGCAGGTTGCTATAAACTCTTTATGCTTTCTAATCATCGTTCTCATATCGTCAGACTTTTCATAGAGCGGTCGCTCGCAGGCTTCACGCGGATTTCCCGGCAGCAAGCATCTGTCGGGCCCGCACAAGATCAGCCAGCATGGCGTTGACCGGAACGGGGCAGTGCAGGGAGCGGCCTGCACGGACGACAGCACCGTTGATATACTCGATTTCGGTCATGCGCCCGGCACGCACATCCTGCAGCATCGAACAGATGTTTGACTGCGTGGCCCGGCACACCTGCTCGACACGCGCGACCTGCTCATCGGCGTCAAACTCGAGTCCCTGGGCGACGGCAACCGCAACCGCCTCGCGAACCGCGTTGCGCATGATATCGCGCACAGGGTCCATTTCAAGAATCCGTCCGTTACTGATGTCCAGAATCGCTGCCAGCGCATTGATGCCGATATTAACGCAAAGCTTGCCCCACAGCAACGCATGCACATCATCATCAATGCGCGCGGCAATGCCGGAAGCATTGAATACATCACAGAGCACTTCGGCGCTGCGCCTTCCGGACGGGTGCAGCGGGCCGAACGCGGTTTCACCACAGCCGGCATGCCGCACATGGCCGGGGCCGAGCAGGGTTGCGCCGTGTGCGGTTATACCGGCCAGCACGTTGCTGCCGGGGAAACGTTCAGATAAAACATCGGCGTTGCCGATCCCGTTTTGCAGTGTAACTACAACGGTTGCAGGCCCGATACAGGCTGCCGCGAATCCGGCGGCAGACGCTGTATCAAAGGCTTTTACAAAAAAAACAACATAGTCGGCAGGCCCGATCCCGGCCGCATCCCCTGTTATGGCAATCCGGTCAACAGCATGAGTGCCCGTGAGGTCTTCAAGCACAAGCCCCCCGCAGCCGATGGCCGCGACCGTCGAGGGGCTTTTCTCAAGCAGCAGGGGCTCCAGACCGGCGCGGCGCAGCAGGGCCGCGAACAGGCATCCCATGGCCCCGGCGCCGACAATAACGATTTTCATACTCTCATCCCCTTTGCGGTCCGATTTCGCTTCACCCGCGCAACGCATACGCTGTTGTCCGGTTTCCGCCTGGGAACCATAGCAGATAACCTTTAATTTTACAATGTCGGATGAAGGCAGCCGCGCCCGAGCCCTGCTGCATCCGGCCGTGTGTGCGGCAAATAAAATCTTGACAATTTCGACAGATACCGCTACTGTTTTGGCTTTAAAAATAGATGCTGATTGATCCCTGCTGCATCACGTGTGTGTAACCTTTTTATACAGGAGACCAAACGTTGGCAACCAAAAGTTCAAAACAAATGACTGCTGTTTCCAAATTGCTGGATCAGCTCATAAAAGACGGAAAGGTTGAGTCCTTTTCTGCCGTTGAAAAGCCTCTCAAACCGGTCTGGGACAAACTGGTATGTGCCCGTTGCGCGCTGTGCTATCTCTACTGTCCGGACGCGGCGATCAGCAGGCAGGCAGACGGTTATTTTGATGCGGATCAGGATCTGTGCAAAAGCTGCGGCATCTGTCACAGGGAATGCTGGTTCGGCGCCATCAGCATGCAGGAGGTGGAATAATGGATACATATACTCTTTTTGCAGGCCAGTTCCTGCCCTTTAATGAACGCTATCTTCCGGGCGGGCACAATGCCTGTGCCGGCAGCGGCACTGCGCTGGCCCTGCGCCATGTCTACAAGGCGCTTGAAGATAAAAGCACCGATCTTGCGCAGGCGCGCTGGGACGAGACCCCCACCGGCATATTCGCAGCCAGTGAAACACCCGGCGCACCCGTTCTGATCATCCCGAAGGCCGGCGAAAACCGCCTGTACATCTGTTTTGACGCCGAGGCCGTCGGCAAGAAAACCATACCTGATCAGCTTATCAAAAAAAGTCCCGCAAAGGCTGCTGCAAGCGGCTGCCTGTATGCTGCAACCGCCAGCCCGAGCCACCCGTTTGACCTTATCGAAAAAATCCGGCGCGGCTGGAGCATTGCCGGATCTGCCTATATCCACATCCTGTGCCCCTGCCCCATGTCCTGGGGTTTTGAGATGGAAAACACGGTCAGAATTGCACGCATGGCAGTTGAAGCGCGCGTCTTCCCTCTGTATGAAATTGCCGAGGGCCATTACAACATCACGGTTGAGGACATGCGGCCGCGCACGGTTGCCGACTACATCGGTCGCCAGGCCCGTTTTGCTTCCTGGAAAAAAGCTCAGATTGCGACGCTGCAGGAGCAGACCGACAGACTGTATGCTCAGCTGCACAACAGCGCTGCGCACGAGATGAATTAACCCCGGCACCTGTGCCGGGCCCGTATACATACAACAATGTGCGTTTGAATGCACAGAGCATAACAAGGGAGAATGGAATGGCAGAGGTAACCTGGTCGCCGGAAGGTGAAAAACTTTTTGGAAAGCTTCTCGCTGCGGTTCCTGAAGCAATGCGCGAGACAATCAAGCCGAAACTGATCCAGATGCTCGCACAGCGGGCAGGGTCCGTCGCAATTGATGAAGCTATAATCAAAACCATGGTTCAGGAAGACCTGCCCGAACCGCAGAAAAGCGCGCTCATGCAGGCTATCGGCATGCAGGCGCCTTCGCAGCCCGCACAGGAAGGTCCCTCGCTTGAGTGGACCGGCAAAAGCGAGATCATGTTCGAGCTGATGCTGGGTGAGGTCCCCGAAGGCATGCGCGCGATCTTTCGCGGCAAGCTGAGCGCGGTTATCGCGCAAAAGACCCAGAGCGGCGCGGTGACCGAAGATCACGTCAATGCCGTAGTCAATGAAATCGTGCCCGAGCCCTTTAAAAGCAGCATCCTTAAAAAATTCAAAACTCTCGGCGACTTCGATCCCGCCATTATCGGCGAAATTGTCAAGCGCTTCGGCACCTCCCGCGACAAGCTGATGTTTATCATGCATGCGGCCCAGGATGAAATCGGATACCTGCCCCGCGAGGCCATGCTTGCGATCAGCGACAAAACCGGCATCCCGGTCAGCGCCATTTACAGCGTGGCGAGCTTCTATAAAGCCTTCCGCCTTGAACGCACGGGCGCTCACCATGTCAAGCTTTGCTGCGGTACCGCCTGCCATATCCACGACACCGCAGGCGTCGGCCGGGAGATCGAAACAAAAATTGCTGCCAGCCCGGGCGTTTCAATCGAAAAAACCCTGTGCCTTGGCTGCTGTGACTGCGCTCCCGTTGTTGAGATCGACGGCAAGGTTTACAAAGGCGCAGAGGCGCAGGCTAAAATCGAATCCATAACCCTTGCATAAGCATCAAACGGCTTTTAACGAACGGGGATTACCATGATTACATGTGCAGATGATCTTTTAAAAGCAAAAAAACAGGGCAATAAGCGCCTTTTCGGCAGCCGGGTACGCGTGAATGTCGGCACATCGACCTGCTGCCTGGCAAAGGGAGCCGAACTGACCTACAACGCGCTTGCCTACGGCATAAAGTCCGGCAACATCAATGCAGAGCTGGTGAAAGTCGGCTGCAACGGGATGTGCTGGGCCGAGCCCGTGGTTGAAGTCCATCAGCCCGGAAAGCCGAAAATCATTTACGGCAAGATAACCGAAAAGGAAGTGCCCCGCCTTCTGGAGGCCATTGCAAAAAATGAAGTGCTTGCCGATATGGCCGTTGCCCGCGTGGACTCCGAAGACCATATTCTGGTCGGAAGCATCGACTATGCCACTGACGGCGCATCACCCGGCCACCCGGTTGCGAAAATAGAGGCGACCGATTTTGCAAAAACACAGCACAAAGTCATCCTGCGCAATGCTGGCTCCATTGACCCTGAAAATATCGATGAATACATCGCGCGCGGCGGCTACTTCGCGCTTGCCAAAGCGCTCGGCATGAAGCCTGAAAAAATCGTGCAGGAAGTGACCGAATCCGGCCTGCGCGGACGCGGCGGCGCGGGATTTCCCGCCGGAGTCAAATGGCGCATGTGCCGTGAGGCAGCCGGAGATGTAAAATACCTTATCTGCAATGTCAGCGAAGGCGAACCCGGCATCGGCATGCATCGCAGCTTTCTTGAATCCGACCCGCATGCGGTCGTCGAAGGCCTGATCATCGGCGGCTTTGCCATCGGCGCGCGTACTGCCTACATCTATGTGCGCGACAATTACCGGGTAGCCCTGCAGCGCATCACCAAAGCGGTCAGCGATGCCCGCGAGGCAGGCCTGCTTGGAGCCGACATCCTGAAATCAGGCTTCTGCATGGACATCATCGTCAAGGAAGGCGGCGGCCGCTATGTCTGCGGCGAGGAAACCGCGCTGATCGCCTGCATCGAAGGCAACATCGGCGAACCGCGCCAGCGCCCGCCCTTCCCCACCAACTGCGGCCTTTTCGGCAAGCCGACCTGCATCAACAACGTCGAAACCTGGGCCAATATCCCGGTGATCATCGAAAAGGGCGCAGCATGGTACGGCGCCATCGGATCGGCTAAAAGCAAGGGCACCAAGGTGCTCTCCCTGGCAGGAAATATCTCCAGACCCGGCATGATCGAAGTCGACATGGGCACGAAAATCAGCAAGATCATCGATGTCATCGGCGGCGGCATACCCGGCGGCAAAAAGCTCAAGGGCATTCAGCCCGGCGGCCCCTCGGGCGGCGTACTGCCGGCATCGATGGCCAAGCTCACCATCGACTATGATGAACTGGCTGCAGCCGGATCAATGCTGGGCTCAGGCGGCATGGTCATCATGGACGACAGCAACGACATGGTCAAGCTCGCCCGCTACTTCACCGACTTCTTCGTCAACGAATCCTGCGGCAAATGCGTTCCCTGCCGCGAAGGCGTGTGCCGCGTGCGCGACATGCTCGACGAACTCATCGCCGGACGGTCGGACAAGTCCGTGCTGAAACACTTTACCGCAATGGCGGCTCCGATCACCAAAGCCTGCGCCTGCGCGCTCGGCAAAACCGCCATGGTACCGGTAACCTCAACCATGAAACATTTCCGCGGCGACTACGACAGCTACCTGCAATAGGATACGGCACGAACCGCTAACAAATGTTTTCCGCAAAATTCAAGGGCGTTCCGAACATATTGTTCGAAACGCCCTTTCCCATGGCATGCAAATAGATTGATTTAGAACTTCAAAACTGTTATTTGATAAAAAAGTCCCGACCAAACCCCTTACGAGGAAAGGGCCTGACCATGCATGCAAAAATTACACTAGTGCGCTGTGTACTGTTCTGCCTCAGCCTTGCCGCCGTACCATGCGTGTATGCCTCTGACAATGCCCCTGATTCAGCCGGCGCCAGGGCGCCGCTGCTGTTTGCCGGCCTTGCCGATGACGACCCCTTCGCCGGCGACGATGACAACGGCGCCGTATCCGGTTCGCAGGTGCCCGATCCGATTCAGGATTTCAACCGGCCCATGTATACCTTCAATGACAAGATGTATTATTATGCGCTGAAGCCGGCCGCGCAAGGTTTTGCCTTTGTACTGCCAGAGCCTTCGCGCGTATGCCTCAAAAACTTCTTTTACAACCTGTCCATGCCGGTGCGTGCCGCAAACTGCCTGTTCCAGCTCAAGGGCCCCGAACTCGGTGTTGAACTCTGGCGCTTCATCATCAATTCAACGGCAGGCATCGGCGGACTGTTTGATCCGGCAGGCAGCTTCTTCAACCTGCCGACCTACAAGGAGGATACAGGGCAGACCTTCGGACGCTACGGTGCGGAACCTGGCTTTTACTTAATGATTCCGGTGCTGGGCCCGAGCAGCGGGAGGGATTCGGTCGGAATTATATTTGATACGCTCATGGATCCGCTCACCTACCTGCCCATCCCCGGGATCCGTTTGCTGCTGGAACCGGTTATCAAGACTTCACTGAATCCGGATGAATACGATGAGATCAAAGCCGCCTCGCTTGATCCCTATGTCGCGATCCGCAACGGCTACCTTCAGAAACGCGAAGCAGATATTAAGAAATAAATTTTTTCGGGGTCTGTGGAACCTGCTTCCAGGCGACAATCAGGCTGACATTGGGCAGTCCGATTGCTGCCTGCACCTGCCTGTCGACGATGATGTGTTCTGAAAAGCAGCGCTCCAGCAGCGGCTGCACATCACGGTACATCAGCGGCTGCAAACCTATGCGCTCAAAAAGAAAATCATAAGCAAACAGCTCACCGGTATAATTAAAATAATCCCCTAGCACCAGCACGTCCGCGACCCGTGCCAGATTCTCGATCGCCCCGAAATTGGCATACGTTAAACTGGCCCGCTCATACAGCAGAACAGGTGCGCTCAACGCATCGAGCTCCTGCGGAGCCGGCTGGTTAACATCCCAGATAACCGTATCGATCCGCCGGCCGGGGCACTTCTCTTGCAGACCGGACAGGTTGTCAAGCACGGTCGCATGCGCATCGGTAATAACAAGCGGCTGATTCATATTGCTTTTCCACAGGGACTCCAGCATGAGCCCTGACAGGTTGCCTCGCCCTGCGCCGATCTCCAGCATAGTTTTAATGCCGCCGGACGCTGCAAGCGCGATCGCAATTCCCACAATGGTATCACCCCACAGCTTGTAAAAGGGTGTCTTGACCGCTTTCGCAAAAAGTCCCGCAATGCGGGGATCATTCCAGTTGAATTGCTCCTTGCCGCCCATGTCGAGCACAACTTCAGCCCACTCGTAATCAGACTTGAAAAAATCCGGCACATCCTCAAGCCTGACCTGCTTACCCGCTACCATGCTGTCGGACTGGGCAGCCCAGGTACGCCACAATGCGGCATGTTTGCTTAAAAAATCAACATAGGGTTTCTGCCAGCCTGCAATTGCCTGATCAACCTGCTCACGAGTTATCATATAAACCTCCCCTGCCTGCGCTGACTGGTATCTACACTCTTTGTTCTGCTTTCACCCAACCCTGCTCACAGTCAAACCTGCCGGCGAGTCCGCGATGTGGACTTTGGCAGCAGGCCTGAAAGCATGCGATCATATTTTTTCGACGCAGGATACGCTGACGTTGCAGCCATATCGGCAAGCTGCTGTATCAATTTTTTCTCGGCCCGCGTCATTGTAGCGGGCATTTCCACAACAAGACGGATAATCAGATCACCGCGCCGCTTGCCTGCCGGCATATACTGGCCCTGGCCCTGCAGGCGGATTTCCAGCCCGTCACGTGCTCCCGGCGGCACATCAATGGTTGCAATACCGTCGAGCGTCGGAACATCGATCTTTCCACCGGCAAGCGCCCGGTACACCGGAACAGGAACCCGGCATACCAGCCTGCCCTCTTCGAGTTGTAATAAGGGATGTTTCGCCACCTGTACCACCACCAGAAAATCACCTGCCTTGCCGCCCGCGGCCCCGCGGGCTCCAAGTCCCTTTAAATGCAGGCGCGTGCCGGTTTCAATGCCTGCCGGCACGTTGACCTGAATTACGCGGAATGATTCAACCCTGCCGCTGCCGCTGCAGCGCCGGCAACGATCCATGTACACCCGGCCTGATCCCCGGCAATGTTCACATTGCTTCCGGATTCCGACAGGCAGCGGATTTCGCCCGGTGCCATGGCAATGCGCACAGCGATGCTGCCGCGCGCCGGCCGGAACACCCGAGCCTGCGCAGCGCGGACAATCTACTGAAATCGGAAAACGAATCTCCTTCACGCAGCCCAGTGCCGCCTCATGAAAGGCAACTTTCACGTTGAGGCGCACATCCGCGCCACGCGCCGCGCGCCGGCGGCCTGATGCGCTGAGCGAACTGTAAAAACCTTTAAAGAAGTCGCTCAGTTCGGGGTCAACCGGGTGGAAAGTATCATACCACGCGGCAGCCCGCCGGGGTGCCTTTTTATACTGCAGACGGTTTAAATATCGATCATAGTCTGCGCGCCTGTCCAAATCGCGCAAATGTTCATAGGCCTCATTGATGAGTTTGAAACGCTCCTCGGCATCGGCATTGCCGGGATTGCGGTCAGGATGATACAGTTTGGCAAGTTCACGGAATTTTTTTTTAATTTCAGCGGCAGTTGAGTTTGAGCGCAGGTCCAGCAGCTGATAATAATCCGGTTTCATAGCAATTCAGGATAATAGCACATGAAGGCGCGACAGTTGCGCTCATAGGTCTGAATATACAGGTCGCGGGCATGCAGCAGGAAGCCGGCCCTGTCACCATCATCGCAACGCGCACGCTCAATCAGCGTGCTTATAAAAGCCACATCTTTCTGCTTGCGCTCAAGCGGATTACCGCGTCCGACAATTTTTACACTTCCGATGCCCATCCGGTAGAGATCGTAGAGCGCGCACGCGCCGCAGGGGTGGTCGTCGACGTGCACGCGCTCCCACAGTTTCTGCCGGCGCACCTGGCATGCCTCCTGCGGCAGGGCCTGGGGCTGTGCGCAGTCCTGCATCCTGAAGCCGCTCACCTGAAACGGCAGCATGCAGGCATTGCGGTACATGGGGGGGATCTCACGCCCGGCCAGCCCGTGCTGAAACGTACAGAAACCGTCAACGTTCACGCAGCGCGAATTCAAAATAAAAACCGTCAGATCAACCCCGCTCACATGCGCGCTCAGGCTGCGCAGTTCCGGGACCGAAAGGTGGCGCGGCAGCGTAATGTTAACAACGCCCAGCTCCTTGAAAAAATCAACGCTCCTGCGGTTGAAAACAGTTGCGCCGGTGCTGCAATGCAGCGCAACACGGTACTGCCGCGCATGCAGCGAAGCAATCAGGCCGAAGTCGGTAACGATGAACGCATCGATACCGGCCTCAAGCGCACCGTCGATATAGTACCACAAAATCTCGTACTGTTCGGCGGTGTAGTAATGCTCATTGAGGGTAAAATACACTTGAGCGCCGCGGTCGTGCGCGCGCATAACCGCCTCGCGCAGGCTGGAAAATGTGCGGAAATGCCCCTTGCCGGCCGGACGTCGGTTCATGGACATGACCGGATAGCGCTCATGCCAGCGCTCGTCCAGCAGCCCGCAGTAAAATTCTGCAGCACCCGCATCAACAAGCAGGTCAACCTCGGCGGCGCTGTCAAGAGGTGAGAGAACTTTCATTGACGCATACGGCTCCCGCAGGGGTTAAAGAAAGCAGCCATCACACCGGCATCTCCGGCTGAACCACGATGCGATCAAAGTTCGAGCCGGCGAGACAGTCAGGCATCCGGTCATTGACATAAAACACAGCGTTGCCCCTGCGCAGCAGCGGCACCCGCATGACCGGGTTGTCGAGCTGAAAAACGTAGTCACGGCATTCACGACTGCAGGGCTGCACGCCGACGAAGTCCATGCGGCCGTAATCATCACAGCCGGCTGACAGGCAGTACCGGGTTGTTGACACGAACACATACGGAACATAGAGCGATTTTGCGATCCCGGGATCGGTGTTCTCAAGCCGGATGCCCTGAAGCTGATTATCGAACTCAACCCGGTATACAGCGCGTTTTTTCAAAAAATCGCATGCCTCACCGACACTCAGCACGCAGGACTCGAAATAATTGCGGCAGGAGCCCGGCAGCTTGTCGATGATATTCATAATGCGCGGTCCGCGCTTGGTTTTATTCAGCAAACGCCCCATGACCGGAACGAATTCGGGATAGTCATGCCGCAGCAGGTCAAGCACGCCCCAGTCGTTGAAGACAACCTCCACGGGCATCTGTTCATCCCGCAGGGCATCAAGAACGGGGGAAAGCCGATCAAGCCCGCTGTCGGTAACATAGGGGGTCATCAGGGTCAGCGCAAGGCCGCGCCCGTGCGCAAATTCCGCCACCCGAAGCGCTTCCGCCGGGTCAGGGATCAGGCGCTCGCAGAACTCGGCGCCGAAATACAGCCGGGTGAAATCATCCCGTATGTAGTCGAGCTGCTGCAGTCTGCTGATGTAGAGCGCCTGTTCCATAATTGAGCCTGCCGCCGGAGCGGCTCATTGATATATGTTTCAGCGTATATGCCTGAGCGCGTCCTCTGAGTGAAATGAGCTGCGCACAAACGGGGCCGAGGCGACATAGGTGAAGCCAAGCGAAAGGGCAGCCTCGCGGTAGCGGTCGAACTGCTCCGGGGTCACAAACTCCGTGACCGGCAGATTTTCGACAGAGGGCCGCAGATACTGGCCGATGGTTAAAAAATCGCATTCGATCGAACGCAGATCCCGCATGACCTCAAGCACCTGCTCAGGAATCTCACCGAGGCCGACCATCAGGCCGCACTTTGTGAGTTGCGCGGGATTGATCTGCTTGGCCATTTCAAGTACGCTCAGTGATTTTTTATAGTCGGCCTGCTGCCTGCAGGTGGCATACAAAGCAGGAACCGTTTCAAGATTATGGGCGAATATGCTCGGCTTTTCCGCGAGTACCACGGCTATATTATCGCGGCTGCCTTTTAAGTCGCTGACCAGAACATCCGTGGTCGCCTCCGGCAGGCAGCGCCTGATTTCGGCCAGCGTCAGGGCGAACTGGGCAGCCCCGCCGTCTTCCAGGTCGTCGCGGGTCACGCAGGTGAGCACCACATGCTTCAGCCCCAGGTCACGGGCAGCCAGGGCCACGTTGCGCGGCTCATCCGGATCAGGCGGCAGGGGCCGGCCGCTGGTCACGCTGCAAAAGGCGCAGTTACGCGTGCAGATGTCGCCCAGCAGCATGAATGTCGCCGTGCCGCAGGCAAAGCATTCACCCATATTCGGGCACGTTGCGCCCTCGCAGACCGTATGCAGCTTATAGCGGTCGGTAAGCGCCTTCATTTTTTCAAGCACGGACCAGTCAACGCCCCTGACCCTGATCCAGTCCGGTTTTTTTGTTTCTACCACGGCAGATCCTCCGGCGTAATTCGCCGCATTTCACGGTTAAATATTTTTCCGTAATGAACGCTGAGGCGCTCCTTCACCCCGCCGATGTCTATGTCGCGGCCGGCAAGCTTCTGCAGGCTGGTGACGCCGCGGTCGCGGATGCCGCAGGCAATAATCATCTGATAGTGGTTCATGTCGGGATGAATATTGAAGCCGAACCCGTGCATTGTGATCCAGCCGCTTTTGACCGCGATACCGATAGCGGCCACTTTTTCCATGCCGGCCCATACGCCGGGATTAATGGCGTCACGACCGGATGTGATACCGTAATCGGCAACCGTGTCGATCAGCACCTGCTCGATATTGCGGATATAACAGTGCAGGTCACGGCCCTGTTTTTTCAGATCCATGATGCTGTAGCCGGTGATCTGGCCGGGCCCGTGATAGGTCACATCCCCGCCGCGGTCGGTTTTACAGACCTCGATGCCGTGCTCGGCCAGCACCTCGGGCGAAGCGATAATATTGCCCAGCGTCACTTCCCGGTTCGCGGTGAACACGGGGTTGTGCTCGAGCATGATAAACGTATCGGGTATCTCATCGCGACCGCGCGCTGCTACGCATCTGCGCTGCAGCTCAAATGCCTCTTCATACCCCATGCGACCCATGTCAAGCACCCAGGCCGGCTCGTGTGTACTCATGACTGTTTCCAATAATGCCTCGTTTCATAAAAATTGCAGTATATCACAGAGGGCCTGCTTTGTCCAAAACAGCCTGTAGACAGGAGAAAAATATTTAAAATTCAAGGTTGATGCGGCAGTAAAAATTAAAAAAACTCATCTTTGTTCTCAACTACCCAGCACCCCGATACATTTGCCTGTTTACCCTCCCGGCTGTTTATGCTACATTTGTAGCGCTATGGCACTTCGAATTCTTTCCCCATTGTCCCGTACCGATGAAGTCGAACCGCTCATTGCAGCCGGGGCCGGTGAATTTTACTGCGGCATTCTGCCCGGGCAGTGGCGCCGGGACTACAGCGTGGCTGCCTCGATCAACCGCCGCCAGGAAAACAACCGCGCCCAGGGCACCAGCCCGCACATGGACACATTCGAAGACCTGGCGCGCTGCGTTGACCTGGCGCGGCCCCACAATGTCAAGGTCACGGTCACCCTTAACGAGCACTACTACAGCAACGGCCAGTACCCGGCCCTGTGCGCCTATGTCGAGCAGTGTCTCAAGGCCGGAGCCGATACCTTTATTGTGGGCGATATCGGCATGATCCTGACCCTGCAGGACATTGACCCCAATGTGAACATCCATATCAGCACCGCCGGCACGGCCTTCAATTCCGAAACCGTACATTTTTACCGCGACCTCGGAGCCAGGCGCGTCATCCTGCCCCGGCACCTGACCCTGGACGAGATCCAGGCCATTGCCGACAGAACAAGCGGCATTGAGCTCGAAGCCTTTATCCTGAACTCGCGCTGCGCCAACATCGACGGGTTCTGTACGTTCCAGCACGGCCTGGCCGAATTCGTCGAGGAGCCCGAGCGCAAGCACGACTTCGAAAATGCCTGCATGATGCTCTATAAAATCAGCGCTGATGTCAAAGGCAACTACACTCAGGAAGAAAAGGAGGCAATGCTGCAGAAAGTATCCATGGAGCGCCAGCATTTCTGGTCGGCCGTGCATATCGATGACCGGCCCTGCGGCGCCTGCGCCCTGTATGAGCTCGAGGAGATGGGCCTTGCGGGCGTCAAAATCGTCGGCCGGGGCAACACCTTCGACAAAAAAATAAAGGATGTCCGCTTCCTGAAAGGCCTGCTCGACTATCTGCGCAATCAAAAGCCGACGAAGAAAGAATTCCGCGAACAGGCGCGCCATAACTACAAGGAAATCTACGAGTGCGTGTGTCTCATTTTTAAATGCTATTATCCTTCGGTCCTGCTTGATCAGGACAACTAGGCTTTGCTGTGGAACCCCTCTATATATCGGCCCATAAAAACAGAACGCTGGCTGCCCGCATTGTGCAGGCGCTGGAAGCCCTGCGCTGCTGCGAGCTGTGCCCGCGCTGCTGCCGGGTTGACCGTATCGCCGGCGAAACCGGCGTATGCAGAACCGGACGCAATGCCTTGGTTGCGAGCTTCGCGCCCCATTTCGGGGAAGAGGCGCCCCTTGTCGGCCGCTTCGGCTCAGGCACGATCTTCTTCAGCAACTGCAACCTGAACTGCACATTCTGCCAGAATTCCGAAATCAGCCGTGGAGGGGAAGGCAGCGCAACAACAGCCTCGCAGCTCGCCGGCATGATGATTGAGCTTCAAAACCAGGGGGTGCACAACATCAATTTCGTCAGCCCCTCGCATGTTGTACCCCAGATACTTGAGGCCCTGCCCGAGGCGATTGACAGCGGCTTAAACATTCCGCTCGTGTACAACAGCGGCGGCTATGACAGAGTTGAGACCCTGCGGCTGCTTGACGGCATCATCGACATCTACATGCCTGACATAAAATTTTCATCCGACATCCCGGCCCTGTTCTACTGCGCGGCTCCGGATTATCCGCTGGTTTCGCGCGCTGCTGTCAGAGAAATGCACCGGCAGGTGGGAGACCTGCGGCTCGACAGCAGAGGCCGCGCCGTTCGTGGCCTGCTGGTCCGGCACCTTGTCATGCCTGACGGCCTTGCCGGTACGCAGGCGGTCATGCGCTTTCTGGCTGAGGAGATATCGCCTGCCACCTATGTCAATATCATGGACCAGTACCGCCCCTGCGGTGACGTCAAAGATTTCAAGGAGCTGCAGCGCCGCATAACGCCTGAAGAATATGAGGAGGCGCTCGCCGCTGCCCGCGCTGCCGGGCTCAGCCGCCTTGACAGCCGCGAACGCCCGATCCTGCTGCACTGGCGATAGCCGTTTCGCACCCATGACAGGCAAACAACTCCTCTACCTAACCTTCAACGCATTCCTGAAAGAACGCTTCGGCGAGCGCGTGCAGAAAATCACGCTCGACGCCGGCCTGACCTGCCCCAACCGCGACGGCACCCGCGGGCGCGGCGGCTGCACCTACTGCGACGCATCCGGTTCCGGAACCGGAGCCGCCTCGCAGATACCGGATGTACGCTCACAGGCCCTGTCCGGCATGCAGGCCATGCAGCACCGCTACAACGCGCAAAAATTCATAGCCTACTTCCAGTCCTTCTGCAACACCTATGCCCCGGCACAGCACTTGAATGCGCTCTACGACAGCGTCGCCGACCTGCCGGGCGTGGTGGGCCTCTCAGTCGCCACCCGGCCCGACTGCCTGAACCCTGAAATCCTCGACCTGCTGGCGGGATATTCAAAGCGCCTGATGGTCACCCTTGAACTGGGCCTGCAAAGCTGCCATGACGTAACCCTTGCGCGCATCAACCGCGGTCATACATTCAAGGAATTCCTTGACGGCTTCGCCCTCGCCCGGCGCTACCCGCTGCGTGTCTGCGTGCACATTATCATCGGGCTGCCGGGGGAAACAGCCGAACATGTCAATGAAACCGCCCGCGAACTTGCCCGGCTCAAACCCGACGGGGTCAAAATACACTGCCTCTATATTCACAAAGGCACCGCACTTGAGCAGGAGTATATTCAGGGAAATTTTCAACCGATATTACAGGAGGAATTTGTCGCTTCCGTCTGCGACGCCCTGGAGATGCTGCCGCCCTCAACGGTCATCGAGCGCCTGACCGGCGACCCGCTTAAAAAGCTTCTCGTCGCACCCGAATGGACCCTGCGCAAGCAGGACATTTTAAGCGCGATCGAACAGGAACTTCTCCGCCGTGACTCACGCCAGGGGCAGTACTGGAAGGAATAGACACAGTCCGCTATAAAGCGACTTCGAATACAGACGCTTCGTGCAGGCTGCTCACGAGGATGTAGCGCGCGACGCGCACCTGCACCAGTGCGCAGTCAGGGGAATAGATAAAATCATTGAGCTCAGCATGCCGGGCCGCGTGGCGGCCTTTGAGCTCGTCCTCTTTCTGAGGTCCGACCGGCGCAACCGCGCCGACAGCGGTCACAACCTTGCCGGATGTAAAACCGAAACCGCTGCGCACACGGTCATCTACAAGCAGGCAAACATTGGGGTTGCTTAGTATGTTGGCGTATTTGCTGGTAGAGCGCGGGGTTGTGAAAATAATCGTCTGCAGGTCATCCGAGGGCGTAAAGGCCACCAGGTTGCAGTACGGGCTTTGCTGCGCCACGGTGGCGAGAATTGCGAGTCGCTGCTCATTGAGCAGGCCCGCGATTGCAGTATGCAATGCGTTACGGTTGAGTGTCATGGGCATCCTTTTGTTCTTAATTTTCCTAAAACAATAACAATCTGTCACACCGGTGAAAACCGGTGTCCAGCCATGTAGCCATGCAGGATGGACTCGCGAAGCGTTCCCACCAATAACATTACAATGGTGGACGTGCTGCGCAAGTCCACCCTACATTCTGTATACTCCGACCCCCCTGCTCCGAACTCCAGACTAATCAGCCCTACACATGATTGCGCAGCTTCAGCTCCAGCGGATGCGGATTCAGGTAATACTGCTGCGCCAGATACGGCTCGCCGTATTTGCGAACGTAGTGATTGATAAGCGTCACCGGCACGATCAAAGGAACGTACTCCCTGCGGTACTGCTCGATCACCTCCAGCATCTCCTGCTTTTCATCAGGCGACAGCATTGTTTTAAAATACCCCATCATGTGCTGCAGCACATTCACCTGCTTTTTAACCGTGGCCTTCAGCGCGAGGGCCTCCATCAACAGTGTCTGGTAGCGGCTGCGGCCTTCTGCGGTCTGCAGGACTTTGCCCTGCGCCACCAGGCGGCCCATTTCGCGGTAATGCGTGGTGCTGTGCGACAGGATCAGCAGCTTGTGCCGGGTGTGGAAATCAACCACTGTCCCTGCCCTGCTCCCGGCAACAATCGTCTCGCGCCAGCGGCGGTATACGAAAATACGCTCAATAAAATTTTCACGAAGCACCGGATCATGCAGGCGCCCCTCTTCTTCGCAGGGCAAAAGCGGGAAATGCTCCATGAAAGCGCGGGCAAACATACCCACCCCGTTGTGCGCCGGTATGCCGTTTTCTTCGCTGTATACCTTGACGCGCTCCATGCCGCTGCTGGGCGACTTGCTTTTAAAGATAAAACCGCACAGGTCGTCTGACTCAAGCTCGCCGACGCGTCTGCGCGCCCAGGACAGCATCTGGCGGGTGAGGTCCTTCTTTGTGCTGATCGTGACCAGGCGAGGCGCATCGGCCGTGCCCACAAGGCGCATGGCCTCTCGCGGCACGGGAAGGCCACACTCAACCTCGGGGCATACAGGCACCCAGTTAACATAGCGGCCGAGCGTGTCGGTCAGAAAGCGGTCATGCTGATGCCCGCCGTCATAGCGTACGTTCTGCCCCAAAAGGCAGGCGCTGATGCCGAGACTGATCGGCGCTGAATTTTCAGTAACTTCAGAGTGCATTTCCATTCGCTCCTCCCCTCAGCATGCGTGCCGGGCCGCACAGGACTTCATCCTCATAGCACTCATCCTGCTGCCGCCGGCGCGGCAGCAGGATGAGTGCCGCGATCATGAAAAACGCGCCGTCAACCGGAAATCGGAAGCGAGGGTTTTCGCCGAATTCGATGAACGATGAAACCAGCAGCACAAAGACGTGAGCCAGCATGCAAAACAGGCACACCAGCACCGTGGCATAGCGCTCGCGGCTTTTCTGCCGGCGCAGAACCTGTACGATCGTAAGAATATAGAGCACTCCGAACAGGGCGCTCACACAAACCGTGCGCACCCACAGCCGCGGATCAGAGTGCCGGTTCTGCACACCCAGAAACCCGAAAAACAGGTAGCGATACAGCTGCTCAAGCGGCTTAAGCACAGCCAGATTGTCAGCAAATAAGGCATGCACGGAATCGGATGCATACCACAGCGTTAAACTGAAGGCCCCGGCCGTATTAAGCCAGAACGTTTCCGGATCGTGGCGGATGAGCTGCAGCGCATCGTGCCCCAGCTGACGCGACAGCGCCACGTAGCCGATGTGGTTAAAATTGGGATACCCTTCCGGGCGCAGTTCGCAACAGTCGGCCGGATGATGGCAGGCATCGATTGTGAGCAGATTGTCGCTGGTGAAATTTCCTATGGGCTGAAACGGCAAAAGCTCGGCCCGCAGGGCCACCGCACTGACAAGCCCACGGACGTGGAATTTCTCAAGCTGATCAGGAGCGTAGCCATTGGCCTTGGTCCACAGGCTCATGCCCCCCCAGGAGGATGTGCCGAAAAAACCGAAGATGATCAGGTTCTTCAGGCACCATGCGCCAAGCACCAGCAGGACTAGGCCTGCGGCAACCGCGAACGGTCGCACCGGCCTGTTCTGACACCACACAAAAAGACCCATCAGCAAAGCAAGCACAACAAAAAAAATCGGGTGAAACAGCGAGCGCGTCAGCCCCAAACACGCCAGCACAAACCAGAACACAGCAAGATCCGCCGCCCGTGTGCGCAGTCCCCAGCGCGCCAGGAAAAAAGCCGCTGCCATGATCAGCACGCCCTCGACATGCGTATAGTAGAGCAGGCTCTCATACAAAAACAGCGATGGGTTCAGCATGAAACAAACCGTTGAGACAAAAGCCGCAACCCGGTTTACCCCCAGCAAAGAGAGTGTGCCGTACATGAAAAGCGGCACCAGCGCCCCGCTGAGCCTGAAGCACAGCTCAAAGATCAGCTCAGGACTTGATGCGATTTTGAGAACCAGACCGAGAAACAGATTGAACAAAGGCGGCTGTGCGTGCAGAAACCACAGGCTTCTTAAAAGATCATGCTGCAGCAGGTTTACATCCAGAAACTGCTTGGCGGAGGCGAGCGGGCTGGCGACATAGGCGCCGCCGGCATGGGCAAACCACAGGCGCGAGGCGACAAAAACGCATAGCAGCGCGAGTACGGCGATGCTGTCGCGGGTAAAAAAACGCTCAGGTGTCCGTGCGCTTGCCATACGGCGTTGTTCTTTCGTGAACGCAAAACGGTTTTGACCGGCCGCAACGACACCCCGGGCTATTTCGACTTACGCTGCAGACGAAATGCCTCGACAAAATTCCCGCTGAAAACACCGGCTGCCCGGGGGAAAATGCCTTCACTCACGGAACGCACGTCCTCAACCGAATAAAACGCTTTCGGGTTGCAGCGCTGAACCAGTTCCAGCGCGTCCTGCAGGGACTGGCGCGGGATGATTGAAAAAACCATTTTAACCGTGCCGAGCGCACCCTGCGCCTCAACAGTGGTAACCCCGTAATTTCTGTCTTTGAGTTCCTGCACCAGCTGCGTTGCGTCCCGGGCGGTAATAATGCGCAGCACCACCTTGCCGATCGCAATCTTCTCGGAAATATACACCCCCAGAAAACTGCCGCCCGCAAACCCGGCCGCATACGCGAAATAGCACAAAATATTGGTTAAATTCTGAAATATCTGTCCGATGGCCAGCAGCCAGATAAACACCTCGAAAAAACCGACCAGCGCCGAGAGATACTTCATGCCGCGCGATATAAAAATAATCCGGAAGGTGCCCAGGGTAACATCGGCAATGCGGGCAAAGAAAATAAACAGCGGCAGCAGCACGTAGGTGAACAGGTTCGGGCTCTCTGATATAAAATGCTGAAGCATATAACAGCCCGCTCAAACAAAGTATTCTCTACATCAGCGTCCAGCCGGGCCCTGACAGTCAGCGCCCCGGCATCCATGACACGCACAGCACAACATGCCGCCATTATAGCGGCTGCTCCTGATATATGCAACCCGGCGTGCAGTGCAGAGCCGGGAGTGCAGCGCACGCATTTCACGGGAGCAAACCGGGCTGAAAAAAAATTCATCCCTTGATCAAAATTACTATATTTTTACTTGACTTCTTGTGCCGTTGCACCGATAGTACCCCCAAGATGTAGTAGCACCAATCCCAATCTTTTATAAGGAGTCCCGACGAATGGAAAAACAGACCCCGCTTGAAACAGCGCTTGCAGGGTATCACCACGAAACCGACGCCTGTATGCTGAAAGAGGATTACGACGGCGAGACAGACGAACCTCCATCGCTACTGCTGCAGCTCTCAGGCGCAGTATCCCCCCTTGAGGACTTCCGTTCCAAAAAGAAAAAATATTCCATTGGCAGAACATCCCCGTTAATCAAATCATTCCGCAGACAGCATTATCCGTTTATCACCACCCGCGAGTGGAACGACTGGCGCTGGCAGATACGCAACCGGATACGCACGGCCGCCGAACTTGCAACGCTTATGCTGCTCTCTGAAGCGGAACAGCGCGCGTTGCGCAACACGGTCACCATGCTGCCTGTGGCGGTCACGCCGTATTATGCGGCCCTGATAGACCGCACCGACCCGGATGATCCGATCCGGCGCTGCGTGATCCCCACCGAGCACGAGCTGCTGCACACGGGCGTCGAATCCGATGATCCCCTGCACGAAGAAATCGACTCGCCGGTGCCGGGCCTTGTGCACCGCTATCCGGACAGAGTGCTGTTCCTGACCACGGACTTCTGTTCAACCTACTGCCGCTACTGCACCCGCTCCCGGCGCGTGGGCCATGACCAGAATCTCGGCATAACCCGCAAAAACTGGGACGCAGCCCTGGACTACATCGAGCAGCACACGGAAATCCGCGACGTACTGATTTCGGGCGGCGATCCGCTGACGCTCTCAGATGAGATCATCGACTGGCTCCTGAACCGGCTGCGGCGCATACCCCATGTTGAGATCATCCGTGCGGGGACAAAGGTGCCGGCCGTGCTGCCGCAGCGCATCACCGATGGCCTGGTGCGGATTTTAAAAAAATATCACCCCCTGTGGATCAATATCCATTTCACGCATCCGCGCGAGCTGACGCCCGAATCGCAGCAGGCCCTGGCCCGCCTGGCCGATGCCGGCATTCCGCTGGGCAGCCAGACGGTTCTGCTCAAGGGCATCAACGACGACGTGGCAACCATGAAATCCCTGTACCACGCCCTGCTGCGCGCCCGCGTCAGGCCCTATTATCTGTACCAGTGCGATCCCATCAGCGGGTCAGCCCATTTCAGAACGCCGGTTGCAAAGGGGCTCGAAATCATTCAGGGCCTGCGCGGCCATACCACCGGCCTGGCTGTGCCGCATTACGTTATCGATGCTCCGGAAGGCGGCGGGAAAATACCCCTGCTGCCGGATTACTTTCAGGCTCGTGAATCCGATGATGTCGTTCTCAAAAATTACGCGGGCAGGTTTTTCCGCTATCCCGACAGCATCTGAGAGCTTTGACCGGAGCAAAAGCGCAATGAAGATCGGCTTAACCTATGACCTCAAGGATGATTACCGCGGCCTTGGGCTGAGCGAAGACCAGATCGCCGAATTCGACTCGCCTGAAACAATCCAGGCAATCGAAGGCGCCCTGCAGCGGATCGGGTTTGAAACCTGCCGGATCGGCAATATTTTCAGCCTTGTCAGGGCGCTTGCCTCCGGTGACACCTGGGACATGGTGTTCAATATCTGCGAGGGCCTCTACGGCATCGGCCGCGAAGCCCAGGTGCCGGGCCTGCTGAATGCCTACCGCATTCCCTGCACATTTTCAGATCCGTGCATACTGAGCCTCACCCTGCACAAGGCCCTGGCCAAACGCGCCGTGCGCGACATGGGCATCCCCACCCCGGAGTTTTCCTGGTGGAGACCCTGCAGGATAGTGCGCAGGTGCGCATGGAATTTCCCCTGTTCGTCAAACCGTATTCAGAGGGCACCAGCAAGGGTGTTACGGAGCGCTCCGTGATCCGCTCCCGCGCCGAACTGGTACAGATGTGCTCGCAGCTGCTGGAGCAGTACTCGCAGCCGGTGCTGGTCGAGCGCTATCTCTCCGGCCGGGAGTTTACCGTTGGCATTGTCGGCACGGCTGAGCGTGCATGCGCGGTCGGCATCGCCGAAGTGATCCTGCATGCGCAGGCCGAACAGGGCGTGTATTCCTACCTCAATAAAGACCGCTGCGAGGAGCTGGTAACCTACACGCGGCCCGATGACAGTGAAGCCGCCCTGGCTGTTGCGACCGCGCTTGATGTGTGGCGCGGCCTGGGCTGCTTTGACGCGGGCCGGGTTGATCTGCGCGGCAACGAGCGCAATATCCCCGAATTCATTGAAGTTAACCCGCTGGCTGGCCTGCACCCCACGCACAGCGATCTGCCCATCATCTGCACGGCCGAGGGCATCGCCTATGATGAGCTTATCAGCCGCATCATGGCCTCGGCCCTCGCCCGATATGGCCTGCTTGACCGGGCCCCTGACCGGGTCCGCGCAGCAGCGGGCATAATGCGATGAATGTCTGTGTTCTGCACAACAACGTCGCACCCGGCGCAGGCCCTGACGAACAGGACGTGCTGGTGCAGGCCGCTGAAATCTCGGAGACGCTCAAGCGGCTGGGACATGCAGTCTGCCGTGTGGCCGCGGACCTTGACTGCGCGCAGGTGCTCTCAACGATACGCCGAACACAGCCTGCCGTGGTTTTCAATCTGGTCGAGTCGCTTGCAGGATCGGATGCGCTCATTCACGTGTACCCTGCGCTGCTTGAAGCCGTTGGCATCCCCTTTACCGGTTCTTCCGCCGCAGCGCTCTTTCTGACATCCGACAAACTTATTGCCAAGCGCCTGATGGCCTGCGCCGTCATACCGACACCCGCGCATATCGACCTGAATGATCCCCTCGCCTGCGTGAGCGCACCGGGCACCTGTATCATCAAGTCGGCAACCGAGCACGCCTCCGCCGGCCTTGAGGCTGACTGCGTTGTTGAAATCGGCTCAACGGCCGATGCCGCTGCCGCACGCCGGAAATTCGCGCAACGCTTCCGCTCAGGCCGCTTCTTTGTCGAAGCCTTCATTGCAGGCCGCGAATTCAACCTCTCGATACTTGACGGGCCCGGCGGCCCGGAAGTGCTCGCGCCGGCCGAGATTATGTTTACAAACTTCGGTGACCGGCCGGCAATTGTCGGCTACAGCGCGAAATGGAGCGAATCATCGCCTGAATACATAAACACACAGCGCTCATTTGCTTTTGGCGATACCGACCTCACGCTGCTTGAGTCCCTCAAAGCAGCGGCCCTGGCCTGCTGGCGCGAATTCTCGCTGCGCGGCTATGCACGCGTTGATTTCAGGGTCGATGCGCACAACCGGCCGTGGGTGCTTGAAATCAATGCCAATCCCTGCCTTTCAATCGACGCGGGCTTCATGGCCGCTGCCGGGCAAAGCGGTTATGCCCCTGAGGCTGTGATTGAGCGCATCCTGCACGCGGCCGTACTGAAACAGGAGGCTGTTTCGTGAAGAGTGCTTACAGCCTGCGGGCACAGCCGCAGATGAAGGACATCGAATCCGTGCGGCGGCTTATTTCATCCACCGGTTTTTTCTCCGATGAAGAAATAACCATTGCAGGCGAACTGGTTGAAGAAGCGCTCGCAAAGGGGGAGGCGTCCGGCTATTATTTTATCTTTGCCGAAGCTGACGGGGAGCTTGAAGGCTACTGCTGTTTCGGGCCCGTGCCGCTCACGCGGGAGAGCTTTGATCTGTACTGGATCGCGGTTGCGCCCGAACAGCAGGGCTCAGGACTCGGCCAATGCCTGATGGCGGCCGCTGAAGACGCGATCAGGAAGCGCGGAGGAACGCGGGTGTACGCGGACACATCATCGCGGGAGCAGTATCTGCCCACGCGCAGCTTTTACGCGGCCTGCGGTTACCGCCAGGCCGCTCTGCTGTCAGATTTCTACGCGCCCGGCGACGGCAAGCTAATCTACTGCAAAACGCTTGCGTGATGCCCTCCCTGCTGTTTCGAGAGTGAAAAAATACTTCGTCCACCGCGTCCACACAATGTCCACCATTCATCCAGCTGTCAGGGCCGCTGCACACCATAGCTGACAGTTACCGTGTCAGTCGCAAGCATTTTTGCACCCTGCGGAACGACCAGCCGTACATCATTGATGACACCGCGCGGCAGCGTCGATACATCGAGCGCTTCAGTATAGACGGTTGCAATCTCATCCATACGCAGACTCGGGCCGCTGACCTGCACACGCTCCGGGATGACCTCGACGGACTCGATGCGCAGCCCCGGCAACAGCGTGCCGATCCAGTCGACCTGCACCGGCAGCAGGCGCACGGCATCCCTGTCCAGACTGACGGTCACGGTATCCGGTGTCACCTTGCGCAGCGCCACGCCAGGAGGAAGACTGAAATTCGACGGCTCAAGCCGGAAAACATTTTCACCGATCACGCCGCTTTTCAGCTCAACACGCGCCTTGAGCTGTGAGGCAGTGATGTTTTTCAGCAGCGCTGCCGCACCGCTGAGCTGCAGGCGCACGGTATCGACGTCGGCATCAACATACTCGAAATGTGAATCGCGGCGCACATATTCGAGCGGAATTTCCATGGTCACAAGAGTACCGTCGCGCCGCGCAAAGCTGAACCACACTGACGTGATAAACAGCAGCGATACGAGCCCGGCAACGGCCATGGTGAGGGCTTCGCGGCGGTCGGCGTTCACGGTAGCAACAGCCGGACGATGGCGCTCCAGATAGTGCTCAAGCGCGGCAGCGTCGGCAAACGTCCTGAACTCCTCATTGTAAAAACCGCTGACCGTACCGCGCTCCTCGGAAATAACGATGGCGATCGCATCGGCCGCTTCGGCAATACCCGCGCCGGCCCGGTGGCGCATGCCGCAGTACGACGGCATATCATCGCGCTGGGAAAGCGGCAGCACTGCGGCAACCTCCTCGATACGGTCGCCGCGCACGATGGCCGCGCCGTCATGGACCGGGTTGTCGGGCCAGAAAACGCTCATCAGCATTTCACGAGACAGGCGGCAGTCAATGCGCAGGCTGCTGTGTATTTCCAGGTGCACGTCGCTGTCGCCGGGCAGCACGATCAGGCCGCCTATTCTTTTTTCGGCCAGGCCGAAGGCAGCCTCGGCAATGCAGGCGTGCGGCGTGCGCGAAAGCGGCCGGGGGCTGCCCCAGAAAAATGTCTTCAGGTTGCGCGCCTGCAGCGCGGAGCGGATTTCATTGCGGAACACCACGACAACGATCAGGGCCGCCACTGCGGTGATGCCCTGCACGGCCCAGCTGGTCAGGATCAATCCGACAGCCACCGCAAGGCGCTGCACGAGCAGCAGTCCCATGATGCCCAGAAAAACACGAAAGGCGTTCGTGCCGCGGAATACCACGTACAGGCGGAAGAGGATGTAGCTGTTGAGCAGAATATCAACGATATCCTGCCAGCGAAGCTCAAACGGAAAAAACATACAGCAAGCAGTGTCTATAAAATTGTTAAATGTTCACAGTTGACACGATTGTAAAAAGTCTGAAAATGCCAATTTCAGTCATTCCGGCGCACAGACTGTGTCGTAATTCATTATAGACTGTCATTTCGAATCCCCGCTCAAGCGGGGTGAGAAATCTTCAGTCATTGCGATTTTGCATCAGTAAAAGATCTCTCCCGGTGGTCGAGATGACACCTTTTTGAATTGCGACACAGTCTCGAAAGCCGAAATCCAGGAATTTAAAGTATTGACAAAGGCACTGGACAACGGTGTTGCGACTTTTTACGAGCGCGTCAATCAAGAATACTGAAACGAGCAACCCCGTATAACTCGCCGTTTTCGCCAAGCACGTCAACCCGCCACGGACCTTTGCTCCCCGGCGGAATTTTAAGGCTGCTGTATGATGACCAGCGCGGCGGCTGAATGGTCAGCCGGAACCGGGAGATCTCCCGGTCCCGAAAAAACCAGACATGCGTTATCTGCTCAGGAGCGGCAACCAGCACGAAATCACTGTAGCAGAAAAGGGTGCCCTGCGCTGCTGAAAAAACAACGGACCGCCCCTGCGGCTTTCCGGATACAATGCTGTCGCAGACAAAAACATCGCCCACCTGCGTGCGCGCGGATTCGGCCTCCGGCTGCTCAGCCGCAGGCGCCGGGCATGCCAGCAGCACAAGCGCCGCCGCCAAAAACAGCCGGGCGTTCCCTGATATGCTCCGTCTGCATGCTATGCGGGTCATGCGACCGGTCCCGGGCTGTATCCGTGTGTCGCCAAGGCCCTGTTGTGCAGGCTGTTCAAAAATGCGCATATGCAAGATGTGCGATAGTATGAGGAACGCAATGAACCAGATGAGTCCGTCCTCCGCAATAGACCTGCTGCGGTGGGTGGAAGTTTTTCAACAGCCTGCCGCTAATAGCGCCACTGGCCATCGATAAACATGAAAAATTCCGTAACCGGTACTTCCATGGCTACCTGAAAAGATTCCGGAGTACCCGGGGCCGTTGGTCCGGCAGGCGTGCGGTAGACCTTCTCAATATACTTAAGCGTGCCCACATACACGGAGCTGCCCGGTGCTTTTGTTATCCGGATTTCATAAGCATCTGCGCACTGGCTGTATTCCTTGACGCGGCAGGCATCCATTGTCTGAATACGAATATTCTTCAGGGAATAGCCGTTTTTACTGCCGATCCAGCGGCTGCAGAAGTCGTAAAAACTCCGGCCGACCCGCTGTGTTTCCGCGCATGGCGCACCTCCGGTATCAGGTGCGGTAAAAACAGCCTGTGCTCCGGACTCCGGCATCCATACAGCGGTCGTATCAGCGGCCACAGCCCTGCCGGCTGACACACACGAAGCCAGCACAATGGCAGTGAAAAAAACCATCACATCACGGGCACAGCAAATTTCACGCAGGCATATCATAGGGTATCCTCCGGGTACGGTAAGCGCATCGTTGCGGCATCCGCCGGTCCCTGAGAACGGCCGGCAGATGTAATTAATCTAATTCTAACACCCCGGCACTCCAAGTCCAGATATTTTTTGTGCTGTTTTTAAGCACCGCATGCTCCATGCGTTGCGTCAGTTTGCCGCCACAGGGCTGCACTCATTTGACATGCCGGCCAAAAACCTTTAGACTTTTCACGCCAGTGCATGCTCAGCGCAGCTCTGACAGCAGACAGGCACGCAAAAACGTACACTTTTAACGGGAGAGCACCCCGATGAACAGCCTTTTACAGACTGCGCAGCAATGGGCCCTTGAACACGGCCTGAGAATTCTGATCATCATCTTTGTCGCATGGCTGCTGACCACACTGCTGAAAAAGGCTGTCAGCCGTTTCGAGCAGCGCTTCGGCGACGGCCCGGCGTCCGAAAAAGTAAAGCGTATCAAAACCCTCAGTGCGATAATCAGCACTGCCATTAAAGTTACCGTGTATACCTCCGCGACGATTATGGTCGTTGCCGAATGCGGCGTTGCCATCGGCCCGCTGCTGGCAGGCGCCGGCATTGCCGGTCTTGCGATCGGTTTCGGCGCCCAGAGCCTTGTCAAGGACGTTATCAGCGGTTTTTTTATTATCCTGGAAGATCAGATACGAGTGGGCGATGTGGTCAACATTGCCGGTGCCGGAGGCATGGTCGAGTCGGTCAATCTGCGCACCATCCGACTGCGCGATGTCGAGGGCCGCGTGCATATCGTGCCCAACGGCCTCATTGAAGTTGCGACCAATTTCACCCGTGAGTGGTCGCGCGCGCTGGTGGAGATCGGCGTGGATTACAAGGAGGATGTTGACCGGGTGATCGGCGTGCTGCGCGAAGTCGGCGAAGGCATGCGCAGCGATCCTGATTTCAAAGACCTGATCCTTGAACCCATGACCGTGCAGGGGCTCGACTCCTTCGGCGACTCCTCGGTCAATATCAGAATATTCTTCAAAACCCTGCCCATCAAACAGTGGGATGTTGCCCGCGAGTTCCGCAAACGGATCAAGAAGGCCTTTGACGAACACGGCATATCCATCCCCTTCCCGCATCGCACGGTGTTCCTGGAGTCAACTGCCCCGAAGGTCCCGCCGCCTGCAGGCCATTTGCCGCTTTAAGGCTTGTGCGTTGGCAACCCGGAATTGATGGCCCTGCAGAAAGTCGTTACACCCGGAAAGACCGATGTCCAGTGTCTTTCTAGCAGCGTGTTGAAAACGAAAAACCAAAAAACGGGAAAAAAAACGGGACAGGCAAATTATGTTGTCCGGCAATAAAATACGTTTGTTGATCTTGTGCCTGATCTCAGTTGCACCTGTAAAAACAAAAAAACGGGACAGGCAAATTATGTTGTCCGGCAATAAAATACGTTTGTTGATCTTGTGCCTGATCTCAGTTGCACCTGTAATGCTGCATTATTTTGGGGTCTGTTGTGCTTACAGCCGATGATCTGCCGCAGAAAAGAACGGGGTGGAATTGCTAATTAAGCTTTTATATAAACTGTCGGTGCCGGTCAGTTGCCTTTGATAGTTTTAGGCACCAAGGCGTTTGAGTGAATACATACCCTCAAGTCCGGCAACCCGTTTTGGCAGCCGGTCTTTGCTGATGTTCAGCGCTGTGCGGAAGCGCTGAAAGCTCTCCAGCACGAATTCACGGCTGCCGATCACGGCTGAATCCGTGAAATACCGGCTGCGGTATAAAAAACGATCCTTGCGCGTGAGTGAGTAGCCCCTGCGGCGCTTCTTCTCGGCAATCTCCGGCGCAATAGATGCACCATGACTGGTTTCAAGCTCGCCAACTTCATACACAAACTGCAGGTATCTGCGCAAACGCTCGGCAGGATCTATCTGCCCGGATTCATGCAGCCCGAAATCAAGCGACAAGAAGCCATCGGAATTGCCCTGCTGCACATGGCAGCCAAGGCTGCTCCAGCGATAGTTTTCAGGCCGGGCAACAATCCCGGCCCGCACCGGGTTTAAATCAATATAGGCCAGGCAGTTAATCAGGGTTTCACCCTTCTCCACGATCACGCTCTTAAAGCGCTCTGACCAGAAAAACCCGCTCCGGCCTGTGCGCCGGTTGTACCAGCGCGAAAAGCTTTGCTTAAGCTCTTTGATGAATTCGGAAAGACTCGCGTATTTCTGGCGGTAAAAGGGAATATGGCCTTCACAGAATCGTTTCTCTTCGCCGAAAAAAAGCTCATGGCGCTGCTGCATTTCGAAATCGCTGAAGCTATCTTCGGGCAGCATGCGAACCAGAAGGTGGAAGTGGTTGCCCATGCAGCAAAAGCCGAGGATTTCCGTGAAATACAGACGGCTGAGGCGCTTTATCAGCCAGGTCAGGTGGTCTTTTTCGGCATCGCTCAGCGGGAGGCCAGGCAGGGCTGAGCGGCTCATGACATGATACACGGTTGTCTGGCCGGGAATTAAGAAACGCGAGGTTCGGGGCATAAAAAAATCCGCCTGCGAGCTATGAACGGTTACGGCGCTTTTCTTGAATACACCGTATTAGTCGCAAAGCGGAAAATTTTCTTCCCAACTTTTTACATATTTTGCCTGTCCCCTGCTTTCCCTTTCGTCGTATTGGAGTTCGTCAGTTACCGGCGTGCCCATATTTGGGGGAACATAGGGGACGTTGTTTCCTAATCGGAATTATTATTCCTGGTTACTACTTTCGCTATTGCGGATGTTGTCACGTACAATTGACGTGCGCATTCAGCAAACGATACGCCATGTTCACGCACCAGTTGTAATGCCAATCGGCCACGGGCCTGGCTGATTTCCCTTCGACGGCTTCCTGAGCAGATATCTTCTTCCGTTAGCTTATTGTCTTTACAGAACCGACGTATCACCTTCTGCAGATGGCCTCTGTCGACCTTACAGGAAAACTGACTCTGAACAACTCCATCAGCTTCACACAGTATCTTGTCGACAAATTCGCCATCGCCTAATATGCGGGCATCAGCGGCTTCACGCACACCTCTGCGCCGCATCGATATGACTTGAGACCACCCGCCCTTCGAACGCAACAAACCACCCCCAACCAAATCCGGACGCTTACCGCTATCAATTCCCGATAGTACAAATTCTCGATATCTGCGCCGGGCTTCTGGCTTTGTTTTTCCGAACCAACCCAATACATAATCCGTATCCTGCCACGGATGAACCACTTTGCCCACTATCGCGCTGTGACCGCTCCAGCGATATCCATCAAGGGATCGCATATCATTCACCAGTCTCGCCCGAAGAGGGTTCAGATGTATATATCGGACCAGTTCCTGAAAATATGCGTCCTCATCACACACTATTGACTTATATCTGTTTTGAAACAAATGACCATGACGACTATGCCGATTATTAAAATTAACGGCATAGCCCGTCAATAAGCGCCGCATATATTTTGACAGACCGACTCCTGACGTACGAACAAGCATATGCGCATGATTCGTCATTAACGACCATGCATATATTGCTGTTTCCGTCTCAAGGCTCAAACGGCCAAGGCGACTGACAAAATCCTCACGGTCTGTATCTGTCTTTACTATCGGCTTTTTCTCGATTCCCCGTATTATTACATGATGCAGCGTGCCGGGAGAATCTAAACGGGCTTGTCGAGGCATCTGCCTTCTCCTTCAATATGTTTCCCGGCACTCTACACTTTTATTTCCGCCTTGTCAACAACGTCCCCTATTCTTCCTTAGTGTAGTCTTATCGTGTACATATTGTGACACAATTAATGCACAATTGTCAACACATGGGCAGGAACTATGACCTCGGGCGGGACACTACTGGGCCTCTCACTGAATTTTGCAACCTGGATAGAGGTTGATTGGCGGCCGGAATCGGCATGCCGGATAATGACAACGATCAGGTGCACGGTGCGCGCAGGTGAGAGCTCGCCGTTTTTTACCAATGCCGTTTTCGGTACAGGGCAGTGGTGCGCTCGAAAAAATAAAATTTCTATCTCTTTGACATTGCATATTTTTTTTACTACTTGCCAGGAGCACTATAGGACGTCCCCTATCCTTCTCCGAGAAGTAACAGTTTAGTCCCCTTGTATTCCCCCTATTTTGTTTCTTTTTTGAAATGAACTTTTACTGTATTTTCGTCATCAATATTGAACCATATCTCACCTTTAAAATTTTTTGATATATTTTTATTAAATTCCACGCGTTCTTCATGCAACAAACCATCATCTGTTTTCCACCGCACAGTTGCAATATCTGGTATCGGACAGTCAACAAACATATGACCAGCATTTACACCTGGAGGCAATACTCCTCCTACCGAAGAAAAATCGCCATAATATACGTTTGCATCCGTTATAGTTTTTTTACCAATATTATTTATTACAATATGATACTCATATCCCATAGAGCAACTCACAATGAAATTTAAAAACAAAACCATGAGTATTTTTTGTATCATTAATCACCTGTACTTGGATAATAAATTTTTCTTGGTTTATCACGCCACTTTTTCCACCAATTACGCTCATCATGGTACTTGGGGTTGCTTACACCAAAATATTCATCTGACAACAGTCCAAAAGGGACTCCCAGCATGATTCCTTCATACCACATCCATTTCAGAGCCAAGATCGAAAGATCACCATCAGTGTACCCACCGCCAACATCCGAATGTGCACCAGGGAAAGATTCTTCGACTATATTTAAATTTGCTCCATGGTTATCTCTATCAAGCACTGATGTGAGCGGGAACATTCCCCTTTTTTCATCTCGTGCAGTTGCATGCCGCACATTTTCTACAATGGCCGGGACATTTAAATTATATCCAAAATTAATTTTATTACCTGGAATCCCAAAAGAAGCTACAGTATCAAAAACACCAAGAAACCTTATTTTTACGGGACAACCTTTAGCATCAGGATTGTCTTTTGGAGGAACACCTTTTTCATCCAGCATGTTTGCAAAAGCGAGGGCTAAGGCGGCACCACGACTAAAACCAATAATATCAATTTTTTGATTTTCGCCAGTCGAGTCCTTCGTATGATATATATTTACTAACTGTTTATACATTTCATTCAGCCTGCTCTTTCCTCCTGCTCCAAACAATCCACCAATATGTCTTGTATGCAAATTCGTGCCTACTCCAGGAAGATATCTTCTTGTCTGCATATAAATATCGTGGAGTATACTTACATTCGTTGGTCTTTTCATTTTAGGATGATTCCAAGTACCATCAAAAGCATATAAAGCGAGGCCAAATGGATCAGCATAAATACCAGGGCCATTTTTTACAAAAGCATTTAGATTAATCCCTCCTCTCTCACCCAACGGATCTCTATTCAGCCACCTGCCCAACTCCGAACTATAATATCTGTAGCCGTAGTAATACAGCCCCGTTTCAGCATCGAGATACTTTGTGGAGAAGCGGTACGGGTTGGCTTCTGCCAGCAGGCCGTGGGAGGAAACGTTATTGCCGAAGGGATCATATTCGTAGTGCGCGGCAATTATTCCGTCAGATTCAACCAGCTGACCCACATTACCGTTGGCGTCGCAGGTGTAGTGGTGTGCGGTGTTGTCGCTGATGCGGCAGAGCAGGCCGCCGATGCCGCCCGCGCCCTGCAGAGTGCCGGAGAGGTCGAGGCCCCAGACATAAAAAACAGAGGTCTCAAGTCCAGGGTCCAAGGTCGGGGTAGAAACTTCCTGGATGAGGTTCCAGCCGTCGTAGAGGAAGCGCGTGTCGGCAGCGGCAACCCAGAAACCGTCGGCATAGTCGAACACCTGCTTTTGCACGCGGCGGCTCATGTAGTCATAGGTAAATTCGACCTTGCGGTTGCCGGGAACGGGGGTTTGTGGTTCGACGGCGATCAGACGGTTTTCGGCATCCCATGTGTAGCTCGCGCCGTCGTATGTAAGCAAATTGCCGTCGTAATCGTATTCGGTGGGTTTCACCCACCCTACGTTTGATGAAATCTGGGTGTATTGATTAAGCGGGTTCGGGTCGTAGGTGATTTGCTTCGTCAATGCTTCGGTTGCAGATTCGCGATTGCCGATGTGGTCGTAGAGGTAAGAGCGGGCTTCGGCGTTGACCGGGCTTGTGGTGTCGCCTGTGTCAGTGCCGGTGTAGCGGCTGGAGCCGGTCAACTCGCTGCGGCTGTTGTAACCGTAGAGATTAAATGCAGCCTGAGCAAACGCACTGCCGGAGTTCTGCACGCTGGTTCTACGGCCCATGCTGTCGTAGGCATAATCATACTGACTGATAATGCTGCCGGTATGTTCATTCTTGATATGCGTGCGCAGGTTGCGCTGCTGCTCGTAAGCGTAGGTTGTAGTAAGGACGGAGTCGGCTGTAACGCTTTGCAGCAGATGTGAGTTCGGCAGGTAAGCGTAGGTTGTATTGCCGGACATGCCTTCGGCTGTCCAGCCTACATTGATAAATCTGCCGGTGGTGTCGTAGGCGTAGGTGGTGGTGTAGTCAGTGCCAAGAGAAAAGCCCGAAGAACGCCCTAAATCATCGTAGCTTCTGGTAATGGTTTCAGAGATCAGGCCGGTCATGGTTTCTGATTCGAGTTGCAGGCTGCTGTTATAGGCAAATGTTCTGCTGCCTACGGCATCATGTATTGTCTTCTGCCTGCCGAGGCGGTCGTAGGCAAACTGCACATCCGGCGTGGCATCAGAATAATCAATCTCCACAAGCTCTCCGGTTGCGGGGTCATAGATATAGGTGGTGACAATTGTGCCGCCTTCGCGCGCCCAGGTGCGGCTTTGCAGTCTGCCGCCTGATGCGTAGGTATAGCTCACCTGTTTACCTTCAGCATCCTGCTTGGCTGCAAGCAGCCCGCTTGGCTCATCATACAGCCACCGGGTTTCATCACCGGCTGCTCCAGAGGGGAAAATGTCTGCGTCAAAACCTAATCCATCGCGATATGTCTGCATGCTCTCTAACCTGCCGTAGCCGTCATACTCATAGCTGACCGGATAGGTGGCGCTGCCCCACTGACGGGTGATCTGACCCTGATTGTTGTAGCTGTAGCGCACGGTTGTGTTGTCCGGGTTGGTTTCGGTAATCGTTTCGCCGGTTTCCGGATCATAGCCGTACACGGTGCGGTTGCCGGCTGCGTCCTGCACCCAGTCGACCCGGCCTTGCGCATTGTAGCCGGTGGTTGACGTGCCGGTGCGCGGATCTGTTACCCCTACCCTTCTGCCAATGCTGTCGTAGGAGTACGTCAGGGTGACCCCGCTTTTATCCGTGCTTGACATGAGCAAACCGTTTACGCTGATACTAACTTCATCAATTTCACTGTCAGGATAATCAACCGTGCTGGTTTCTGTTTGTGCGCCCCGGTTGATTACTGTCCGTGATACCACCCGGTTGCCGAGCATGTCAATTGAAACATTCTCACTCACCAGCCCGCCTGAACCAAGCCCGCTCAGGCGGCTTAAATGCGTTGAAACGGTTGAGAGAGCGGCGCTGTTATCGGTTACATAAACCTGCTGCTCGCTCTTTTGCCACCAGGTATTGTCATAGGACATATAAGACGAAGAGGACGTATTTATTCTGTCATTTGATAAGGGTTCAAGCATATTATTGCCATCCACATCGAGGCCGCTCATCACCTGATTGCCCAGCTCATCGTACACATACAATGTGGCGGCCATGCCGGGAGCAGTGATTTTTTCAAGCTGACCCTTGTCATTATAAAAATGCTCACTCACTTCCACACTGCCACCGAAACCGGGTTTTTCAATTCTGACCGTGCGGCCGAGCATATCGGTAATGGTTTTCTCCCACACCGGGCCGTTCGGGTCTTTGGTGTACACGGTGGTGAACTGCGCGCCATCAGCGTTTACCCCGTATTCATAAAAGCGCTGGATCACGCCCGTGCCGGCAACTGACTTAATCTGACCATCACGGTAGCGCTCCGTGATCTCGGTTGCTCCTCCGGGCCGGGTGACCGTGCTGATAAGACCGCCGGGTGCATAGCTGTACTTCGTTACCAGACCATCCGGCCCAATGCTGCTCTTCAGACGGCCCGCACCGTCATACTCGCTTGAACTGCTCTGGCTTAGTTCACCGGCGCTCACCGTCGTTGTCAAGCGCCTTCCAGAGCCGTCGTAAGTGTAAGAGGTGGTGACCGGGCCGTGCGCACCTGTGCGCGTCATGTGCGTTACCCGTTTCATGAAGTCATACTCATAGTTCGTCACAATACCGCGCGCATCCGTCTCGTCGGTCTTGCCGCAGCAGTCCCAGTTGGCAGTGGTCATGGTGCCATCTGAGTTTACGACCTGAATGATATGGCCCTCATTGTCATAGGTATTAACGCTCCAGTTAACGCTGTCATAGCCTGAGCCGGTATATACAAACGTCTCCTGCTTCATGGTGCGGCCGAACCAGCTCTCAGTGGTAATCTCGCGGGTTGTCTTGTTGGGTATGCCCTCAGGATGAGTGACGGTTCCGCGGGTTACAATACTCTTCACTTCCCCGCCGACAACATTGCCTTCTCCTGCAATATAATAGGGTTCGCCAAGATAGCTGTACGTATCAAAACGCCCGTCAGCATAGGCAACGGCCTTGATCCTGCCGGAACTCACACTGCCGGTGCCTTTGCGGTAATACGAGCGCATTGTGCGCTGATTGCCCGTAGCGCCGAAGCCTGCGCCGGGAGCGGAGGCCTGCTCGACGATCTCGATCCGGCTTCCCTCGGCATCCTCTGCATAGGAATAATACGTCTTCGTAACCGCTGCGCCGCGTATCGTCTCTGTTACTGTGCGCGGACGATGGGCATCCTGTGAAAGGTTTGAGTCCTGCGGATCAACCGGCTCGTAATCATAATGAAAGGCGCGGTTTGCAGGCGAATCAAGCCACGAACGGGTCTCAACCATTGTGCGGCCCTGAGCACCATAGCTGTACTGTGTACTTGATCCATCAGGCTGCGTCCGGCTAAGTACACGCCCGGTAGTCGGATCGTGCTGCGTGCGGGTGGTGAGACGGGCCGCATCCGGATCAATTGTTTGCTCCTTCACGGCCCGGCCCCAGGCATGCTTGCGGTACAGCGTGCTGTTTTTGGATGCAATGCGGCCCTGACTGTCCTTTTCCGTGCGTATCTC